>ULVG01033414.1_pt1 | contig 70292 bp, 48 predicted proteins | sample 1959221 | NCBI WGS metagenome assembly ULVG01 (sample SAMEA4835780, study PRJEB28245) | human gut metagenome | biome: gut microbiome; material: fecal sample | place: Denmark | collected 2008
ATCATGAGGTCCCCGGTTCAATCCCGGGTCCCGCTACAAAGAAGATTTAGACTGTTAGGAGGCTTCCACTCTTGGCGGTCTTTTTTGTTTTTAATACTCGTTTTTTACTATGGTTTGTTTTCAAATTATAGTAAAAAGGAAAATATGAATACAAACAGTTGATATATGGATAGTCCTCTTGCATTTTAAGCCACTAACTTTGTGTGCAAATATCAAGTGACTATTATGAAAAGACAACTGTTCACATTTTCCTTTCTGTGTCTGCTTGCACTAGGTACAAGAGCACAAGATACCCTAACCTTGGAGGACTGCCTCAAAATAGGTATCGAAAACAACTTGTCCTTGCAAAGCAAACGGAAGGAAATACAAAAAGGGAAATACGGCATCTCTGAGAATCGAGCCAAACTGCTGCCCCAAATCAATGGTTTTGCCAACTATAACGACAACATCGATCCACCCGTATCCGTCACTGACGGCTCAGCGTACGGCAATCCCTACAATGTAACCCAAACCTTACAATACAACGCCAACTTCGGATTACAGCTGCAGATACCACTTTATAACCAAACACTCTACACCACTCTGTCCATAGCTAAAACCATGGATGAGATGAATCGCCTTTCTTATGAAAAGGCAAGAGAAGACCTCATCCTTCAAATTAGTCAAATGTACTACCTAGGACAGGTTACAGCTGAACAGATTATTTTGATAAAAGCCAACATCACTCGCCTAGAAGAGTTGAGAGATATCACTCAGGCCTTCTATGACAACGGTATGGCTATGGAAGTAGATGTGAAACGCGTCAACATCAACCTGGAGAACCTCAAGGTGCAACACGACAACGCACAAGCCATGATGGAACAGCAACTGAACCTACTGAAATACATCATCGACTATCCGGCAGAAGAAAATATAGCACTGGTACCGGTGAATACAGAAATGATTACGCCCGCAGCACTCACCGGGCTATCTGAAACACTATATGAACTACAGCTGCTGCAATCACAGAAACAACTCGCAGAGCAACAAAAAACAATAGTCAGCAACGGTTACATCCCCTCCTTGAGCTTGACGGGAAGCTGGATGTTCTCTGCCTATACGGACAAAGCTTACCATTGGTTCCATTCCGGCCCTTCCAACCATTGGTATCGCTCCTATGGAGTGGGACTCTCCTTGCGCATTCCCATTTTCGACGGACTGGACAAACGCTACAAGATGCGCAAGGCAACCATTGACATAGAGAACATCAAGCTCGCCCAAGAGAATACCCGAAAGAATCTTCAGACACAATATCTGAATGCCACCAATGACCTGATGAACAGCCAACGTAACTTTAAGAAGCAGAAGGACAATTATCTGCTTGCCGAAGATGTATATACCGTCACCATGGACCGTTATCGGGAAGGAATCGCCTCAATGACCGAAGTATTGCAGGACGAAATGCGGATGAGCGAAGCCCAAAACAACTATATCAGTGCCCACTACAATTACCGGATAACCAATCTGACTTTGCTGAAGCTGACGGGACAGCTGGAGACGTTGAGCCCCTCAATTCATTAAAGAGGAAGATGAATAGAGCCCGTATTCAAGGACGGATGTATATATAATAAGTAAACAATATAATATAGAAAATATGGAAACAAAAGAGAACAATAACACCGCAAGTACCCACCAAGAAAAAGCACGGAAATTGAAGAAGCTTCGCCGTTGGCAAATCGTTGTCAGCCTATTAGGAATAGCTATCCTTATCTGGGGAATTATTCAAGTGGTCTGCCTCTTTTTGAACTACAAACGGACGGAAACCAGTAATGATGCACAGATTGAACAATACATATCTCCCGTCAATCTGCGCGCATCAGGATATATCAAGAAAATTTGTTTCACAGAACACCAAGAAGTACACAAAGGAGATACCTTACTTATATTGGACGACCGGGAATATAAAATCAGAGTCATGGAAGCTGAAGCTGCACTCAAGGATGCACAAGCCGGTGCCACAGTCATTGGTGCCACACTACAAACCACGCAAACTACAGCCTCTGTCTACGACGCCTCCATAGCAGAGATAGAAATCCGCCTTACCAAGCTGGAGAAAGACCGCCAACGATACCAGAACCTGGTGAAGAGAAACGCTGCCACCCCCATTCAATTGGAACAGATAGAAACCGAATATGCAGCTACCCACAAGAAGTTGGAAGCCGTGAAACGACAACAGAAAGCTGCCTTGTCGGGTGTGAACGAAGTGTCACATCGCCGTGAAAATACCGAAGCTGCCATACAACGGGCAACAGCCGCACTCGAAATGGCACGACTGAATCTCTCCTACACCGTAGTAGTAGCTCCTTGTGATGGGAAATTGGGGCGGCGTACTCTTGAAGAAGGACAATTCATCACTGCCGGACAAACCATCACCTACATTCTGCCTGACACACAAAAGTGGATTATAGCCAACTACAAGGAAACCCAGATTGAGAATCTGCACTTGGGACAAGAAGTAGTCATTACCGTCGATGCCATCAGCGACAAAGAATTCAAAGGAAAAATCACTGCCATCTCCGGAGCCACCGGCTCCAAATATTCCCTAGTGCCCACGGATAATTCTGCCGGCAACTTCGTGAAGATACAGCAACGCATCCCAGTCCGCATCGACTTTACCGATTTGTCCAAAGAAGACAACAGCAGCCTTGCCGCCGGTATGATGGTAATAGTCAAAGCGAAGATGGAATAATGATTAGTGTTTAATGATTAATTTTTAATTATCCATGCCCTCATCCCCCAAGAACTATCCCTTCTACAACTGGGTACCTAAGCCGGTAGGTATCATCATCCTATTCGTATTCTTTTTGCCGATACTGACTGTAGGCGGTACCTACTCGGTGGCAAGCACCGAAATGATGAGCGGGCTCGGCATCATTTCCGAGCATATCCAGTTTGCCAACTTCGCCACTTCCATCGGTATGGCGGCATTCTGCCCCTTTCTATATAGGCTGGTAGTCATACGCCGGCAGAAAATGATGTGTCTGGCAGGATTCTCCCTGATGTACATCTTCAGTTATATCTGTGCCAAGACAGACAGTGTTTTCCTGCTGGCACTATGCAGCATCTTTATAGGATTCCTACGAATGGTACTGATGATGGTCAACCTCTTCACCCTCATAAAGTATGCAGGGCATATCGAAGCGTACGATAAGATTACACCCGGCAACGAGCCTGTAACCGGCGAAGGCTGGGACAAGCTGGACATCGAACGGAGTGCGGCACAACCCGCCATCTATCTATTCTTCATGGTACTGGGGCAATTGGGAACCTCGCTCACCGCCTGGCTCGCTTTTGAATATGAATGGCAGTACATACACTACTTTATGATGGGGCTACTATTACTTTGCATCCTCATCACATTCATCACTATGCCTTATCATAAATATACCACCCGCCGCTTCCCCATCAACCTCAAGCAGTTTGGCAATGCCTCCATCTTCTGCATCACACTGACCTGCATTACCTACGTGCTTACTTATGGCAAAGTGCTCGACTGGTACGATGACCCAACCATACAATGGGCCACAGTCTGCGCCATCATTGCTGGCGGCATATTTCTCTATATCGAGTCTACCCAGCGCAATCCTTACTATCAGCTCGATGTATTCAAACTGCGTACCATCCGTATGGGTTTCCTATTCTATTTTCTGTTAATGGTACTGAATTCCAGCGCCATGTTTGTCAATGTATTCACGGGCATAGGCATGAAACTGGACAACTTTCAGAATGCCACCCTGGGCAACTGGTCCATGCTGGGCTACCTCATCGGCGGTATAGCCACTATCTGGCTCAGCGTAAAAGGCGTACACTTCAAATATCTCTTTGCCGCCGGTTTCCTTCTATTGGGGCTTTCCGCCATGTTCATGTATTTCGAGGTACAAGGTGCAGGACTGTACGAACGGATGAAGTATCCGGTCATCATCCGTTCTACCGGTATGATGTTCCTCTATTCGCTGATTCCAACCTACGCCACCCAACGCATGCCTTACAAATATCTTTCTTCTTGGATATGTACCATGCTTACCGTACGCATGGTATTGGCTCCCAGCATCGGAGCCGCACTCTATACGAATGTACTGCAAGAACGCCAACAGCACTACGTCACCCGCTATGCACAGAATGTAGACATGCTGCACCCCGAAGCATCCACCTCGTTTACCCAGACCGTACAAGGTATGCAATATCAGGGAAAGAGCAAACAAGAAGCAATCAACATGGCTGCCATATCCACCAAAGGACGCATCCAAGTACAAGCCACTCTCTCTGCTATAAAGGAAATGGCAGGATGGACACTCTATGCCTGCCTGATTTGCATGATATTTGTGCTTGTCGTGCGGTATCCTAAACGAAAATTACTAACTTAGCGGACAATTTTCAGTACAACCTGTAATTTTGTCTGTTATGGATACCCAACAAGAACGTTTATCCCACTTGGACCACGCATTGTCAAACGGAGAAAACATTTGTAGTTCAGAAGGTATGCTCTGCTCCTTTCCCACCTCCCTGAAGAAACCTTTTATGATTAATGGAGCAGGACTGATAGTTTGCCGCCAGGGTAACTTCACCTTTTCGCTCAATATGAAAGTATTCTCGGCCCAGGCTGGCGAAACAGTTTTCATTCCGGAAGATTCCCTCTTCCAAGTGCTGAGCGAATCGGAAGACCTGCAACTATTCATATTCATTTACCAGATAGAACCGATAAGGGACATCATAGGCAATTCAGTGGCAACCATGTACCTATACATGCAGCTCCGGACCGAACCATGCTACGTATGGAACACCGGAGACGAAGAAGAAGTCCTGAAATACATGTCCTTACTGGACAATACCCTGCACTTAGACAACAACACCTTCAACGACAACGAACAAAGGCTGCTTCTGCTGGGACTCACATACCGCATCTGTTCCATTTACAACCGTAAACTGATGAACCTTAAAACAACGGTTGGCCACAAACATGAAATTTTTATCCGGCTGATTCAGTTGATAGATGCGCACTACACGGAAGAACGCGGTGTAGAGTTTTATGCAGACAAACTCTGCTTATCACCCAAATACCTCTCTGCACTATCCAAGTCCGTCTGCGGATTCACCGTGCAGGAACTGATATTCAAATCCATCATCCGCAAAAGCATCTCACTACTCAAGAACACCCAGAAAAATATCCAGGAAATCGCCGATTTCTTCAATTTTCCCAATGCTTCTTATTTTGGTACATTTTTCAAGAAACAAACAGGCATGTCTCCGCAACAGTACCGCAAAAAATAGAAAACGTTACGCTTTCAACCGGATAACGAAGCGGCTCCCCTTACCCAGCTCACTCTGAACAGTCAGTGTACCGCCATGCGCTTCCACAAAGTCTTTCGAAATGGAAAGTCCTAAGCCACTACCTTGCACTTTAGTGCCCGGCACTCGGAAATAACGGTCAAAAATGCTCTGGTGATAACGCGGGTCGATACCTTTTCCAAAATCCTGCACATACATTTCCACAAAATCCTCGTCATGCTTGGCGCCGATAACCACCCTCCCGTTCTCTTTGGAATAGCGGATAGCATTACTCAACAAATTGGTGAGTACCCAAGCAATCTTTTCGCTATCGACAAACAATTTAGGCATTTTTTCTTCCGGATACTCCACTTCTATCTGAATGCCGAATTTATCAGCCTGTACCTGATTAGCCTTGATGGCATACTCTATCAGTTCAATGGGCTTTGTTATTTTAGGCATCATCTGCAGTTTACCGGCTTCTACCTGCGTCATGTTCAGTAGTTCTCCGGTAATCCCAAGAAGGCGATCAGCATTTTCCTTAATGCTGTTCGATAATTGCTCCTGCTCGTCGTTCAACACCCCTACCCGTTTGTCCTCCAACAACTGCAGACTCATCAGAATAGCGGATATAGGCGTTTTCAGTTCATGAGAAATAGTCGAGATAAAAGTAGTCTTGGCACTATCCAATTCTTTGAATTCTGTAATATTTTTCAGTAAAATCACATCGCCAAGATTATGAGGTTCGTCATCATCAGCCTCTGCATTTATAATGGTAATGTAAGAAGCTTTAAAGTAACTCTCCTTATTGTCTGCATAAATCTTCAACGGTTCTTTCTTTTCACCCGGATTTACCAATTCACGAACTAAACGGCGGAGCAAATCATTCTTCAAAGAAAGCTCCTCAGCCGAACGGCGAATTACCTCTTCCCGTTTTAAATTCAGCACAGTTAAAGCCTCATTATTGATAAAGAGAATTTCCCTATTACGGTTCAAACCAATAATAGGTTCATCAATACTATTCACAATAGCCTCAAGAAATTTCTTAGCAGAAAGTATGTCGTTCAGCGTACTGGCGCGATACTCCGTCAGTCGTTCCGCCATCCGATTAAAACTATCAGCCACTTCACGAAATTCCTCGCGTCCACTCATATCCAGACGTTTCTCATAATTATGGTTCGCTATTTCAAGAATCCCACGCGTCAGTTCTTGAATAGGTTTGCTGATGGAACGGGGAAGCCATACCAACAATATGATACTGGCAAAAATACATACCCCACCTATCACAGAAATCCAGAGCAATGCACGTTGCAATCCCGGTACAGCAGCAGGACTATCCGGCTCTGTAGCCGTCAGTATCTGTAGATTCACCACAGAAAGAGCAACCAACAAAATAATCATTCCAGCCAATACCCCTACGCTGAGTATCAATTTTGTACGAATATTCATAATGTTCCTAAGAATTAATATTATGCAAGTATAATCAAATCTATGTTTACTTGTGCCAAATCACGCACAAATTTTCGGTATTTCAATATCATGAACAATGATTTCGGAAAAGAAAGTGACGGACTTCCCATGCAGACAGTTGTTATCTGTTTCTCCCTACAAGTATCAACAATGCTTCCCAGCACATCCGGCGATTGCACCTGAACGACCTCCCCTCCCAGTTCGGTCACCAATTTGAAGTGGTTCAATAAATACCTTTGATTTGCCAGACCGATGCGGTCAGTACTTTCTCTGGGAGTCTGCACATAAAGGGCAACAAACGAAGTATTGTAGCGGGTTGCCAGACGTGCAGCTTTACGAATGATGCGTCGTGGTGTTTTCTCGTTGCTGCTGATACATGCCAGAAATCTCTCATGACGGACTCCCACACTGGTAACCACTTCATTCTCCACTTTCTTTTCCACCCGTAAAGCCACCTCTTTTAAAGCCAGTTCACGTAATTGGAGAATATTTTCCGTTTTAAAGAAATTGTTCAAGGCAGTAGAGACCTTTTCCGGCTTGTAAATTTTTCCAGCTTTCAGACGGGCTATCAATTCTTCCGCAGTCAAGTCAATATTCACCACCTCATCTGCCTCTTGCAAAACGCTATCGGGAATACGTTCCTTCACCTCAATACCCGAGATGCCTTGTACTTCTTCATTGACACTCTCAATGTGCTGGATGTTAACGGCAGAAATCACATTGATACCCTCATCAAGCAAATCCATCACATCCTGCCAGCGTTTCTCATTCCGGCTACCCTCCACATTGGTATGTGCCAGTTCATCCACCACTACTATCTCAGGGTGTATCTGGATAATGGCATCCAAATCCATTTCTTCCAGCTCTTTCCCTTTATAGAATATCTTACGACGAGGAACAACGGGCAATCCTTCCAACATAGCATCCGTACCGGCACGCCCGTGTGTCTCTATATAGCCTATCTTCACATCTACTCCGTTGTCAAGTAACTCGTGTGCTTCCTGAAGCATACGATAAGATTTACCTACACCAGCAATCATGCCGATGTAGACTTTGAACTTGCCACGCCGCGACTTTTTAATCAAATCAAGAAAATGCTGTACGCTTTCTTCCCTACTCATTTCTTCTGTTTTTTTACTTGTCTTATATATGCCATATAACCCGTAACGATCATCACGACCGCCACGGGCATCCAACACTAATTCATGAGTTCTAAAGTTATATCTAAATAAATCATGGCCTTAAAGTAAAGCCGAATACCAGATGTGCATCTTCCATACGAGGGTTCCAAATGGCTTGTGCAAATACAGGCATTGAGAAATTGTCAGTAATCTTGATTTCCGTAATACCTTTCAGTGCCACATTGGTTACGGCAAACCCGCTGTTAGGAACGCCATATACTCCTACCCCAGCTTCATAAGGCAGAAATCCGCAAGTCAGGTTCAAATCTACAGACTTAACACTGAACGGATAGTTGAGTTCAACATACGAAGAATAATTCTGCCTGCCTTTATCATCTTTGTCAGCTCCGGCAAACATAGTGTACCAAGCGATTGACAAAGGAAACTTTTCAACCGGCAATGTATAGGCTAATCCCGCTTCAAAGTGATGAGCTGTTTCGTGACTCTTAAAATTAAAATACTTTCTTGCTCCTTGTCCGCCCCACCACAAGCTGGCAACAGAAAAAGTTAGACCTGATTCTCCCAAAGCATAGGCAGCCGTCAAATCAATCTCCTTAGCCGCAGCCCCTTCTCCTGAAGAAACTCCGTCAGAATCGGTAGAGCCCCATGCCGTCAAAGAAAAATCACCGACCCCAAAACCCAAAGTGGGCTGAAAACTGACTCCCGTCTGGTAAAAGCCGCGCCAAACATAAGAACTGACTAAATCACCTTGTATTGTAAATTCCTGAGCTTGCACTTTGCCGGTTCCCATAAAACAAGCAGCTACCATACTCGCAAAAACTAGAATTGATATTTTTAAACTTTTCATATCCAACTATTTATTTACCATTACTAATCAATCGTTGAAAGGCAGGAAGGAAGTTTCGGCTCCCCCTGTAAAATGACAGTCTTTCGCTGCCTGAACAGAAATACTTCCGCTCCTGCCCATAACACATGACAAACACAACTAAAAAATTATTTATTCTGATCGGCTTCTTCTAATGCAATGTTCAGTTCCAGCACATTGACAGTTTCCGTACCAAACACCCCCAAAAAGGGTTTGCTGATGTTCTTGTCTACAATGGCTTTCACTTCAGCCTCGTTCATGCCACGTGCCTGAGCCACACGCTTCACTTGTACATAAGCACAAGCAGGTGTGATATGTGGGTCTAGACCGGAACCACTGGCGGTTACCATTTCAGCAGGCACATCCTTGCGGCTCAGATAAGGATGATGTACCAGAAAAGTATCGATACGGGCTTCCACTTCTGCCAGGTATTCATCGTTCGTAGGCCCCTTGTTACTACCACCCGAAGCATCGGCTGTATAATTACCCGCAGATGGGCGTCCCCAGAAATAAATATCTTGCGTAAACATCTGGCCTACATTGGCTGCACCTACCACTTTACCATTGAGTGTTGCCACCTCTGCATTTCCCTTGTTGGGACCGGCGAACTGTGCAAATATCCACAAAACAAGGATATAGAACAGAGAGAAAAATATGCAAAATGCAATTGTTATTTTAAATGATTTCCAAAGAGTTTTCATTTTATCCAAGTTTTAAAAAAACAGACTAACTATCATATCTATCAGTTTGATGCCGACAAACGGAGCAATGACGCCACCCACACCATAAATCAACAGATTGCGACGAAGTAGCGCACTGGCACCGATCGGCTTATACTGAACACCTTTCAAAGCCAACGGAATCAAGATAGGAATGATGATAGCGTTGAATATGACAGCCGAGAGAATGGCCGTTTCAGGGCTATACAGTCCCATAATGTTCAGAGGAGCCAACTGAGGGATGGCTACCATAAACAAAGCAGGGATAATGGCAAAGTACTTGGCAACGTCGTTCGCAATGGAGAAGGTAGTCAACGTACCGCGTGTCATCAACAACTGTTTGCCAATCTCCACAATTTCAATCAGCTTCGTCGGGTCGTTGTCAAGGTCCACCATATTACCGGCTTCTTTGGCTGCCTGCGTACCGCTGTTCATCGCCACCCCCACATTAGCTTGTGCAAGGGCGGGAGCGTCGTTTGTACCGTCACCCATCATAGCCACCAGCTTACCGGCCTGCTGTTCTTTTTTAATATATTCCATCTTGTCTTCCGGCTTGGCTTCAGCAATGAAATCATCCACTCCAGCTTTCTCTGCGATGTATTTGGCTGTCAAAGGGTTGTCACCGGTCACCATCACAGTTTTCACACCCATCTTGCGAAGACGCTCAAAACGTTCCTGAATACCCGGTTTGATAATATCCTGCAACTCGATTACCCCGGTAACCCTCTGATTGACACATACTACCAACGGAGTTCCACCGTTGCTGGTAATTACAGCAATCACCTCTTCAATCTCTTTCGGGAACTTGTTTCCGGCATTTTCCACAATCTTGCGAATAGCGTCGAAGGCGCCTTTACGTATCTGAGTACCATCCTGCAAATCCACACCCGAACATTTTGTTTCGGCTGTAAACTTAATCATATGAGCACCGGTAGTATTCAAATCACGCATACGATGACCGTTTTCACGTCCCAGTTCAATGATAGACTTACCTTCCGGAGTCTCGTCAGAAAGTGAGGACAACAAGCAAGCCTCTACGAACAAATTCTCGTCAACACCCGAAGCCGAATGAAACTTAGTAGCTTTACGGTTACCGATTGTAATGGTGCCAGTCTTGTCTAGCAACAAGGTATCAATGTCACCGGCTGTTTCTACCGCCTTACCGGATTTGGTGATTACATTAGCGCGCAAAGCACGGTCCATCCCAGCAATGCCGATGGCAGAAAGCAGTCCGCCGATAGTAGTCGGTATCAAGCAGACAAACAAAGAAATGATGGCTGCAATGGAGATATAAGTTCCCGGATGGTCGATATTCGTATAGTCGGCCATAGGAATCAACGTCACACATACAATGACGAATACCAAGGTGAAACCGGCCAGAAGAATAGTCAATGCTATCTCGTTCGGAGTCTTCTGGCGAGTAGCGCCTTCTACCAAAGCAATCATCTTGTCAAGAAAGCTCTCACCCGGTTGCTGCGTCACCAATACCTTGATTTTATCAGAAAGAACTTTTGTACCACCAGTTACGGAACTCTTGTCACCACCGGCCTCACGGATAACCGGAGCAGATTCACCGGTAATGGCACTTTCGTCAATGGAGGCCAAACCTTCCACAATCTCACCGTCGGCAGGAATCGTATCTCCTGCTTCACAAATAAAATAGTCACCTTTCTTCAAACGTGAACTGCTAACGGTATGGATTTTACCGTCAACCAACACTTTAGCAGGAGTCTCTTCACGGGTTTTACGCAAACTGTCAGCTTGGGCCTTACCACGAGCTTCAGCGATGGCTTCAGCAAAATTAGCAAACAGTAACGTCACAAACAAGATGATGAATACCAATAAATTATATCCGAATGCTCCATATTCCGAAGTACCCAATGAAAGGAAACAGACAATCAGCATGACAACCGTTACGACTTCCACCGTAAACATAATCGGATTCTTTATCATCACCCGTGGATTTAGCTTCACGAATGATTGCTTCAAACTTTCCATTACTTGCTCCTTCTGAAACAGAGAAGCTGATTTATTATCTTTCATACCTATGAAATTACTTTTTACAAACTACTATTACAAACTGAAATGTTCAGCAATCGTACTCAATGCATGTGCCGGGAAGAATGACAAGGCAGCCACAATAAAGATAACGGCAAAAGTCATCACACCGAAAGTTACTGTATCTGTCTTCAGCGTACCGGCACTCTCCGGAACATATTTCTTTCCGGCCAACAGACCAGCAATGGCTACCTGACCTACGATAGGCAGGAAACGTCCTAAAATCAGCGTCCAGCCGGTAGTATAGTTCCAGAAGTAAGTATTGTCGCCCAATCCTTCGAAGCCAGAACCATTATTGGCCGCAGCCGAAGTATATTCATAAAGCTGCTCACTCAGTCCGTGGAAACTGGGATTATTCAACCAGCCGCCTTCACCTGCCACAAATTCAGGATAATGAGCGAACAAAAAGCAAGAAAGTGCCACACCGCCCAAGATGATAAGCGGATGAAGCAGTGCCACAATGGTAGCAATCTTCATTTCACGCGCCTCTACCTTCTTACCGAGAAATTCCGGAGTACGTCCCACCATCAGTCCACTGATGAATACGGCGATAATGATGAATGTATAATAGTTCATGAAACCTACACCCACACCTCCAAACCACGTATTAATCTGCATGTTCAGCATTTCCATCATACCGGAAAGAGGCATCGTTGAATCATGCATACCATTCACAGAGCCATTGGAAGTAACTGTAGTCACAATACTCCAAAGAGCAGTAGCAGCAGACCCTAAACGGACTTCTTTACCTTCCATTGCTCCATTGTCTTGAGCAATTCCCATCTCATCAATGCGCGGATTACCTCCCATCTCCTGCGAAACATTGATGCAAACACCGACAAGAAAAGCAAAAAGCATTACACTATAGATAGAGTAAGCCATCTTCTTACGTTTGATGTAAAAGCCGAGTGCAATCACCATAGACATGGGTATAATTAGGATAGACCAACATTCTGCAATATCTGTCAAGTAAGTAGGATTTTCCAACGGATGTGAAGAGTTACATCCAAAGTAACCGCCACCGTTCGTACCCAATTGCTTGATAGGAACAATCGCTGCCGTAGGACCTTGTGAAACCAACTGGGTTTGTCCTTCCATCGTCTGAACTTCCAGCTTACCATCAAATCCCATCGGAGTACCTTGTAGAATGAGGATGAAGCCCACAATCAACGAAAGCGGTAATAATACACGTGTACAGCTCAAAACCAAGAACTTCCAGAAGTTACCGATAGTCTTCGTCGATTTAGCAGCCATACCCTTCATGATACCTGCCATAGCTGCCATACCGGTAGCGGCGGTAATGAATTGGAACAACATAATGACGAACAACTGTGTAAAATATGTCAGTCCGCTTTCACCGGAATAATGCTGCAAATTACAGTTCACCATAAAACTGATACATGTATTGAATGCCAAGTCCGGTGTCTGGTTAGCGTTTCCATCCGGATTTAACGGCAACCACTGCTGTGTACAGAGTAGCACCATGCCCCATACAAACCAAAAGGCATTCAGAATCAGCAGGGCTTTCAAGAACTGTTTCCAGTTCATCTCTTCCTCCGGATTGACTCCGGCCACTTTATAAATCAATCTCTCGACCGGCTTCATGAAATCCGACCATGTCTTTTCGCCTTTGTAAACCTTGGCAATATACTTTCCCAGAGGATAGGATATCACAATCAGCAGAACAATCTGCAAGGCTACACCTAAAATTTCAGTGTTCATTTCTCCACTCTCCATTCATTAAAACTTTTCGGGTCTTATCAGCACATAAGTCAGATACCCGAACATTACAATACCTAATACAAATAAAGCTGTGTACATAATTCTCTCTTTTAAATCTTCTCAAACCAATCTACGCATTTCCAGAAAAGCCAAAAGGCGAACAAACCGCTCAATAGGCAAAAAATAAATGATACTGTTATTCCCATGTTTTTACCTTTTAAAATGTTACTACATATTTTTGTCTGCCAGGAATGTGCCAAATATGTGCCAAAAAGAGCGCATATACCATACACCATTAATTATCAACAGAATACATACTAAACAAGTATAAAAAGAAACAGGTTGCACCCTTTCAAAATGAAAAGGTGCAACCTGTTTTGATATGTTTTAGCCCATAGGCACTTTCTGCTTCTAAGCCTGTTTCAAGAATAATCTTGCCACGGTCCTATATCGAAGGTACCTCAGTCGTATACTGAGCCCCCTATTATAGATCTGAGATCTTGTATTCCTCAATCTTCCGATACAACGTCGTCAAACCTATTTTCAATAACCGGGCTGCTTCTGTCTTATTCCCCTTTGTATACTCCAGTACACGGGCAATGTGCCGGCGTTCCATAGCTGAAAGTTCAAAACTGCCGGGACTTGAATCATTGGAGTGTTCATAATGGGCATTCTGAATATCAAACGGCAAATCAGCAATGTCCAGATATCCGCTCTCGCAAACAATCATACTGCGTTCTATCACGTTACGTAATTCACGAATATTTCCCTTCCACGGTTGGGAGTCCAATGCTTCAAGAAATGCGGGAGCTATTTCAACCACCGGACGCGCCAGCTGTTCCGCAAAACTCTTTATAAAAGCCTTCGCCAACAGCCGGATATCACCTGCACGTTCGCGCAATGGCGGCAGATGTATCTGAAATACGCTTAATCTATAAAACAAATCCTCGCGGAAACGTCCGGCAACAATCTCCTGGGACAAGTTGCGGTTCGTAGCGGCAATGATGCGGACATTGACACGGGTAGGTTTCGTATCACCTATCTTAATATACTCACCGGTTTCAAGAATACGCAGCAACTTGGCTTGCAGTTCAAACGCCATCTCACCGATTTCATCCAAAAAAATAGTCCCATTATTCGCTTCCTCGAACAGTCCCTTCTTATCCTTCAATGCGCCGGTAAACGAACCGGCTTTATGACCGAACATTTCACTTTCCAGCAACTCCTTGCTGAACGAAGAACAGTTAACCGCTACAAAATTCTGCCGTGCACGCTTACTACTGTAATGGATGGCCTGGGCAAATACCTCCTTACCCGTGCCCGTTTCTCCAGTCAACAGTACAGGAACATCAGTCCCTGACACCTTCTGAGCTAATGAAACAGCATCCTTCAGGACTTTGGATTCTCCCAGGATAGAATCAAAAGAGTACGTCTGTCCCACCTTCTTCTCCAGTTTTTCCAACCGCACATTCATACGCGCTTTCTCTACAGCACGGCTTATCAGAGGAATAATCTTGTTATTATCGTCTCCCTTGGTGATATAGTCGAAAGCACCGTTCTTGATGGCCTGCACCCCATCGGGAATATTGCCGTGCGCTGTCAGCAGAATAACTTCCACATTGGGTGCCGCCTTCTTGATAGCCAACACCAGGTCTACCCCATTTCCATCGGGCAGAAACACATCACACAAAACTACATCGGGATTTTGGAGTTCCAGTTGCTTCAGGGCAGCCCTGCAATCACCAGCCTGACAGACGTCATATCCCTCCAACTCCATCATCCGTGTCAGAAGGGTACGGATTTGTACCTCATCATCAATGATTAGAATCTTACTCATATCTATTCGATAAGTTTTTAAACTGATAACGGTAAAAAACAGGGTGTGCAAATATAAGCTTTTCCCAAATACCAACGGCATATCTTTTGAACTTTTATAGGTGAAGGGGCAAGAGCCTGCCACCAACCGGGATATGAATATCCCACCACAACAATGCCACAGCGGCATTATGCAGGCCTAGTCCCAGTGACAGCCCCTCATGCCTCCCCCTTCCATTTTGGAAAGAGGCCACCTGAAATGAAAAGCCGGAAGGAAGAACATCCGGATGAATGCAATTATGAAACTGTTAAAAAAGAAACAAGAAATGAAAGTTTGTAAATTCGGCGGAACTTCCGTCGGCACCGTAGAGAGAATGAAACATGTAGCAACACTCATTAAAGATGCAACACCCAAGATTGTGGTACTGTCTGCCACCGCAGGCACCACCAACCATCTGGAGGAGATTGCCGCCAACTTGTTCAACCGTGAAATAGAACAAGCCCACGACCGCATCACCCGGCTGGAATTCCAGTTCATCGAATTTGCCAATGGGTTGCTGACCGACGAGAAACTGAAACGGGAAGCAATAGATTATATCCTCGACCGCTTCCAGCAACTATGGAAATTTACCAAGAACTCTTTCACCTCCGTCGAAGAGAAGGAGGTGCTGGCACAAGGCGAACTTATCAGTACCGCTCTGATGCATTTCTACCTGCGCGAGCTGAAAATTCCCAATGCACTGCTTTGTGCATTCGACTTCATGCGTACCGGCCCCGACAACGAACCCGACTTGGAATATATAGAACAAAAACTCCGAGAACAGCTTGCCTGCCATCCCGGCATCAATCTCTTCATCACTCAGGGTTTCATCTGCAAGAATGCCTATAACGAAACAGATAACCTGAAACGCGGCGGCAGTGATTACACTGCTTCCCTCATTGGCACCGCCCTCCAAGCAGACGAGATACAAATATGGACGGACATAGATGGCATGCACAACAATGATCCGCGCGAGGTGTCAGGTACCCGCCCCGTGAAACGCCTCAGCTTCAACGAAGCCGAACAACTGGCCTTCTATGGTGCCAAGATACTGCATCCCTTCTGTATCGCCCCGGCACGCCTAAGGAATATTCCCGTCCGGTTGCTTAACTCTATGGAACCGTCGGCAGAAGGCACGCTAATTTCCAACCTGCAGGACGACAATATCATCAAGGCCATAGCCGCCAAGGACCACATCATATACATAAAGTTCGAATCGAACCATAATCTGTGTCCCTATCTGTTCATCAGCAAGATTTTCGACATTTTTGCCAAGTACCGTACCCCCCTCTGCCTGCTGGTATCTTCCAATCTGGACGTATCTGTGGCTATAGACGACTGCACTCGTTTATCGAACATCATCTCCGAACTACGCCAATATGCCCATGTATTGGTAGAAGACCGCATGACCATCGTCTCCGTGGTGGGCAACATGCAATGGGAATATGCCGGGTTTGAGGCAAAGATTATGGAGGCGCTAAAGGACATCCCCCTACGGATGATTTCATATGGCAGCAGCAATAATGACGTGGCATTCGTCATTAAGAATACAGACAAAAAAAGGGCTTTACAAGCCCTAAATGATAAGTTATTCCAACCGGAATATGCAGAACGGAACTAAAAGAAATGGTTCCGTATCTCCTTCGCGATGTAACGGCCCATCAGCTCCTGCCCCGGTTTGTCGGGATGCAACCCGTCGCGCAGATAGCGCCCGCTACCGGAAGGCTGCTCAAACTTTTCGGTGATACCACAATTGGAGTAACAGTCTATCAGCTGCACGGAAAGCGCCCGGCACAACTCACGCAAGATGGCAATCTTCTGCAGATTCAGTGCATTGTGTTCGGGGTTGCCGGTCTGAATCGGCGTGCACACGAATACGCGGCATTGGGGATAATGCTCCAGAATGGTCTGAATGGACCAACGGGCACCGCCCGCCATGGTGTTGACATCTACTTCATCGAGCGTCTTCCCTTTAAGGGCCTCTTCGGCACTACCCAAGTTACGGTCATTCGTTCCCATAGAGAACACAAAGACATCGGGCGCAGGGTAAGCGCCACTTTCCACTTCGGCTATGAACTTCTGGATATGCACCTTTGACACGTTGTTGTGCCGCATCTGTAACTCATGCTTATCCTCCGTAACCTGCCAACCGCCGGAGATGCCGGCAAAAGCTTCGCTGCCATAATCCTGAGTATCGGGATGGCATGCCCATGTGGCAGAACCGACCGCCACGTTGTGATGTGTAGCGAATCCGAGTTTATCCACTACAGTCTTAGACCATTGTTCGCCTGCGGTAATGCTGTTTCCGTCGCACCCGAAGTTCAGCTTGCTGAAGTCCGGATAAAGAGATTGCGCGTGCAGCGCAATCCCCATCCAGACAAGAATCCCCAAAACCATCAATCTATTCATCTTCTTATGATAGAAAACCTATGAAAAACGTTCAATAATTTCCATGCACATACGTCCGTTGTGATACGGACATTTCCAGAATCCCGCCTTGTCATCATCGGTGTTCACCGTGCCGTCAGCACGCACGCTCCAATGCCATTCTCCGTACTTGTAGTCTACCAGATGCTGCTTGATGAAGTCCCAACATCGGAGAGCCTTCTGCATGGCCACTTCGTCATCAAAGTGCTGGTAGAGGTTGGCATGTCCCACTACGTTCTCGGCCTGCACCCACCAGTGGCGGTCAGTATCGGTCTTTCCTTTATCCAGAAAAGTCTCGTATATCATGCTGCCGTCGGGCGTCAATCCTTCATCGGCAGCGGCAGCGATGTATTCTACAAGTGGTTCCACTTTCTCCAGGAGGTCCTTATCGCCCAGAACAAGGGCAGCCTCGTGTATCAACCAGGAGGCTTCGATGTCGTGTCCATAGGAGACAATGCGGTATTTACTAACCCAATCATCATTGAAGAACAATTCCAGATGACCGGTCTTGATATTCAGAATCCGTTCCGTGAAAAGGCCTATCAAATTGCGCAGTTGCCTCTCCAGACGGGTATCCTTCCACATGCGGAAAAGATTGGTATAAGGTTCCAGAATATGCAGATGGGTATTCATCGTCTTGCGCTCGTTCTCATCCTTGGCGCTGAGGCGCATGTCGGCTATCTCTCCCCATTCGCGGGTCAAGGCTTCGCAATAACCGTTTTTCACGGGGTCGAAGCTATGCTCTTCGACGGTCTCGAACAAGCGGATGGCATATGCCAGCGCTTCATCATCGCCCGTGGCACGAGCATATTCACTCAGCCCGTAGATGGCGAACCCCAAAGCATAAATCTGCTTCTTGGTATCGAGCGGATTGCCTTTATAGTCGAGAGACCAGTAAACTCCACCAAATTCATTGTCATAGAAACGGTCAATAAGAGTACGTTTGGCACGCGTAGCCGTTTCCAGATACTCCGGCCTCTTCAGCAAGCGGTATGCAGCCGAGAAGGTCCACAAGATGCGGGCGTTCAGGATTGCCCCCTTTTCTGCTTCGGGCTTCACCTCCTCCCGGCCCGTGATACGGCCGTAGAAACCGCCGTTCACTTCATCCGTCATTCTATTTATCCAGAAGGGGAGGATATTGGAAACCAGCTCCTCCTCCATCTCCTGTTTCATCTTCTTGATATCCACAAGTTTTTGAGTTATGAGTTATAAGTTATGAGTTATTCTGCTGAAGGTTCTCACGGCGCTCTTTCAGGTCTGCATTGATGGCTGCCATACGCGTCTTATTCAATGGATAGATGAATACGACAACGATGGAAAGTGCGGCTATCGCAGCAGGAATAAAGCTCATCAGATACTTCAAGCCATCCAGCGCCTCGGGAGTCTGCACGGCATTCTCTGCGGTATTGTAACCGAAGAATGCCAACAGTGCCATTACTGCCCAGCCTGCAAATGCACCGCCAAACTTCTGCGCCATAGAACCGGAAGAGAATATCAGCCCTGTAGAGGATGTGCCATCCTTTTGCTCGGCATAGTCCGCCACATCCGCATACATGCTCCAAATCAACGGAGATACGATACCGGTGCAGATGGAGATAAGCACCTGGAAAATCATCATCAGCCACCATCCCAGCCCGTCATTCGGCACAAAGAAGAAGAGCACACTGAACACTACCAGGCACACGAGCGAAATGATATAAGTGGACTTCTTTCCAAACTTCATGGACAGAGGCACAGCCAGCGCCACACCAATCATATTACACACTTCACCCACCATCAGGAACAAGCCGGCATACAATACCAGATTGAACACCCCGAAATCGAGGAATGCATTGGCACTGATATAGTCCTTGAAGAAGTAGGCGGCAGTAGCTCCGCGTACCGTATTGAAGAAATTCGACAACAACGCCGCACCATTCAATATCCACCAAGGCGAATTGCGCACCAGTGACTTCACATCCTTACCGATGGATTCGGACGCCACACTCTTGACATGCTCGCGCGTCATGCTAAAGCAAAACAGAAAACCCAAAAAGCAGAGCGTGGCAATGCATACCATGGCATATTGCCAACTGGAAGCATTGCTATAGTCCATTGATTTAAACCAATTACACAATGGCTCCCATGCTCCCAAAGCGATAAAACTACCTCCGTATGCAAAAAACATACGGTAAGAAGAGAAAACCGTTTTTGTGTTCGAATCATCAGTCATTACTCCCAACATAGCCCCGTATGGTACATTGATTGCCGTATATACCGTCATCATCAAGATGTAAGTGACATAAGCCCATACCAGCTTACCCGTTGTCCCCATGTCGGGCGTTGTAAAAAGTAAAATCCCGGCAATGGCAAAAGGAGCTGCAATCCACAACAAATAAGGACGGTATTTACCCCAACGCGTATGAGTACGGTCTGCAATGACTCCCATCATCGGATCGGACACTGCATCCCAAATACGTGTCACCAGCATCAGCAATCCTGCATCAGCCAAGCTCAAGCCAAAAATATTCGAATAGAAGAACGGTAAGTAATAGGAGAATATTTTCCAGAACATAGAGGAAGACATATCCCCGAAACCATAACCGATTTTCTCTTTTAGTGTTGCCATAGTATGTTGTATTTTTATTATTTCATTATCTGCAAATTCTTGTCTATCAGTTTCTTCAACGTTTCTACCGAAGCTGATGAAGACAAGCCGTCAGCAGGCGTATTCATGCAATAGTCCACCAGCTTATCAATGGTAGAGGTAGCCACATGCATCCGCGTGTCGGAAGAAGCGTAGTAGATGAATACTGTTCCGTCTTCGTCGGCAATCCAGCCGTTGGTGAAAAGTACATTGCTTACGTCACCTATACGCTCCTCACCCTCGGGTACCATAAAGGCCCCACCGGGAGTGGCAATCAGTTTCGTCGGGTCTTCCAGGGAAGTCATGTACATATAGAGCACATAACGCAATCCGGCGGCACAACCGCGGACACCATGAGCCAGATGCAACCATCCTTTCGGAGTCTTGATGGGATGCGGACCTTCACCATTCTTCACCTCCTTGATGGTGTGATAGTAGCGCTGGTCGATAATCTTCTCTTCCTTCACCTCGGCATGGGTTATGTCGTCCACCAGCGCCCAGCCGATACCACCACCGCTGCCGGCATCAATAAAGCCATCCTGCGGACGGGTATAGAGGGCATATTTGCCATCTACAAACTCCGGGTGCAGCACTACGTTGCGTTGCTGGCTCTTGGTCTTCAGGTCGGGCAGGCGTTCCCAGTTCTTTAAATCCTTGGTGCGGGCAATGGCAGCTGTAGCCGTAGCCGAGGACAAATCACCGGCAGGCGCATTGTCGTCGTGGCGTTCGGCGCAGAAGATACCGTAAATCCAGCCGTCCTCATGAGCCGTGAGGCGCATGTCGTATACATTCGTTGCCGGAATCGCGTCTTCGGGCATGGTGATGGGATAATCCCAGAACCGGAAATTATCAATGCCGTTGGGACTCTCGGCTACGGCAAAGAACGACTTACGGTCAGCGCCCTCTACACGTACCACCATCAGATACTTGCCATTCCACTTAATGGCCCCCGAATTCATGGTCGCATTCATACCGATACGTTCCATCAGGTACGGGTTGGACTTCTCATCCAAATCATACCGCCAGAATACAGGTGTATGAGCAGCCGTCACTACCGGATATTTATAGCGGGTGAATATGCCATTGCCGTCTTCCACGGCCACATTCTTTCTCGTAATCAACTCTTCGTGTTTCTGAAAGAGCCTCTCTACCTTTTCTTTAAAAGCTTCCATGTCTGTTATATTGATTGTTTGTTTATTGATACAGATTTACATCAGCTGCAAACAGCGTCTTGGGATTGTTATAAAACTCCACAAAATCCTCCGCAGATGTCTGTCCCGGATAGGGGGCATAGTAATGGGTCACCTTTTCACGGGCATTGCGCCACACCAGCACATAGGCAAGCGGATATTTCTCCAACGCAGGCAGCAGAGTACCAGTCCACCATTTGGCATCGGGAATTCCTTCGTAACCGGTTTCGGTCACAGCAATCACCTTATTGTGTGCTTTCCCTATACTGTCGATAATGGAAAGTGCCCTATCCATCCCGGCAAGATAGGCATCCCGATCGAACTGATAGGTATCGAAACCGATAACGTCTATCAACTCATCGCCCGGATACTTCTTCAAATATTCCGTCGTGTCCTTGGGTTCCGTGCCCGGAGAGTAAGCATAAAGTGCATTGTCCACTCCTTTGGCCTGCAGAGTATCCACTGTCATGTGCCACAATGCCTTATACTCCTCAGGGGTACACAGCTTCTCACCCCACCAGAACCAGCTGCCGCTGTGTTCGTGCCAGGGACGGAAAAGTACGGGTATCTTCACGCCGTCTGCCGTCTTCAGCGAATGAAGGAAATCGGCCACTCCTCCCAACCAGCCGGCAAACTTCTGATGATTCTCGCCACCGGGCAGGATGGACTTCACCACCGTCGTATCCGATACATCCCAGGCATCACCGCCCGTCTTGGGATTGCGCGCATGCCAACTGAGCGAAACCATGCCGCCCCGCTGATACTGATTGATTATCTCTTTCCTGATTTTATCGAAGGGCACCTTATCCAGATTGGCGGCATTCCCTAGTTCCAGCTCTCCCAAATCAAAGCTGATGACAGCCGGATAGTCGCCACACACGCTTTTCACATCCGAACGGCCTTCCTCACCTTCCCAGCCGATACCATATACCGTATCGTCATGATGGCCGAGCATGATACCTTTGGAAGGGATTTTTTTCAAGTTAGCCAGTAAGTTCTCCGTTTCCTGCGTACGTGCAGCAGCCGTCTCTTCATTCACACTCTGTTCTTTCTTGGAAGAACCGCAGGCGGTCAACAGACTTACCGCCAGCATCATCATAGCAAATTTTACTTTTCTCATATCCATGTTTTTCAATCTGGTATTATTATTGGTAACACTAATTCCTGGCACAAAGATAGCGGATTGCACCAAGAGAAAATGATACAATTTTATCCCTTTACTATATTAAAAAACAGAATATAAAAAACGTATCATCTAACTTTCACCGGAACGCGCTTCCGCGAGACAATTCCCCGTTCCACTTTCCGGCGTTCCAGCTTCACCGGTTCGCTTGTAAAATCGGGAACATTGTACGAGTAGACCAGACGGTCGTAATACTCCCAAGGATTTTCCTGAGGAAGCAGGAAAGGCTTGCCCACCACCCCATTCTCATCCATACTTGCCAGATACAGACGAGTATAAAGCCCATCTCCCCTGCGGCTACTGAACACAAACCATCGGGAGTTGCTGCTCCAATTATGGAAACTTTCCGTATCATCGCTGTTCACCTCCTTTATGGGACGCATACCGCCATCCTTCAAATCCAACAGCCATAAATCGGCTTCTTTATGCCAAATTGAGAAATTCCCGTAATCCGACAAAGTAAACATGATATACTCGCCGTCGTACGAGGGCCTCGGGAAGGAGATACTTTTCTTCATAGCTGCCGCATTGACCAGCGTATCTATCGTTTCGCCAAATGTCCCGTCTTCCGGATTGAAATCTATACTACACAAGCTATAACGTATTTCCTTATATTCTGCCGGTATCGGCTTGGCCTCCGCAGCACAGAAATACAGTTTGCGTCCGTCCGGTGAAAATACTGGAAAGGTTTCGAAGACTTCCTTCTTCTGAAGCAAGGGAGAGAGCAGTAATTCATGTGTCTCGGGATGATAGATCAGTACATCCGATTCCAAGTCGAGCACTTCCACACGCTCATCCTTCACCGCATGGAAAGACTGGCGCGTATTGTTGACGGAATAGGCAATGTATTTTCCGCTTGGATGCCAATAGGGGTATACACCCGCCGAGAGCGTGGAATCCGTTTTCGTATCCAGCATTTCGCGCTTCCCGTCTATCTGCATCAAGGTCCCTCCGTTCTTTCCACGGATATGCAGGCTCAGACGGTCCGGATTTGTTTTGTTGAAAGCATGACAATTCAGGCACATGCCCGGCACCATGGTATTCTCCAGCAAGGGACGCTCCTCGAACGAAGCAAGGTCACGCTCATAAATGCCCATCTTGCTATAAACTTCATATCCGGGAGCCAGTTTACGGTATACCACTCCATAGTCTATCGGATGCGGACTGACATACATGGGGAAAGAACGGTACTGTTTCCACTCCCCCCCTTTCCGGACACACACCGTAAACAAAAGGCTGTCCCCCTTGTTTTCTTCCAAAAGTTTCTGCCATTTTTCCTGCGGAAATGATACTATTTTATCATTCACATGCATTTCTCCGGACTTTCCTCCGGTCACAGTCACATCCACACGTTCGTACGCTCCACCGATGCAGTTGAAATTCATGGGAGCAATGGTTGCAGGAATGGTCACGCCGATATAGTCGGGATAGATATCCGGCCATTCATCCACCTTCTCCGGGGAAGTCACCGGATTGCCGCAAGCGGCAAACCACCATGCAGCCATTATGCAAACAGCTATATTCTTCATCTTTTTCATTTTACTTTCTTAGTAGCAAATAATTCCAGTATGTACTGCCGAAACGCGCCTCCAACATCTGCCGGGCATTCTGCTGCGAGGTATATATCCGCGCAAATTCCGTTACATCACGCACCACCTGGGGCGAAATGCTCCACGGCATACCCTGGAAGTTCTTGTGCGTCTGTGTCCATACATATACCAATGCTTCCTGATAGCTACGGGGAATATGGTCGTAACCGGCATGCTTGCCCAGCGGATAATACTTCATGAAACGTTCCAAGTCACGCTGCTGCAGGACGTATGCCAGCATATACTCAAATGCCATCCGGTTCCGGTGGTCATGTTGATACAGCAACCCCAGCATGACATCCATCTCCCGGTCGCTGAACAAGAAATCCTCCGTATACCGTATTTGTCTCAGCCAGCCCCATTCTTTATGGGCATTGATTTTTTCTTCATTATACAGATAGGTCATGGCATCCTCTGCCCAGTCCTTATAGAAAAGGGTCTTTCTCAGTGCCCGCAGGTATTTGGCGGCCACCTCATACTGCCCGTTAATCAAATTGGTTTCGGCCAGCCGTTTGAAGCAACGACCGCTTTTATTGAAGTTGGGAATCGACTCCATCGCTTCGAAAGTGAAACGCTGTGCCGTATTTATCATTCCCAGATGATAATATGCCTCGCTGGTGGGCAACGGGGAAGTAAAATCACGCCGGAATTCCGGCAACAGTCCTTCCGTTCCATTCTGATAAAACTCGAACATGCGGTCACCCATCTGTCCGGTCTTTCCCAAAGCGAGGTTCAGGCAAGTCACGCCGAAGGGTGAATCCGGTGACTTCTTTTCCGCTTTTCCTATAATCTCCTGCCACTGCTTATTACGTACCAGCCGGTCATACTCCATCGCCTCCTCCTTATCCATATCGCAGCCGGCCGCCACGTAGTAATAGCCGAATAATGTCACGGCCACTACCTGCAGAATCCCATAAAGTACCGGCTTCTTCTTCACTGCGGGCAAAACGGCCAGCAGGAAGGGAAGGACAACCAGTAATACGGCAAGCCCTATCTCTATCCAGGGAATCACCGCCGGGAAGCGGTAATATCCAATCCCCGCCATCAGGCGGTAGACGGGATACTGCACCCACATGCTTGCCAGCAACGGACAGCCGACGCCCCATAATCCGACACTCCAGAGCACTCCTGCACCGCCCCAGAAATTCCTGCCTTCAAGGTTCAACCGGAACTCGCGTACAATCACCCAGCCCATAAAGATGAAATGCGTCGCGCCTGCCGCCCAATAAAGCAAAGGAAGAGCTGCCAGAACATAGACTGCACGTTCCCGCTTTCCTTTCAAATCCGTATACGAGCAAGACACGGCCAGTGCCAGCAACAAAGCCACCACCAATGAAAGCATCGCATTCTCATCCCCCATGAAGTGCCACAAAACGATAACGGGCAGAAAGCTCAACGGATAATACGTATCAACCGCTCCCTGCTCCTTTGCCAGCTTCCAAACCAGACGTTGCAGCAATACATACAAGAGAGCCAGAATACAAGCGCCTGCCCACGTATGATAATAGAACTGCGTCAGATATTCGGCTATATAATCAGCCAGTCCGCCCGGAACAGCCATCCGTTCCCCAAAGTAACCAGCATCGAACAAGAAAAGCTGGAACTGTTCCTGATAGGAAAGATGGGCCGGGTATACACTTCCCCAAAAGAAGAATACCGCTACACCGAAAAGCATCGTGAGTCCTATCTTCCAAGTCTTTTTCAGAAATATATCCATAGAATTATTTACTATTTTATGTGAATCGGCAGTTGAAACCGATTTTTTTTTACCGGTTATGAATTGAATGTGACATACGGACTATCTTCATTCCCCTCCTCCTGGGAGGAGGAGAATGAAGATAGCACAACTTTAGCATCCGTTTCTTTTTCCGGAAGTGTTATGAACCGATTTAAACTACTGATTCGCATATTTTACAATTTACTATTTGTTGCGTTGAATATTCTGTCATTTGAATTCCTCTGCCTTCAGTTGCCGGTTTATCCGCTTGATGGAAGAAGCATCAAAAGGAACGGGAGTGGCCGACAAATCGGGGATATTGTAGGATTTCAATGTCAAATCGTCTTTTTCCGGGTCCGACTGGGGCAGCACAAAAGGCTTGTGCGCCTTCCCGTCGACATCCAGATAGGCAAAATAAACCCGCCCGTACTGCCCGTCACCCCGCTTGCTGGCAAAGGCAAACCAACGGCTGCCCGACGACCAGCAGTGATAAGTGTCCGAACGGTCGGAGTTGACCATCGGCAGGGAGTCGATGGCACCCGTCCGCAAATCCATCAGCTGCAATTCCGTCTCCCGGTGCCAGATGGGAAATGTCCCATAATCAGCAACGGTATAGAGCAAGTAACGTCCGTCCGGCGAAGCCTTCGGATGGCACACGGAGCCTTTCTCCAGCCGGGCATTCCAAAGGGTATCCACGCGGTCGCCCCAGGTGCCGTGATCGGCATCGAACGCAATGCGGCAAAGCGAATAGCGTAATTGCCGTATGCTGTCCGGCAATGGAACGGTTGGAGCCGAGCAGTAATATATCCATTTCCCGTCGGCAGAGAAAGTGGGAAAAGTTTCCAGTACGGTGGAATCAGCCGTGAGCGGAGACACAATCATCCGGTTCCCGTCAAAATCGGCGACAGCCAAATCGGAAACAGTGTCATAAACTTCCAGACGGCGGTTGCCTGCCGTATGTAACATAGGAATAATCACATTGGACGAGAACACACCGTACCGCCCACCGGGATGAAAATCCCCGTAGACAGCAGCAGATACCATCTGTTCATTCTTCAATGCAAGTTTACGGAGCTTGCCGTCACGGTTCAAGACAGTCCCCCCTCCCTCACCCCGAAGATGGAACATCGAAAGGTCGCCACTACAGCCTCCATGCACATGGCAGTTCATGCATTTGCCGTCTGTCTGACTGTTATCTGCCAAAATGCGCTCCTCGAAATTCTCGATGCAACGTTCACGTATCTGCAAAGCATTCCATACCTCATAGCCGGGTTCTATCAGGCGGTAGCTGATGTAGGCATCAATCCGGTCGGCCACCACCTGCCACGTAAAGGAAGGATAACGCAACCAACGGTCATTGGTACGGGCCATCACAGTCACTTCCAAAACGTGTCCCTTCTCCGCTTCCAACAATGCACGCCAGGCTTTCAAGGGGAACACCGCCTTGTTCCCGCGCGCGTTTATCTGCAAGCTGTCCGATTTCCCCTTCACGCTGACCCATACTGCATCCACCCCCTCATTCCGCAAAAGAAAATTCAAAGGAGCCACATTGCAGGGAATAGTCACATCCTGATACTCAGGATAGAGCACCAACGGCTGCTCTGCGGACTGTACAGCTGCAGGACGGGGTGCACAAGCATACAGGCAACACAACAACCCGACCCCAAAAAGGATATACCTGACTTTTCTATCTTTCATATTTCCCGTTATTAGCCTTACATAGCCACCGGCAATGCCAGTAACTGATACATCAAAGTACGCGCCATTCGTTCATGCCCCTTCGTATTGGGATGCAAACGGTCGAACCCGGAATCATAAAAATAGACAAGCTGTTCTTCAACCATCGGGTTCATACCCGAAACTGCGTTAAGGTCTATCACCGGCATTCCCCATACATTACCGGCTTCTTTGACAGCTTGTATATACGTATCGATATATTCACCACAAGCATTCTGATAACTTTCATCCGGTTGTACATTTGTCTCACCAAATTCGGCCAATGAACGGTGTAGCGGAGTCAGCAGCACAATCTGCTTGTCCGGGAAGAGTTGCTTCAATTTAGACAGCCCTATATTGATACGTCCCTTATAGGTATCTTTCGTCATTATGGGAGTACGCTTTTTGCGGTTCACCATCTTCTTTGTCTCACCACGGGCTGCCATTACCCGTTCCTCCGTTTCCATAAACCATTCACCCACCGGAACACCGTGATTAAAGTCATTCGTACCCAGGAAAACCAGAATAGCATCAACCTCCTCTCCATGTTCCTTCTTCAGCTTCTCGGCCTGATTGGGTAAGTCGTCCCACTGCCGACCGCTCACGCCATAAACATAAGGGATAATGCCCAACCACTCTTTCAAGAAATCCCAATATTTCCTAATTTTGTCACCGTAACTATTAGGATCGGTTATGGAGTCACCCAGATAACCAACTCTCTTTCCCTGCCACGGATGACAGATATTTCTCTTGGTACCATTGTCTACCGCTTTCGGATGTGAGTCCTGCGCATACAGCGGCCCGACACAAAGCAGCAAAACGGCAGATACTATCAACAATCTGTTTCTCATATATATCATATTTATTTCAACATTACTTTCCCTTCATCGTAGCATAGTGGAAATAAAACCAATATGTTTTTCCATATTTGGCTTGCAGAGGAGCACCATTACCATCGTTTGCCTCGTACAGCCGGGTATATTCACTGAATTCATCCAATACTTGAGGCGGTATATTCCATTTTTCCACTTCATCCAACGAAGCCTTTTTCCCGGCAAGATAGATAAGTAAACCTTCGGCATACAATCTGGAAGGAAACTTCTTTGCAGCAAACTCCCGATAATCTCCGGCGAAAGCCCCAATATCCTTATTCAGCAAATCAAAGCAGAGAAGGTAATCGCATGCCAACGTATTATCAGGATTATTACGTAACAGATGACGAAGTGAAAGCGGAATGTCGGCAGAAGAACGCAAAGTATCCGTTGCAGGCAACAACAACCGCTTCCGTTCCAGCCATTGGCAGACTTCGGCCGTCTGTTTTCCGGGAATACGTCGTTCTGCCCAATCACGGTAACACATTGTCTTTTGCAGGAGACGAAGATATTTCATAGCCGCCGCCTCATCACCGTTCACCAGGTTGATTTCCGCCAAACGCTTGACAGCTCTTGCTCCGGTATGATGCGGAGAAAAAATCATTCCCAGAATGGCAGCATGTTCAGCCATCGTCATATCTCCCAACGCAAACCAGACTTCATTGGCTGCATAAATAGTGAGGTAGGTAGAATGGGGAGCCACGGGCAGAAACAGCCCTTGCGAAGCCGGTTGATAACCATCCATCAGCCGGTCGGGAAGTCGGTTCTGCTGTGCATTCAGCAAATTATAATAATAGGCAGTGAACGGAGAGCGGTATTCACCCTCCGCCAACAGTTTCCGTACTTTTTCCGAACGGCCGAAATACATTTCCGAATCCAACGCCAAAAGATATTCCCGCCCTAAATCGGGCATATTGTACCATCGTGACGACCAATCGCCACAGCCAAACAGCCAATAGCCGAACAATACCGCCAATATGCTTACCGGTAAGCCCGACTTCCACGAACGTCGCATGCAGCTACGACACAACAACAAAACACCCCCGATACCGGTTAAAGCGATTGTGCCGGAAAGCGGATAACTCAATCCGCATTGCCTTCCTGCCTCCCAAGCCACCGCCAACACCGTAGGAACCCACGCCCAACGTCCCATGTACGGAACCAACAAACGAAACACCACCACTCCCCAAAGCAACAGCACGACAGCCATTATGGCCGGACCACCCCCTTCGTAATAAAAGAATTGAGTGAGGAAATCTCCTGACAGACGTGCCAGAGCCGCCGGATGCCGCAGATACCCGGCCAATGGTTCGGTGGCAAGCAGAAAGAGCTGTGTCTGCTCCCGATGGAACAGATGATAGGGCAATATCCGGAAGAAAAAGAGGAACAACGCCAAAGCGCCGATTCCTGCCGCTCCCCATTCAATGTATTTCCTTCTGCAAGCTTTCATCCAACAGTTTTTGTTGTTCTTCCGTCAAGGAGCCACGCACCATCTTCCGCATGAATGTTCCCAACGTATTGTTTCCCTGCTCTTTCAGGAAAAGAAAGTTCGTTTCCTGCTCCTGCATCCTCAGACTGTCACGTATCTGTGTCAGATGCAGTGAATCTTTTCCGGTGGCATTCCGTAGTCCCGTCCGGATGAAATGGTAAGCCTCTTGCATCTTTTCCCTCCCCTCTTTCCATTTCTGAAGGGCATCATTTTGTGGAGTGCCCGTTACCGAGCCGAGGGAATCGGCCTTTACTTGTATGGTTCCCGGCTCCGTCACCACCAGCAGTTCCTGAATGTAGATACGCAGCAGATGCCGCATGCGTAACACCCTCATCTCCTCCCCTTGTCCGGAGAAAGAGAAAGAAGCATTGGCAATCTTGACAGAATCCACCCGTCCCGGTGCGTTCTCCATCGGCACGAGGTATATCCATTCCCCGTCGTATTTCACCGACGGCAACGTTCCTTCAATCACATAATTCTGTCCGGAATTTCCACAACTTGCCCAAAGAAGGCAACTAATACAGAAAAGCAAGATACGTGTTTTCATCCTTATACATTAGAATTTCAACAAAGGTAGGCGTTTACCAACTGTTGGCCTAATATTCAATTAACCAAAGATAATATTTTTAATCAGAGATTTTCTTCACCGCCATACACTCCATTTCCACCAGCCACCCCGGACGACAGACGGGAGCCAACGTGACAACTCTCGGAATATCGGGAAAACGCTTGTCAAACATCTCTTTCACTACAGCATAGTCCGCAATATCACGCAGATAGACAATGATATGCCCCACATCTCCAAAGCCGCAGTCAGCCTCTTTCAGCAGAGCTTCCACATTCTCCCACATCCGTTCTGTCTGACGACGGACATCTCCGGCATACATCACTTCCCCACGGTTGTTGATACTCGCCGTACCGGAAATGAGCACTTGTCGGCGGTCGTCGTAATCCACCGCCGTTCCCCGTTCGAAACTGACTCCATACTCATAAGTGGGATTCAAGTGTGTGCGGGCATAGAGATATTTGATTTGTCCGGGCTTTAATCCCGCTACGGCAAAAGCGTCAAGCATCACCAATGCCTTCGGGTCGGCATGACGCCCACCGATACCGGTACTGGCAATATAGTGCGTGTTCTCCGTCAGGTTCTGGGTGACGAACATCTCATTACGTGCCTTGACTACACCGGCATAATTGCAATCCACATTCTGCACAAATATCCAGGTACGCAGGCAATTGTCGGCCAGAGTACACCCTTCCTCCATCAGTTGCATGGCATAGTCGTTGAGCAAAAGACGCATCTGGTATTCCGAATTGGCGGCACGGTTGAAGCTGCCTCCCATCCAGAGCTGGCGGTAAGCACCGTGTTTCACTTCATACAGTCCGTTCGGCAGCACTCGTGTCTGCACATCGGTCTGCAGATAGGCCCACAAAGCAATCTTGGTACCATCCAGCGGAGGCTGTTCCACCACAGACAGCGCGCAATCGGAGCTTTCCGCCGTAGCGGCAAGCAACAGTTCCGCTTGGTTGGCGGCATCACTCAGGAAGTATCTTTTAAAAACCGCCACGGCTCCGGACAGTTCTTTTTTCAGTAAAGCGGCATACGCATCCAACACGACATTCATCTGTTCACGATAGGTCTGTTTCGGGTCAGTGGCATGTATCATCACATGGTATTCCGTCACTCCGCCGGTCACAACAAATGCAGCCACTTCCGCCCTGCCTGAAGGATAAGAATATGATGTGTATTTCATATCATTAACAAGAGATTGTTTCAATCGCAAAGATAAGCTTTTTATCCGACAAGAAGTAGTGAAAATCGCAACTTTCGCTTGTTTTGTTCTTATAAAAAAGTTACTTTTATAGAAATCTATAAAATATACAGTTATTATGAGCGAAAATATTTATCCCATCGGCATCTACAACCTGAATTAATAGGAATCTATGTCAATCCGTAATGAGACTATAAACCGGCTTTCTCTTCCTTCACCCCTTCACCTTTCGCATTATTTCCCTATCGTTCAACCCTTTCCGGTGAAACTTCTTTTTTCCTTCTCACCACCTCGTATACGTTGCCGTACTTCGTATGCCGGCGTTTCAGTCCCGCCCGCAACAGCACCGAGCCGAACTGCACGGGATTGCTGCCACGCATCAGGGCGGGATGCGTTTTTTGCAACTCGTCAAAGATGTCGGCGGCAGTCAGGTCGATGCTCTTCTCCGCCGGAAGCGGGGTACGAAACAAGCTGTGAACCGCCTCCTCCACAAGGCTGACACGATAGAAAGCCTCGTTATGCCATTGCAGTTCCTCCTCCTCCGGCTTGGTGAACCAGTTACGCCGCCCGGCAATGAGTTCCGCTTTCAGTTGGGCAAAAATCTGGTCGTGCTCTATGCCTATGCAGTCAATATTGTGCTTCACCTCGATGCAGAGGAAGCGCCGGCTCCCGGTGGGGTCGGTCAGCAGGTCGAACCGGTTGCTGGTGCCGATGAACGAGGCGATACGGGGCAGTTGCCTGAAGTTCTGCTGATAGGCCTTGCGGATGTTGAGCACCGACATCTGCATCAGATTTTTCAGTAAGGGCATTTTGTTGTCGGCATACTTGTCGAACTCGTCCATATTGAGCAGCCCCATTTCCGCCAGCATTCTCTCAGCTTGTCCCTGCGAGGTCAGTTTCAGGTTGTCGACGTAGTAACGCGTCAGCACGTCAGGCATCAAGGCGCGACAAAAGCTGGATTTCCGTCGTCCCTGCTCGCGGCTGACGAGAACGGGAGCCACGCTGTTGGCATGCAGTCCGGACACGCCCATCCATTGCGAGGCAAGTCCCAGCATCCAGGTATGGAATCCCCGCACCCAGTGAGGCCGAGAAGAGACGCGGCAGGCAAGCGCAGTCAGCCGGTCCTTGCCGTCCCAATCGGGCAGTTCGTCCATGTAGAGCAGGAAGGGATGGTAGGCAGGGATGTAAGTGGAATAGACGTATCGGTTCAGGTCCTTGTCCCAGCAAGGAATACCTTCGGCATGGGCTTCGATGCAGAAAGTGTTCAACTCGCGCTTGCCCACGGGGGTGAAGGCGGCAGAGCGTTGTCCGGCGGGGCGGAACTCGGTTTCATCCGTCAGCAGATTATAGCGAAAGTCGTAGCGCGAAGTGAGGAACTCCTCGATGTCACCGCTCAGTGCAGTCACGGTGCTTGCGGCTTTCGCGCTCCGGCGGCGCTTTTCTTCCCGCTCCTCCCGGTTTCGGTCGGTCGTTTCTTTTTGTGCGTGTTTCAGCCTTTCGGAAAAGGCTATCAGTTGTCCCGCTTCCTTCAAGAGCCGGTGTTGCTGCAAAGTCATCAGTTTTTTCTTCATAAATATTTTTTATTAAAATGATTATTGGGAGGTTTCGAGGAAGGGAATCATCCTTTCTTTCCTCTCGCCTCTTCGCCAAAGTTACTGCCTGCCGAGGGCGTTTTGCAAACCATTCTCCGCTTATTCTTCAAAAATCATTCCTGCCGACAAACATACTTATTTATGCTTCGGAACCCTTTATTTTCAGTACCTTTGCACGGTTCTTTATAAGTGAACGCCCCGGGTCGTTCAATCGACCGACCAAGGTTGTTCAATCGAACGGCCTGGGTCGTTCGTTCGGCCGACCGGAGTCGTTCACTTACAGGAAGACACTTCCGAGGGAAGAAACAAATACGTTGAACGCACTAAAACCTATTGATATGGCAATACTATATGACTGGTACGAGAATCCGGGCACCAATGAGGAAGCCCCGGAAGAGAGAGGCCTCCATCCCCGCCCGTTGCTCAACGGGAAAGTAACCATGCGGCAGCTCTACAACCGCGTGCATGCCCGCAGCTCGCTCACGGTGGGTGACGTGATGAACGCGATAGACTGCCTGACGCAAATCTGCGGCGAAGAACTGCGCGACGGCCACGAGGTGCACATCGAAGGGCTAGGCTACTTTGCCCCCACCCTGGAAGCCACACAGAAAGTGACCCGCAGCACCCCGAACAAGCACCTGAAACTCCGGCTGAAGAGCATCAGTTTCCGTCCCGACGTCAGGCTGAAACAAGCGATGACGGGAGTCAGTGCCATCCGCAGCAAATACACCCGCCACTCCCTGAAGCTTTCGGAAGTGGAGATAGACATGAAGCTGAAAGAATACTTTGCCGACCACGACGTGCTGATTCGCAGCGACTTCCAGGCGCTGTGCGGCATGGCGCGCACCACCGCGAACGTCCACCTGAAACGGTTGCAGCAAGAGGGCAAGCTGAAGAATGTGGGGAAGCCCACGCAACCCATCTACCGGGCCATGCCGGGGTACTACGGTGTGTCGCGCGATGCAAAGGCGGGGCGGTGAAGATAGAAAGCAGTTTCACCGGAAAAGCCGATGAACAGGAGGATGGGAGGAAGAGGTGAAGGAGATGCAGGGATAAAAAGAAACATTCTGCGCCCTGACATCAGGGGTAATACAAAAAGGAATGTGAATTGCATCCGGAAAGGCAATAGAGAATGAATGCGAAAAGGCGAATCTCACGACCCGCCTTTTCCTGAGTTATCCCCAATTATTCAGGAAGGGGCATTTGCTGAATATTCTGAAAAAGAAGTCTTTCTATTTTCCTCCTCCATCAATTGTGATGATACGTCCTTCGGAATCATATTCCAATTCACAAACTTTCAGACTGCGAAGCCAAGTCTTACCATTGCTGGGAGCACTATCGTGATGGAACAGATACCATTTCCCCTTATACTCCACAATAGAATGATGCGTAGTCCATCCCACTACCGGAGTAAGAATAACCCCTTGATAGATGAAAGGGCCATAAGGATTATCGCCTATGGCATAGCACAAGCGATGAGTATCACCGGTAGAGTAAGAGAAATAATAGCGTCCGTTGTACTTATGCACCCAACTTGCCTCGAAGAAACGACGCATATTGTCACCAGCCGACAACGGTTTGCCATCCTCGCCCAATACAATCACCTCCCGAGGCGCTTCGGCAAACTCCAGCATATCTTCACTCAGCTTCACCACACGCGAAGGAAGCGCCGGTTCATCATCAGCTGGGAAGGCGGCACACTCCAATGCCTTGTTGTCGCGGTAGCGCTGCAACTGGCCACCCCACAGTCCGCCGAAATACATGTAATAATTGCCATTTCCATCATCAAGCACAGCAGGGTCGATGCTATAGCTACCCTTGATAGGTGCTGGCTGAGGAACAAACGGTCCCTCGGGGCAATTGCCCACTGCCACTCCTATGCGAAAAATATCATTCCTATCCTTCAAAGGAAAATACATGTAATACTTTCCGTCCTTTTCCACCACATCGCAATCCCACAGCTGTCGACCTGCCCAAGGAATATCCTCCACTTCAAGCACTACACCATGGTCTTTTATTTCCCCCTGCATCACGTCAGTAGTAGAAAACACATGATAATCCTTCATATTGAAATGGTCACCGTTATCATTCTCAACAATTCCACTTTCCCAATCGTGAGAAGGATAAATATAAAGCCGATCATTAAAGACATGCACAGCCGGATCTGCCATATAATCGTCCGGTACCAAATATCTCATCGTCTTTTTCGCACCCTCTTCAGAGATACACTGAGCGGTGTCTTGCTGCTGCTTCGTGCCGCAACTGCAAACCAAAGGGATAGCAACTGTAAAAAACAAATTCCACGTTCTTAGTTTCATAACTGTTTTGATTAAAAGTTTCACATATTTATATAAAAAGGCGAATCTCACGACCCGCCTTTTCCTGATTTAACCATTAAACAATTGTACTATTCGGTTAATTATCCGATGTTACGGACGACTAATAAAGTCGGGGGTAACGACAACTGCTTTGAGTTGAGTTTTCTAATCTTATTTAATTAAAGAAGATTCTTGGAAAATATGATAGAGATATTCACACCAGTACTGGAGACAGAGAACGTCATACCGTCTGATAAACGGCTTTTGGTTCCATTAATATCCAAATAGATATAATTGCCATCAGTCCCTATTGTTTTAACAGTATATGTGCCGGGCAGAATATAAAAATAATGTGCACCACCTGTGTATCCGGTATAATTAAATATTCCGTATTCTCTTCCTTTTCCATCAACCAATGTTCCACTACCATTAGCTTCTACACCATATACCTTCATTGTGGCATAATAAGGTTTGGCAGCAGGATAAACATCACTACCCCAATTAGGAGCTAGAATCACACTTTGCATATCCGGGATATCTCCTGTATATTTCAAATTCATATATCCACCATTCTTTCCATTCACATAGAAAGTACTACCTACCGTGAGATTCCCCCAATTGGAATTCTGCACTACACAATTCTCCAAAGAAACAATACGATAAGTACCAATCGCCATAAAATAACAATAAGGAGACCCAACCGGTTCACGAGTTGTAATCGTATATTGTTTTCCACTTTCATCACTAACAGTTATACTTGCAGTTACAGGAACACTTACATTATTTAGAGGAAACACAATCCGATCATAACCGACTGGTGTCGCAGGCACATTACTATCTATTATATAGGGACCTAATACATCTGATTTCACTACATCAACATTTACAAACATAAACATCAATAAGCTGATTCCAAAAAGAAAGACATGTTTCATAGAATATCATAATTAAAAACAGTTTCTTAATATCTAAATAGGATACAAGGCCATACACCTTGTATCCTACACAGCAATTATTGAGCTTCAAAAACCCACCACCAGCCAGTAGACCATTCTGAATTTTTCTGATCTTCGCTCCAGCCCAATACCAATCGGTCTTCTGTCACTGAGATAAGCTGATATTCTTTTATGACAGTACCTGCAGGTACATAGCAGTCGTTAAAAGCCTTACCACACAAAACCCCACAAGTAGAAGAGAAAGTACCATACCAACCGGCAAAACAAGCATTTCCTTTTGCAAAATCAATAGTACCGGATTTTCCGTTGCTAAATTCAACCTTCTTTCCATACAGTGTAAATTTCATCGTTGCATTTCCTCCTTCAGTAGCCATCTGTTCTTCAACTTGTGCTGGATTCAGTTTCCACCATTCCGGTCCTTGCTGGTCTGCACGCCAACCACCATTACCTAAACAATCGACCTCAGCCCATTTCCAGATCTTTTCGCCAGAACCGAACAGTAAATTATAAGTAGGATCAACTTCATAATACATTTCATCTACGTTTACCTTGAATTCTCTTGTAATCAAAGAGCCATCAGGATTCATCGCAGACACAGTTATAAGGCTCTCCCCTTTACCAAAAAGGAGCAATTCGGCAGAGCTGCTATAAACAGTATTCACACCATTAGAGATCTGTATCGGCAATGGATTCTCAGCAACAACTTTCACCTTATTTACATTCTTTCCATTCTGTTGTTCTACAGTAACCGTCACATCAAGCTGTTCAGCAGTCATTTGCTGAATATTGTTGCTATAGTCTTCTTCCACCGGATCACAGGCTGTAAACAATGCCATACCCAACAGAGCGAATATCAAATATATCTTTTTCATAATTATACGCTATTAAAATGTTTATTATTCAGTCCAAGAGGCATAGAAACCCTCCGTACCATTCCAGCCATTATTTTGCTTGATAGAACCGGCAGCCAAATCAACCTGAGTTTGAGGAATCTTATAGAAACCTCTCGTGGCATCATAACGGGCAGCATAACCACCACCCTGATCTTTCATCGTGGTTTGATTGCCACCATTATAAATCTTTCCGCCAAGTTGTTTCTGCAAAGCTTCTTTAGCAATACCCCAACGGCGAATATCATCCCAACGCAACCCCTCAAAAGCCAATTCCCAACGGCGTTCATCCTGAAGAGCTTTGAGCGAATAGCCAACAGGAGGCAAACCGGCACGGCTACGCACTTTGTTCATACCGTCGGCAGTTTCGGTCAGTTCTGAATGCATCAGTAACACGTCGGCAAAACGAATCAAAGTCATACTTTGGAAATGAGAAACTTGATAATGGCCTGTTGTAGCACCATTACCGCCATTGGCATTCTGAGCACACCAAGAATAATTCTTACCACCATCCGACCGAACAGCACAAATCTTCTTTTGATGATAACCGGTAGCTTCCATCCAATTGTCAGTACGGTTACCTGCATAATCGAAATTCGAGGGAAAAGTCAGCACCGAAGCCTCCCGACGTTTGTCATCAGGTTCTGATGTTTCCCAATCTGTCATAAAGTTGGGAGCAACCGGACCGGCTCCCCAACCGTTACCAAACGGATATACACTGTCATCACTCCCTATACTAAACTTAGCATCGTCTTGGTCACTGAAACGAATACCAAAGAACAACGCATACTGGTTAGTAAGATGCAAATTTGAAGTCCATTCACCTTGATACATGTAATTGATGGCCATAATGACTTCCGCATTACCTTCTGAATATTTCTCACCCAAATCAGATACAAAGCTATAGTCAGCAGCAGTATTTTCGTTCGCATAAGCCCACAAGGAGCGAAAATCAGAAAGCAGAGTGTGCTTGGAGTTATTGATAACATCCTCCAAACATTTCACGACATAATCTTTCGTAATCTCGGCAACTTCACATCCTTCCTTGGTAGGGAGAGAAGATTTACCATAAAAGCCTGTATAGAACAAGTAGACACGCGCCAAAAGAGCCTCAGCCGCCCAACGGGTAACTTTGCCATAGGGCAGTTTCACCCAGCCATCATACGGATAAGACGGCATAATCTGAGTAGCCTCGTACAAATCGGTAGAAATTTGTTTATATACTTCGTCCGGTGCCACTTGCTCAGGAGAAGTCTGAGCCTCACCCACACTTTCGGGAGCCCGTTCCAGCAAAGGGATATTTTCAAAACATTTCACCAAGTCAAAGTAATTGAATGCGCGCAATGTCAACAATTCACCTTTGGTTTGGTTGCGCAACTCTTCATCGGCAACATTATCCACAGAAGCCAGTGCCGAATTGGCACGTGAAATAGCCTCATAAGCAGCTTTCCACAATTGCTCCATATCAGATACCGTGTTATAAAGCATGTGGTCAAGTGCCTGAGTAGACACATCGTTCACACCACCACCACCATATTGGTCATCCGAAACCAGATTAGCCATTGTGATATACTGAGACACATCATTGTTATGAAACGGCTCATAAAAACTTGATTTATAAACAGCGGCAACCATTTGGTTCACATCAGTTTCTGTCAACGGGAAGTTACTACTGTCTTTGCCCGTATAATTCTTAGAATCCAAAAAGTCCTCACAACCGGTCAATGCAAACATACCGGCCAGAGCTAATAAATATATCTTTTTCATACACTACAATCCATTAAAATTTAAGATTAACACCTACCAGGAATGTCTTTGGTGCCGGATAATATCCATTATCCACACCAGCACCCCAACTATATCCATCATCACCGCCATGTGAACCAACTTCTGGATCCATACCGCTATATCCGGTAAAAGTGAAGAGATTCTGTGCAGAAACATAGACACGCATCTGAGACAGAGGACAATTTTTCCAAAGACGTTTGAAGTCATACCCCAACGTAATGTTCTGAATCTTTACATAGTCTGCATCTTCTACCCAGATTTCAGAAAAAGTCATCCAGTTTACATTGTTCAGATTATCAAGACGTGGCAGCAAATTACTTGTGCCTTCCCCTTTCCAAGATCCATAAACCAATTTCTTATTCAAGTTTTCAACCGTACTTTCGCCCTTCGTCATTGTACGGACTATCTGTTGTCCAAATGCTCCGGCACCTGTAATGGAAAGATCGAAGCCTTTATAACCAAAATTCATACTGAATCCAAGGTTAATGTCGGGATGAGGATTACCAATGTTCGTCTTATCTGCGGCAGAAATTACATTATCACCATCTGTATCAACATAAATCACATCACCCGGTTTCAGACTTCCATGAAGTTTATCAGTATATTTCTTGCTCCATTCATCAATCTGCGCCTGATTTTGGAACACACCTGCCGTCTTCATGCCCCAGAAATAACCGATAGGCTCACCCACTTGGGCACGGAAAATTTCACCTTCCTGTTGGTGCAGTACAGATGACGGTCCATGAATGATACCTTCACCATTGGCAATCTTAGTTACCTTATTCTTATTAGTGGAAACATTGGCATTGATTCCATAAGTAAAGTCCTTGCCAATCTGGTCATTCCAATTCAAAGCCAGTTCAAATCCTTTATTCTCAACATCTCCCCCATTCACACAAGGAGCACTCAAACCATATACACTCAATATCGGTGCACGGAGCAACCAGTCTTTGGTTGTTTTCTTATACCAATCAAACGAAACTCCCAAACGACTATTCAAGAAGCGCGCATCGAAACCGATGTTCAGCTGTTCGGACGTTTCCCAAGTAACATCCTCATTCTTCAATATATCGGCATAACCACCGGTAGTGGCAGAAGAGTGATTGTTCAAACCAAAATAATAAGCATTGGCATCATCAAAAGCAAAAGTTGTGAGATATTGGAAATTGTCAATGGAACAGTTACCGTTCTGCCCCCAGCTGGCACGAAGTTTGAAGAATTCCATCCAATTCTTGGTACTCTCCATAAAATTCTCGTTAGTAACCACCCAACCGACAGATGCAGAAGGGAAATATCCCCAACGGTTTCCACGCATGAAGTTGGAAGAGCCGTCGGCACGTAACGTGAACTGTGCCATATAAGTTTCCTTGTAATTATAGCTGGCACGACCGAAGAAAGAAGCCAATGAGCCGTCGGCAGTAGGCCTTCCGTTGTTGATTGTTATTTCAGATAACAGGGTCGGTTTAGTATTACCGATGTATGCACGCTCCCAATCCGAACCGAACAGATTATTCTTTGAAGAAACATCCAAATCCATACCGAAGCTGTTTTTTTCCATCGTATTACCAATTACCAAATCCACATCATGCTGATTAATATCAAACTTGTAAGCAAGCGTATTTTCCCAAGCCCAGCTTGACCACGTACTCATGGATTGTCCCGCACCGTCTTGTGTAGCACTCTCCGAACCACTTGAATAAATCTTTGTCATACTGCGATAAGTAGAGTTACCCTGCTTATAGCTGAACTGTGTCTTGAAAATCAAATCCTTTATCGGTTGAATCTGCAGATTTGCACTCAAATTCAAGTTATAACTCTTATTCTCATTCAAGCCACGGCTTGTACTCGATGTCACACCCAATGGATTGCCTGCAGTTCCCAGTCCCCAGCCATTGGCAGCAATATCTTCATTCATATAATAATCACCATCTGCATTATAAGCCGGCAACAACGGATTTCCAAGCAATAAATCATGCATACTATTCCAATACATATTACCGGTGGCTACACCACCCCTACCTACATGATTGAAAGTCATATTTTCACCAAATTTGACAACATCGAACTTTCCATTATTCAAAACGACATGTTCAGAATTAAGGCGAGCAGTATAACGTTCGTATTTAGACTGGGACTCGCCACCGAAAATACCGTCCTGATTAGTATAAGCAAAACCTAAAGAAAATTTGGATACTTCAGACCCACCTATTATATTAAGAGCGTGGTTCTGTGTCAAAGCGCCTTTCTTGTATGACTCGTCCACCCAGTCAGTCCCTTTCCACGTACCATCCGACACAGACTGATAAAGGTCGGCAGGCAATACATCCCCCCAAACGGGAGCAGCGTTACCGCCATTAAAGGCCTTCAATTCTTGTGCGTACATATACTCTTGTGCTGTCAGCGCATCCGGCTTCTTAGCCATATACTGGCAACCTACATAGCCATCATAAGAAACTTGTATCTTACCGGTCTTTCCTTGTTTAGTTGTCACCAAAATTACACCATTGGCAGCACGCGCTCCATAAATAGCCGCTGAAGCAGCATCTTTCAACACATCAATAGACTCAATATCTGAAGGATTCAATGAGTTCAAGTCACCACCAGTCACACCATCAATGACATACAACGGAGCAGCATTACCCACAGTACCCAAACCACGAATTTTAACTTTATAACCATCCCCAGCCTGACCTGTAGATTGAGTAATCTGCACACCTGGTGTCTGACTCTGCAAGGCCCCGAAAGCACTGGTTGTATTCAACTTTGCGATATTATCTCCTTTCACCTGTACCGTAGCACCTGTCACCAGTTTCTTCTTTTGTACGCCGTAACCTACTACAACAACTTCATCCAGCAATTCGGTATCTTCCTTCAGCTGAATCTTAAAACTGGTCTGGTTACCTACCACGATTTCTTGCGGCTGATAACCGATAAAAGACACTACAATCGTGGCTCCCGGCTGAACATTCAATGTGAAATTACCGTCAATGTCGGTAATGACACCATTTGTGGTTCCTTTCTCCAATACATTGGCACCGATGACCGGTCCCATTGCATCTGTTACAGTACCTGTGATTTTTTTTGCTTGCTGCACAGCATCTATTGCATCGACCGATGCGGCGAAAAGTTGCGGAGTATAAGTCAGGCTGACAGCCGAACAGATACCCACGAGCAGCGCGGTTCTTCTGAAATTTAAATTCATACTTGTATTTTTCTTAGATTAATGAATTGGTATTGCCTGGCGGCATCTACCGTTTAATATAAGGTTAAACTTCTCTTTTTGAGGAAAAATTAGATATACCTTATTCTATAAAGTGGTTGGTATACATATCACTCCTTTCTCATAGGCATTTTTCATTTCATTAGCGGTTAAACATTATATGATTATCAAATTTTAATTAGGCTTGACAAAAGTAGACTTTTAGCAGCAAACATTATAATACTATTTTATCAAATAACGGCACTCATTTAACATCCATTACTATTTTTCCTAAAAAGTATAAAGCATGAATTCCATAACCAACAACTAAAAGCTATAAAAGACAGAAAGGGTTGCCCCGATACTAACCAGAGACAACCCTTCCCATTTTATTATTAAAAATGCTATTCCATAGAAGGAAGATCTTCACGGGAAACAACAAATTCCTGGCTCATAGCATCCTTCCACCATGCTTCATCAGCATGGACTACCGGGCTACCATCCTCATTTGTCCCGTCATACCACGGCATGAACCAACTCCAACGTGCACCAGATGCCCATTGTTCGGAAATAAGTCCGACCGTACCACATTCACTCAGCGAAACAATCTTGTTTCCATAATTTTCGGCAATGGAAGTATATTCTGAAACACAATCTGCAGTTTCCTTATTATAAACATCACGTCCCACGATGTCTACATATTGATCTCCCGGATACCAATCGGCATCATTGCCCTCGGTAGTCCAAACCCAGATAAGATTATCCAATCCTTCAGTCTTGAAGTAATTGAACATAGCAATCCACAGAGATTTAAAGCTGGCAGCATCCTTACCCCACCAGAACCAGCCACCGGCTGCCTCGTGGAATGGACGCCACAATACCGGAATATCCGCATCTCTCAATAGCTTCAAGTAAGCGGCAGCATTTTTCAAATCTTCGGTAAACACCTTGTTTTCCCAAGTGCCTTCCACTGTGGCATTGGTAGCATCAAACTCCGTATCTGCCTTATAAAAGGCATAATCCTTATTCGGGTCGAGAGCTGTACCGTTATTTTCAAGATAAACAGCAACTGCTGTATAATCATGTCCACCAATGATGAGACCACCTTCTTGCAGGGATTTCAAAACATCTTCGGTAATCACCAATGTATAGTCCCCGGATATGTCAAAATAATCAGTTCCTGAAGCAATCTCGCTCCAACCACTGTTTTTGAACGAACCTTGTGCACCCGCTGCCACATCCTTCACAGCCACGCGTATCACCTGACCCACTTGTGCATCAGCAAAGACAGCTTTTGCAGCATCATCCGTCATCTGTACATTTCCACTCCAATCACCCGGCATTACTGTCTCTCCTTCCCATATTTGGGTAGAAGAAGCTTCGCCTACAACTTTCTTGGGTACATTCCAATGCCACATGGCAGCTACGATGCCACCTTTGTCAGACCAATCCTTAACAGGAGTAATGTCACCGTAATTAATCCAGTCTGCTCCAGCTACAGATGCCGGCAGATGAACATAGTCGAAACAGTTGATAGCCGGATATTTTCCAGTCCATCCATACACCTTTTCGGACATTTCCGTATTCCAGGCAACATTGGCCATCATAGCTGAAAGTGTCTTCGTCTCGAAGTTATCCAATAGATAATTGTACAGTTTCACAGCTTTGGCCGAACTAGCGGCAACCAGTGCCTTGTCCAAAGCGACAGTAGAGAACTGAACCGATACAGCCGGAGCAGGCATCTGGTTCGGTCCGGTTACTATTCCCTCGGGGATAGAGAGAGAACAAGCCGTCTCTCTCCCGGGAACATTCACTTTTACAGTCAGTATATTGCTTGCGCCAAGTACATCGGCACTTATCAGTTCACCACCGGTAAACTTGATTTCGCTCAGATTGTCTGTTGCAAAGAATATATTCTTGTCATATTTCACCTCAATAGTGATTTCTCCCGTTTTCACTTTGGCTGCTCCACTTTCAGGAGTAGTAGACACCAATACCGGTGCATCCACTGCTGGGATATCATGATCGACATCAGTATCGCAGGAGGCAAAAGTAAAAGCTGCTATCAACGAAAGCATCCATTTTATATTCAGTTTCTTCATCTTAATTATGATTTTATTTCATTCTTAATCAGGGCATCCATAGTCACATTCTTCAAGCCACAATTCATCAATTTACAATCGTTATTTTTGTAAACGTCAAATCACTGCCCTGAATAATGATACCTACATTTGTCTGGTCTTCACAATCTCCTTGTTTAGCTTGAATATTATCAAGTATCTCCTGAGTCAACGTCAACTCCATCACACGGCTCTCGAAACTCCAGCCGTAAATGTCTGTCGGTACCATAGTCGTATCAAACAAAGAGAAAGCTATGCCACTCCAATCGCCATAGTTAAACTGAGCCTGTGCCCAAGTCTGGTCTTTCTGATCAAAATAGACTTTCATGACAGTGCCTGCCGTTACCTTGGCAAAAGATACAGCCGGTACCAACACACGTCCTCCATCACCCCAACTAATATCGAGCGGACCAGCCCAAACTGTTTCTTCATTGGCAACTACAAGAACATCATAAGCAATTTCACCATTTGAAGAAATCAGTTTTAGGCTATAAGTTCCATCCAGCTCAGCCGGTACATTCAACATCAATACCCCTTTAGCTGCATCATTGATATACTGAACAGCAGCCTCATTCAGCAATACATTTGTCAGCTTATCAGCATTAACAATCTCAAGTTCCACAATTCGTCCCCGAACCAATTTGTCAGGCAATGCCGGCAAATAGGCACATACCGGTTTCTCTATTGTCAAAGACGGTGCTTCCACAGATTCACCATTGGCCATCTTCAAGAGTAAGGCCCCGGTTTCAGCAGTTGTGGGTACAGTCAAGGAAATGGCAGTAGCGGTGGCATCGGATACGGTAACCTCCACATTACCACTGAATACAACAGCCGAAACTACATCCATATTTACTCCTTTGACAGTCAAAGCCTCTCCTGCCGGGACCGTCGCCGCACTATAAGAAATGTTTTCCGGCTTTGCCGTTGCAATAGATACGGCAGTTGCTTTTCCACTATTTGTATTCAATTGCAAATCACCACTAATAGCCGCAGCCGGCATCAAGACCTTTATTTCAGTCGAGTTTTGTGATTCCAATCCTACTGCTTCTTCTACACCAGGGAACGTTACATCAGTCACCAAATCCATATTGGTACCTTTCAAGGTAATCATATCTCCACCACGCAAGTTTACAGCAGGAACAGCCACTACGTTCGAAGGCGTAGCTACTACAACAGTAGCGACCACAACTTTTACATCCGAAGCAGGAAGTACCGTAACTTCTCCGTCCGAGACATTATCCGGCAATGTAAAAGTAAGTTCATCTCCTTCGGAAGAGGCAGTCATCGTAAATTCAACTTCATCCCCATTCGGCATCTGCACTTTCTTCACCAAATCAAAGTTTTCACCAGAAACTCGAATGACATCCCCCGGCTTCTTATCTACCAGGTCGAGTGGAGCCTCTACCGATGGCAAAGTAACCTCCAGTTCCCCTTCAGAATAAATCCAATTGGGGATTTCAGCTCCATCAGACAAGATGAACTTACCGGTCTGAGCAGAATCAGGAACAATAACTTTAATCTCCTGACGGCTTTGACTGACAAACTCATCAGCAGGCACTGTTACCTCGTCAGCAAATATCACTTCTTTAATCAAATTCAAATATTCACCAGTAATGGTCAATTCACTACCAGGCTTTACTTCTGCCGGTGCAAAAGCCTCCAAAGCAATCGGCTCCGTAAATGTCAACTCGGTTTTTGTTGTAATATCCCCTTTCGGAGTCTTCAAGACAACCAACCCCGGCTGGGCTGTCTGAGGTACAGTGACACGGATTTCCGTATCACTGACTACTTCGATGTCTGTTATATCGTCGCAACCGGGAATAGCGACCGCAGTCACCTTATCCATGCCACTGCCTAGGAAACGGAGTACACCGCCGCGGGATACGGGACTCGGTCCGAATACATTCAGACTGATTCCCCCTTTATATTGGTTGGTATCTTCATCATCCCCATTGTCGCAGGCCGTAAACGTCAAGCAACTGAAGAGCATCAGGCACATCATCCACAGTGCCGGAAATTTATATGTTTTATTCATATCAGTATTCTATTTAAAAGGTTATTCAATAGGTACCACACGGATGTTGTCAATCATAATCACCGGATTGCAATCCTTACCTTCCACACCACCTGCCCAGACAAAGAATGTCAATCCGGTCAGCATAGTCTTGTCAAAAGTTCTATCACACTTATTACCTTCATGTGTCTTGTTGAACTCGGACAGATTCATGGAAACGGTTGTCCATTTACCACCCGTATCATACGAACCCGTATTCTTCCAAGGCAACCACAAACCGCGCGGCACATTCGTATCACTAAAATAAGCATTAGTTCCCGTCGCATAAGTCACCACATCATTACCCGTAAACATCACTTGTAGAGCGCAAGACTGCCACGGATTGGAAGAAGGAATATTCACCTCGAATTTCAGTTGCAAGCCATTGACGCCATACTCCTCGAGCAGTTCTGCAAACTCAGGACGTGCAGAAAGTTCGGGATAACCGGCAGACGGTTCCGGCCAATAGTTGAACGAGAACTCATCTTCTGCCCAAGTAGCTCCGATAGCACCGTCAAGTGCTCCGGTGAGACAGATATAAGCACCGTCAATACTGTTTTCATCGGCTTCTCTCAACACCTTGCTACCATCGCGCCAACCGTGGGCAATAGCCATACCGCCATGAGAACCGTCCCAGTCAAAGAGAATGTTACGTGTATCATAATAGCGGAACTTGGAACGTCCGGTACCATAAATGGACTTCACGTTGATATAGCCTGCAGGAGCATTGTCCGGAAGAATAAAGCTGACCGCAGTCTTGGTTATGTTCGTAATATTAGTCACTTCCACATTACCGGCCATCGTAATGGTCAGCGGCACATTCGGGTCATCAATGAAATAGTCACCAATCAGTGTCACCTCACTACCCGGCTTTGCAAACTCACAAGAAATGGAGTTCACGGTAGGAGCCGGAACCAACACCTTGAAATCATAATCTATGGTATCCTTTGCTTTGGTCACCATATAAATCTTATCAGTCACTACCGAAGGAATCTCTTTCGGAACATCTACCATAAGTGTATGGTCAGTGATGTAACTGGTATTAAGTATTGCCTTCTGGTCATTGAAATAGAGCTCGTAAACACTCCGCAGATTTTCACCGACCAGACAAATCGTATTCGCCATATAAGCCCCCGTCAGCAAAGAGTCTGCCGCTGCCGGATCAGGGACACGAACATATTTCAAGGTAGGCTTTCCCCCTGCCACTTCATATTTATCCGGTTCATCCTCACAAGCCGCCATGGAAAAGCCTGCTACAACAACAGCTGCCGCGAAGAACCAATTCGTATATCTATTATTTTTCATCTTTTCAAGCATTAAATTAATAACTGAATTCAGAACGTACATCTACGTGTACCGGGTCTTTCATCAAATTAGGATTGAACACCACGTCTTCTGTCGGGAACGGCAATGTAAAGCTGGAGACTGTCACATTCGGCGCCTTTGCATCCGGATTGTAACGGGTCTCGTCCGGATTCACCGTCCAACTGCCGTTTTCATAATAAGCCTTATAAGTAGTACCCAGACTATAATAAACATCACGGCGCTGTGCCTTCAGCTCATTGATAGCACGCTGGGAATCATAATATGCCAAACGTACATAATCATACCAACGGTCGCCTTCGCAAGCCAGTTCCAGCCGGCGTTCCTTCCAGACGTCCTCCCAAGTAATGGAGGTTTTCGGAGTAACTCCCGGAATGGCACGGCCACGTACTGCATTGAAAGCATCCAGTGCACTCTGGTCTGTAGTAGAGGTAGCCAGTCCCATTTTCGCCTCGGCATATACCAGATAGATATCGGACAGGCGCAGGATATGGGTTGCCAGGCCGCTGTACATATTACCAGCCGATACGCCCAAGCCCAATACATGGTCATTATTGTTACCATAGAGATGCTTCACGTGATTGGCACCGGTAGGAGACTGGTAATCGCCATTAGGTCCTCCCTTCCCATATTCGGCATCATAAATAAACCGCAGATAATCAAATCCGCCCTTGTCCTGCCAGAAATAATCGTATACATCACCTGCCATCATCATAGTAGCCTTACGACGGGTATCCGTATCCGAACGCGTCTCAGGACTTTCCAAAGCGGAAATTCCAAATGCATCCTGCAAATCAACCGACGGACCTGCATAGCCGCCCCAGCAATCACCAAATTCATCGAATCCCACCATTGCCAAGTCCGACTGCAACGTATTCTGCTGTGTCCAGGGGTCACGTCCTGCCGACCAGTGCCAGGAGAAGAGACACTCTTCATTCTTGTTGTTTGCCAAACGGAAAACATCGGAATAGTTAGCCAGCAAGTTACGGCCGGAATTATTAATTACATCCTTGGAATATTCTGCCGCTTTCGCCAAATCATCCGCATTGCGGGTACCGGAAAGGCCACTCTTAGTTAGATACACCTTAGCCAAAAGACCTTCGGCACAATAGCGGTCAATACGTCCCGTTTCACCTCTGGCCGGAAGCAACTCCATAGCTTTCTCCAGAGTCATAATGATATATTCGTACACATCTGCTGCCTCCACTTTGAATTTGGAGTTATAATTACCGGAATTCAATTCGTCCGTATTATCATGGATAATGGGTACTGCGCCAAAACTACGTACCAAATAGAAGTAAGCCATGGCTTTCCATGCCAGACACTCGCCCATACACTGATTTTTCACTGCTTCTGACGCATTTGCCGTCTTCAAACGAGTATATACAGTATTGGCATGGCCAATCACTGCCCATAGAGAATAGGACATGTTCACAAGGTTTTCATCCGTACCATTCACCGTAAAATTCAAGTAAGGGCTGTTTCCCTCGTATACGTTTCCGGACAAGATTTCACCGACTTTAATAAAACCGCGCTGAAAGTCATACCAAGGTGAGTTATAAAGATAATTAACCCCCTGCACACATTGTTCGTCATTCTGATAGAAGTTCGATTCGTTATAATTGTCTTCGGTAGGACGGTTCAGGAAATCCTCGCATGAAACTGTTCCCATACCGAGTACAGCTGCAAACGCCCAATATTTAATATATCTGATTTTCATGTTTTCTTCAATTTAAAGTGTTAGAATGAAACATTCAAGCCGAATGAATAAACTGTAGGAGACGGATAACGTCCGTTGTCCAAACCATAGACATTGACGCTTGAAGTGCTGGCACCAATTTCAGGGTCATAGCCGTCATAACCGGTAATGGTCAGCAGGTTCTGGATATTGGCATAGATACGCAAGTTGCTCAGTCCCAGTTTATCAATCGTCTTTTTCGGGAAAGTATATCCCAAAGAGATGTTCTTCAGACGGATATAAGAACCATCTTCAATATAACGGTCACTGATACGGTCGTTGTCATTCGGGTCATTGATAGTGGCGCGTGGAATGGAAGCTCCCGGGTTTGCCACCATGACGTTAGACACATCATTATACCACATCGTTCCATCTTCGTAGACCTTGTTCGGATTGATAGGAACAAGCTGTGCACGTCCGTTTACAGCATTCAGCTGGTTAGTCCAGGGAGAGTTCATATGTGTCAGCTTCATGGAAAGGTAGTTGTACACCTTGTTGCCATAGGAACCGTTGATGAAAACGGACAAGTCGAAGTTCTTGTAACGGAAAGTATTGGTCCAGCCAAAAGTAAACTTAGGCATCGGAGAACCGATATTGGTCTTGTCATAGTCGTCAATAACGCCATCGGGCACACCGTCAGGACCACTGATATCCTTATATTTCACATCACCCACCCATACGGTATTGGTACGGTCGAATACACCGTTTGCCGGGTACTTGGCAGGTTTCGGAGAAGTCTGAAGGTCCTCCAGGTCCTTGTAAACACCATCACAAACAAATCCATAGAAGTTATAAAGTGATTCGCCTACACTGGATACACTGACTACATCGGTCCACTGTCCGTAACCCACAATCTGCGCATTGGCTGTACCAGCCAATCCTTTCAGTTTGTTCTTGTTGAAAGAAATCTGGAAGTCAGAATCCCATTCAAACTTACCCGTAATAGGATGTGTGTTCAGAGAGATTTCAAAACCGGTATTCTCTATGTCACCATAGTTACCTTTCGGAGCAGCCAATGCAGAAGAGGCATTACCGGAAGTACCCATATAAGAAGGCAACTGCAACGGCATCAACATATCACTGGAAGTTTTCTTGTACCACTCTACCGTCAGGTTGATACGGTCGTGCAGGAATCCCAAATCCACACCGACGTTCCATTGCTCCTGGGACTCCCATTTGATGGAAGTATTCGGTATATTGGAGGGGCGATACCCCATACCCAGACCGGAAGGCATACGACTCATGGATGTACCCCAAGCATAACCACCGATGTTGGCATTACCAGTTTGTCCCCATCCCAGACGCAACTTACCGTTACTGATGACCTTCTTCAACGGTTCAAAGAACGTTTCGTTGGAAAAGCGCCAGGAAGTAGCCAATGAATGGAAGCCTGCCCAACGGTTCTCGGGACCGAAGTTTGAAGAGCCGTCATAACGATAGGTATAAGTACCCAAATAACGGTCGGCATAGTTATAAGTCAGACGTGTAAAGAAAGATGCCATAGACGAGCTTCCAAAACCTGCATTGATAGTCGGGGTTCCCGTACCCAAGGCAGGATTGTGCACTTCATCCGAAGGCAGACCGCTATTGAACACACTCGTGAAGTCATAGCTGGACTCCCAGCACTCCTGGCCCACCATGGCTGTATAATGATGCTTGTCGCCTATGTTTCCGGAATAGGTCACATAGTTCTTCAATTGCCAGAATGTACTGCTGTTTTTCTGGATATTGCTTTCATTACTGGAACGTACCCATCCACCCAAATCAACCATCGGCTTGTAGCGCTCACCTTTGCTGGAACTGATGTCATAACCCAATTCGGCATGCCATACCAGATTTTTAATCGGAGTAACCTCAAAGAAAATATTACCCGTCAGTTTCTGACGGTCCAGCAGAATGTCATCCATCATGGCAAGGGCAATCGGGTTAGGATTCGTGTAGCCTTCGCGAACAACGGTGGCATAGCTGCCATCCAGATTATAGAGGAAGAGTGGTCAACGAGTAGTTAATCAAACCTTCATCACTGTCTGCCAGTTTCAGGTCATCACCCGTTGCTGTATAGGTGGCGGTCAAACCGAGTTTCAACCACTTCTTCAGTTGGGCATCCAAGTTGGCACGGAAGCTGTAACGGTTAAAGTTTGAACCGATGATGGTACCGTCCTGATCCATATAGGAAGCTGATACGTAGTATTGTATTTTCTCTGTACCACCTTGTGCCGAAATCTGGTGCTGATGCTGCAAAGCAGTCTGGAAGATGGCGTCCTGCCAGTTTGTACCTACTCCCAGCAGAGAAGGATCGGCATAATAATTACTAGGGTCCGAGATTTCACCCATGTTTGCCAAATCATTATAATAAGTGGCATACTCACGCAGATTCATCATATCCAGACGCTTTGTCTGGCGTTGAACGGCAAACATACCGTCATAAGTAAACTTAGCCTCACCCGCCTTACCACGTTTGGTCGTAATCAAAACCACACCATTGGAACCTTGCGCACCGTAAATGGCGGTTGCCGAAGCATCTTTCAGAATTTCCATACTGACGATATCAGCAGGGTTGATGGTGGAAAGCGGAGAAATGGTGGAAACCGATCCATTACCCAGTGCATCGCCCAAACCATAAGATGAACCGCTTTGTCCCTGACTCTGTACAATCACACCGTCAATTACATACAACGGCTCGGCATTGGCATTGATAGTGGCCTGACCACGTACGCGGATAGAGGAGGAAGAACCCGGAGCACCGGAAGTGCTGACTGCCGTCACACCGGCAGCACGCCCTTGAAGGGACTGGTCGAGATTGGTGATAATAGAACCCTTAATCTTGTCTTCACTCATGGAAACGGAAGCACCGGAAAGGTCGCTTTTCTTCATCGTACCGTACCCCACAACCACCACTTCGTCCAACATCTCAGAGTCTTCCTTCAGCGTGATGTTCACTGTTGTCTGGTTCGTTATCTTTATTTCCTGGCTGACATAGCCTATAAAGGAGACTACAATGGTAGCTCCCGGTTTCACATTCAAGGCAAAGTTACCGTCAATGTCGGTAATTACACCATTCGTTGTACCTTTTTCCAATACATTGGCACCAATAATAGGGCCCATAGCATCACTGACGACACCCGTAATTTTCTTTGTTTGCTGCACTGCCTCAACGGTATCCGTCGATGATACTGCGAAAAGCTGAGGAGCATAACCCAGACTGAACACCGAGCATATCCCCGCAAGCAGCGCTGTCTTTCTAAAATTCAAATTCATACTGTATTTCTTAGATTTAAAACAAACACAAAACCTCCCAAAAGAAGATTTTTTTAGTTAACAAAAATGAGACTGAGTCAAAAAGCCCTGATATACTATCACAGCCTTGACATTTAGGTTTACTTCCAAACAGTCCATGTCTTCATAGTTCCGTTTTTCCTTTTTTCCCATAGGCACAATTCTTTTTTTCTTAAATTATTAATGGTTAAATCATATTGCTTTTTCCCGAAAGGGTCATTTCTTCAGTTCGTCCCGTACCATTCTTCCCCATTCCTTCATATCTGCATCTTTCCAGTTTCCCTCGGAAGAAGCCGACGGATAGAACATGGAGCAAGTCTCATCCTTGTCAGACAAAGACCAGGCCACCCAGCTGATGGAATGCCGCTGCATCCAGTCCAGCCAATTCCCCCACTCTTCTTTACTGATGGGGCCGTCCCCGCTTGCCTCCATACCGGCACATTCGGAAACGAAAATCGGCAAGCCCTTGCCCAAAGCATAGTCGGCGCGGTCGCGCAGCCACTGTCCGTGGGTATTGGCATAAAAGTGAAGTGTATACATTATATTGTCATATACGGTAATAGGATCGTCCGCTGCCAAATGGATGTCCTGGTCCCAATGCGGACAACCAACGAGGATAACGGCATCCGGTTCTATGGCACGAATCGTCTTGATAACCTCCACAGAGTATGACTTCACCTGCTCCCAACTGTCTTCCACCGGTTCGTTGAAAACCTCATAGATGACATTAGGAACCCCTTTGTAACGGGTAGCCATTTGGGTGAAGAACTCCTTTGCTTCTTCCTGCCGCAGATTGTGGCTATGCCAGTCGATGATGACGTAAACGCCGTTCTCGATAGCAGCATCCACCACTTTCGTAACACACTCAATACCGAACTCGGGCTTGTTCACATAGCAGGCGCTATCCAAATCCACTCCCATAGAGGCCCGAAGCACTTGTGCGCCCCAGTCATTGACCAGATAAGCAACCGAAGAGGCATTGTAGAAACGGGGCCAGAACTGATGCCAGCCATAGCTGACACCGTGCAATACCACCGTGTCTCCTTCGGTATTCATCAACTGCGTACCATTGACCACCAATGCCGGTAGCGTTTCCTTTACATTTTCATTCTTCGACGGGTTTGTTCCACAACCAATGGTCATACCTAGGCAACAAACCGCCAACATAACTTTCCATATGCTTTTCATATCATACTTAGTATTTAGAGTAATAATCTTTCTTATATAACGGTACAAACGCTTTGTACACGCTTACATTCTAATTTTCAGGCAGGGATTACACGGAAAAGCACGGATAGGTTCAATTTTGCAGCTTCCGGTTTTCCGCTTTAATTATTTCAATAGTGCTGTCTGTGGCAAAGACAGAGTTCAGTCCTTGTTGTTCTTGAGCCGGGTCACCGGTATAGTCATCTCCCTTTTCCCAGAATACATGGTCGGGATTTTGTCCGGCAAAACCACCCCATGCCCAGAAGTTGCATCCGGCAAAGAGTCCGCCGCTCTCACGGTCCTGGCGGATGAGGTCGAATACATAACGGTAATATTCATCGCGGGCAGTGGTCGGTGCCTCTTTGGAAAAGCTGAAACCGTCACGGGGAAAACCGAACTCCTCCAAAACAATCGGCTTGCTGTACTTCCGAGCAATGACCATGTGGTCATCTATATACTTCTTAGTATTTTCCTTGGCACACGGAAGAAGTTCCTTCAGGCTATCCGCCTTCACCCAACTCCAGTTGTAAGGCCAGATGTGGATATTCAGATAATTGATGTTGGGGTCGGCATGAATCTTCTCGAAAAGATTCATATCCATTTCGCATCCCCACGAGCCCTCACTGCCGGAAGACACCATGTGGTTCGGGTCAAGTGACTTGATTTGTGCAGCCACATCGGCCATCCAGCGGGCAAACGGTTCCTTGTTCTCGTCAGAGAAAGCGCGAGGCTCGTTACCAATCTGCCAAGACATAATAGTGGGGTCATCCACATATTTTATCTGATTATACCTATTGGTGCGTGAAACAATATAATTGACATGATTGGCAAACAAGGCCTTCGCGCTGTCCGATTGGGGGAACTGCTTGACATACTCCATATAGGCGGGCCATCCGTCTACGGCAGGTACCACGGCATCACCGTGTCCGGACCATTGCAGGTAAACGGAATAGCCACCGCTCCATTCCCAGGAATTGTTCAAATAGAGGACAGCTGTCATATCACGTTCACGCAGTTCATTCATAAAATAATCCAATCCGGCTAAAATAGTATCATTATAGACGCCCGGTGCCACTTGTAAAGAGGGCTCTACCCGCGTCTTTATGCCATTTTCACCGTCAGCACCCACCAATACGCGCAGGTTGTTGATGCCAATACTTTTCAGAAAGTCCAGCTCCTTATGCAACCGTTCACGATTGCCGCCTTCACCTTCGGAACCAAGAATGGCACCGTACCAGAAATTGGCACCTACAAAATAATAGGGTTTTCCGTCGCGAACGAACTGTCCATCGGCATTGACCTTAATAAACGAATGCTCCGCAGGCTTAGGGGCACATGCTCCCAAAAGGAATAAAAGTACTGTCAGTAAAAGGAATTGTTTCTTCATATTATCAGTTTTTAAGCGATACACAAAGATACGCGGATCATATCATAAAAAATGATACTATATTATCAGATTAATGTGCCAATGTGATTAATCACATTGGCACATCAAGTTGTCTCCGTATCCAGTCCAGCCATTCATCCCACTGTTCCTGATACCAATAATGCCCGGTTTCCAGATAAGGATGCAATTCCTTCGGAGAAGCAATCACATTGTAGGCTGCATACATGGAAGTGGGAGGACAGACCTCATCGTTATACCCCCAACTGAACCAACCGGGCACATTCAGCAGGCGGGCAAAGTTTGCCGTATCATAATAGCGTACCGTTTCAAGCTGCTTTTCATCGGGAGCACCGTAATAATAGAAATAATGGGGCCAGCCGCAAGCACGCTTCTTGAAGAATGCTTCGTGGTCGCATAAGGCAGGATGAACTGCCGCCAGAAAAGTAACGCGTGAATCAAGAGCCGCCGTAATCACAGACAAGGCACCGCCCTGGCTGGAGCCCGTAACGCCCAGCGCTTTCCCGTTGTACTGCGGCAGCGAACAGATAAAATCCACAGCACGCAAAGCGCCTACCACCACACGGTTATAGTAAGAAGCATCCCGATTGTCGCGGCCGAACATCCAATAATTGCTCAGCGCCCCACCTGCCAGCGCATCATATACAGACTGCTGCATCGTGACGGGAATGCCGTGGATACCCACCTCCAATGTAATTACCTTTCCAGGAGCCGTATACGTATCTCCCGCATAAGGGCGGACACCCGCACCGGGCACACGCAGCAAAGCCGGATACTTCCCTTCTTTCTTGGGAATACTGAGAATACCGTAAAAACGTCCTCCCCAGGCTTTTGTCTGGAAGCTGACCTGATATACATTATCCGTTTCCGTACAGCGTTCGGGAAGCAGCGTCATAAGGGGATTCAACGGAGTCTTGCGCGCCTCTTCCAAGGTCTTGGCCCAATAATCCTGAAAATCGGCAGGAAGTTTCGTCACGGGTTGCAGCTGCTCAGGAGCATAGGCCGATGTAGCCAGCCCTTCATAAGTCCGGCCGTCCACATGCGCCTTGACCTTGCAACGCAAGAAGCCTGCAGTCTTCATCGTGCCTTGCAACTTCAAGGTACCATCTTTCAGCACCATGTCTTTCTTTACTTCAGTAGGATACATTTCGGGGCCCAGTTCATAGTCAATCTTGACATCGGGCAAGAGGTTCTGTGCCTTCAGCACCCGGACGGTAAACGTACACTTCTCATTCAGACGATACACCCAATCGCTATGGTCGGGTGAAACGACTACACGGATCTCATTGCCGCGTATCTGCGCCGTCACAGCACATACACACAGCAGACATAAAAATAAGGAAAAAACTCTTTTCATGATATCAGATATTAGTATTAATCATTGGTGCAAAAATAGGCACTTTCAATGAAGAATACCAATACTTTTTTATCATATCACCAGCTTCTTTTTCCGATAATTCTCACGGAATTCCTTCGGCGAGCATCCCTTCTTCCGCTTGAACATACGATTGAAATTGGACAGATTGTTGAAGCCGCAGTCATAGCACACCTCTGCAATAGTACGCGTGGAATCTACCAACATACGCGTGGCAAAGCCCAGACGGATATCAATAATGTAGTCGGAAAGCGTCTTGCCGGTGCGCAGGCGAAAGAAACGGCTGAAAGAGACCGGGGTCATGCCCACCATATCGGCCAATGAAGCCAACCGGATATCCTCCTGATAATGGGTGGAAATGTATTTCTGCACCTTCTGTACCCGGCGGCTGTCAGAGAAAGTCTCTATCTTGGCAAACGAAGAACTGGACAACACCCGAGCATTGTCATAGAGGGAAAGTTCGTAAAGGATACGGAGAAAGTTCATCACGGCATAAAAGCCCTGCTCCTCGGAAGCCAGCTTATCCAGCCAGTTGTACACCTTCATGATGGCCTGCATGGGGAAACTAAGTCCGCACTGTGCACGCTCCAGCATCCGGCGGATACTGTCGAACTGGTTCTTGTTGACAACGTTCCCGAAGAACAAGTCGGGAGAGAACTGGATGGTAATCTCCCGAATATCCCCGGAGGTACATTCATGTTGCTCCCATACATGCTCCAACTCCTTACCAGTTATCAGTACCAGGTCATAATCACCGATAATCTCGGCAGAATCGCCCACCACACGGCGTACGCCGGAAGCATGTTCCGTGAAGTTCAGTTCATACTCTGCGTGACAATGGATGGGGTAGGTAAATTCTGTTTTGCGACGATCGGCAATATAGAAACAGTCACGTTCCGACAGAGGGGTTATCTCCCTCATGATATAGTTCTGGTTTTCCATAGGCATTGGTTAAAAAAATATCATGCCACAAATATACTCATTCTTTTTAATCCCACAACAGTACCATTTGTTACATTTAGAGGTAATAATTGTTATATATGAGCAGATACCCGGGAAAGTCCCGCCCGGAAAAGCAAAACTTCCGTTCTTCTCCCCCTCAGGCTCTAATGTAAGGATGTATGAGATGTATATCTCATGCTGTACGAGATATACATCTCATACAACACGAGATGCGCATCTCGTACACTTACACACTATAGTTTGAGGAAGAAAGAAGCGGAGATCCCTCTCTTGCCCCATAGACAAAAGAAAGGTCTCCGCTTCGCCGGATGATATGAATGATAAGCTGCTTACTTCTGCAGCTTCAAAACGCAGGAAGTTTCCGGCAGGTTTTCCGAAACGACCGTCAGTGTGGCTTCTCCCGCTTCGCCGGTACTTTGCAACAGCACCTGTGCAAGTCCGTTGAATGCCTTTACCTGATAGGTGCGGGCATTGGCGTCGGCCGGACGTTCCGTAGCCTGATAAGCGGGGTCTCCATTCCCCACCCCAAGGATGCGTACCGGACCGGAGACGGTTATCGTCAAGTCGTTGCAGGCAGTGGGGACAAAACGTTTCTTCTTGTCCTGCAACTCAATGTTACACACTGTCACATCCCGATTGTCTGCCTGAATGACGGGACGGTCTGCCGTCAGGGAGATACGGGCAGGAGCACCGGTAGTCTCCACAGTACGGGCCAATATTTTTTTGCCGTTCTTATAGCCTACAGCCTTCACTGCACCGGGCTGGAAAACGGCTTTCCAGGAAAGATGGCCGTTTCGGGGCATCGGTTTGCGATCCAGTTTCTTGCCGTTCACAGTCAGTTCCACTTCATCGCAGTTGCTGTATACCCAAATGTCGATGCTATCACCTTCGTGACCTTGCAGATTCCAGTGAGGAAGGATGTGCAGCACCGGCTCATTCGTCCACCAGGACTTCAGATACCAGGCTTCGTCCTTGGGGAAGCCGCAGTAGTCCAGAATGCCGAATTGTGAGCCCGTAGCCGGGAACTTCATGGGGTTGGGCTCGCCGCGGTAGTCGAAACCCGTCCAATAGAAAAGACCCGCCAGATAGGGACGTTCGTCATAGAATTTCCAGCCACGCTCGATGCAGTTCAGCAGGCTGTCAGGTCCGTTCGGCTTGCGGTTGTGCGCCACCATGTAGCCTTTGTCGTGGGCATCGAAGTAGATGCCGCGCGTACCACAGCCCGTAGTCTCTTCCGAACCGAGCGCACGGCGGCCGGGATAATCCTTGCGGTGCTGCTCTACTGGATTCTGAAGGATGTAGTTATAACCGGCCACGTCTGCGGGAATCAAGATGGCAGGGCCACTGCTCGAAGCAACGGTCATGAGGCGCGTAGGGTCGAAACGGTGGCAATATTCGCGCATCGTGGCAGCAATGCGTGTACCGCTTTCTTTCCACTCGATGCCCCACTCCTCGTTGCCTACACTCCAAAGGATGATGCACGGATGGTTGCGGTCGCGGTCTATCATGCGTTTCAGCAGGCGAGTATGTTCCTCGTTGACACCCGTCAGACGGTTTTCTTCTATCACAAGGATGCCGAGGCTGTCGCAGGCATCGAGCATTTCGGGAGTCATCGGGTTATGGGAAGAACGGTAGGCATTGCAGCCGAACTTCTTCAGTTCCTTCAGTCGGTACACTTGCAGGGCATCGGGAATGCCGGCACCTACTCCGGGGTGGTCTTGGTGCATGTTCACACCTTTCAGTTTCAGAGGCTGTCCGTTCAAGAGGAAGCCCTTGTCGGCATCGAAGCGGATGTCACGAATACCCGTAGTAGTGGTATAAGCATCCACCAGCTTGCCATGCTGATAGACTTCCGTAAGCAGTGTATATAGATAAGGTGTATCCACACTCCAAAGATGAGGTTTGTCCAGCGCTATTTCACCGACGGTGAGCTGGCGGTCTTTCGGCAGTACCGGCTTACCGGCCGTTTCGCAGCGTGCCACTTCCTTGCCGTCGGCATCCCGGAGGATGTGGCAGAGGCGGTAGTCCTCCGTTTGCAGGCCGGAGTTTTCAACAGTGGTCTCTATCGTCAGCTTGGCCTTGTCAAAAGGTGCAGCCAGCGTGCTGTGCACAAAGGTTCCGAAAGGAGCCACATGCAACGGCGCCGTCTTGTTCAGCCATACATGGCGGTAGATGCCCGCACCCTCGTAAAACCAGCCCTCCTCGAGCGTGGCATCCGCACGGACGCAGATAAGATTCTCTTCTCCGTAATTCAAGTATTCCGTAATGTCATACACCTGCGTGGCATAGCCGCTCGGTTCGTGTCCCAGATAGAAACCGTTTATCCAGATACGGGCATCACGGAAGATACCGTCAAACTGAAGATAAAGATGTTTGCCGAGGTCCTCTTGTGGCACGGTGATGGTCTTTCGGTACCATCCCACAGAGTTTTCGGGGAATTTATAGCCGACGGCTTTATAGCCATGACTGTGGCTCGCCTCTTTGGCATAAGGCAAATCAACCACCCAGTCATGCGGAAGGTTGACCGTCTTCCAGCCCACACCCCACTTCTCCGGATTGAACTTAGGGGAGTAAGGACCCTCATTATGGATAGAGGCTGCTTTAGTCAGATAGTTGAAGTACTCCGTTCCGCAGCCGAAGTCTTTCTCCGGTGAGGAAGCATTGCCAAAAGCAAACTGCCAGCCGTCATCCAGCAAAATACGTTCGCGGACGGATTGGGCAGAAAGAGAAAAGGTAATTCCAAGAAGGAACAGAAATGCGAATAAGTGTTTCATATCGGTTAATCATAAAATGTGTTTACAAAGATAGAGCGAAAAAGATTCGTGCGGTGATACTTTTGTATCTTTTTCCGGTACTTCATGTTTCCGAGGGGAAAAAACACGCCGGGCAAACAAGGGTGATAGGAGAAAAGTTTTTAAATTTGAAGCGTGCTTCCGGGAAAATGGCCGGATGGCACAACCAACGAAGAATGTATCAAACTAAATACAAGAAATAATATGCAAGACAAAAGATTCGGATATTTCGATGACGACAACCGCGAATACGTCATTACCGATCCCAAGACACCTTGGCCATGGATTAACTACCTGGGCAATGAAGATTTCTTCTCACTCATCTCCAATACTGCCGGAGGCTATTCCTTCTACAAGGACGCCAAGTTCCGCCGCATCACCCGCTACCGCTACAACAACGTGCCGATGGACAACGGGGGACGCTACTTCTACATCAATGAAGGCGGCAACGTATGGTCTCCCACCTGGAAGCCCTGCAAGACTGCACTCGACAGTTACGAGTGTCGCCACGGCATGAGCTATACCCGTATCACCGGATCCAAAGACGGCATCGAAGCCAGCCTGCTCTTCTTCGTCCCACTGAAGACCTGGGGAGAGGTGCAGAAGCTGACCTTGCGGAATACTTCTGCCAAAGTGAGAAAACTCAAACTATTCTCCTTTGCCGAATGGTGCTTGTGGAATGCCGCTACGGACATGGAGAACTTCCAGCGTAACTTCTCCACGGGAGAGGTGGAAGTGGACGGGTCTGTCATCTACCACAAGACGGAATACAAGGAACGCCGCAATCACTACGCCTTCTACAGTGTCAATACACCCGTAGACGGTTTCGATACCGACCGCGAAACATTCGTGGGACTCTACAACGAGTTTGCCGACCCGGAACGGGTAGTAGAAGGCAGACCGGGCAACAGCATTGCCCACGGTTGGAGTCCCATCGCCTCGCACTATCTGGAAGTAGAACTGCAACCCGGCGAAAGCCGCGACTTCATCTTCCTGCTGGGCTATGTGGAAAACAAGCAGGAGGCAAAGTTCGAGGAACGTGAAGAATCTCTGCATGAAGCGTTCAAGCAGAGTGTACCCTCTTCACCTATTATAAATAAGGTAAAGGCTAAGGCGATGATTTCGGCCCTCGACACTACCGCCAAAGTAGATGCCGCCTTTGCCGAGCTGAAAGCCTACTGGGACCGCCTGCTGGACATCTACGTCGTGAAGACCGACGAAGAAAAACTGGACCGCATGGTGAACATCTGGAACCAGTATCAGTGCATGATTACCTTCAACATGTCCCGTTCCGCCTCTTTCTTCGAGAGCGGCATCGGTCGTGGAATGGGTTTCCGCGACTCCAACCAGGACCTCGTGGGCTTCGTGCATCAGATACCGGAACGAGCCCGCGAACGAATCATCGACATAGCTTCTACCCAATTCCCCGACGGAGGATGCTACCACCAATACCAACCGCTGACCAAACGCGGCAACAACGACATCGGCGGCGGCTTCAACGATGACCCCATGTGGCTTATCTTCGGTACGGTGGCATACATCAAGGAATCGGGAGACTTCAGTATCCTGGATGAGCCCGTCCCCTTCGACAACAAAGAAGGTTCGGAAGTGTCTCTGTTCGAGCACCTGCGCGTCTCCTTCAACCACGTCATCGAGAACCTCGGCCCCCACATGTTGCCCCTCATCGGCCGTGCCGACTGGAACGACTGCCTGAACCTGAACTGCTTCTCCTGGGACCCGAATGAATCCTTCCAGACCACGGAAAACCAGACGGAAGGCAGCCAGGCAGAATCGCTGATGATTGCCGGTTTGTTCGTGGTATGCGGACGCGACTACGTGGAGCTGTGCCGCCGCCTGGGTAAAGACGACGAAGCAAACAGAGCGCAAACCTACATAGACAATATGGTGGAAGCCGTAAAAAAACACGGCTGGGACGGAGACTGGTATCTGCGCGCCTACGATTACTTCGGCCACAAGGTAGGCTCCAAAGAGAACGAAGAAGGACAAATCTTCATCGAATCGCAAGGCTGGTGCACCATGGCAGGCATCGGACTGGAAGAAGGCATGGTAAAAAAAGCGCTGGACTCCGTAAAGGAACGCCTGGACTGCGAGCACGGTATTGTACTCAACAATCCACCCTTCACCCGCTATGTTGTGGAGTATGGAGAAATCTCCACCTATCCCGCCGGCTACAAGGAGAACGCAGGTATCTTCTGCCACAACAACCCGTGGGTCATCATCGGAGAAACCGTACTGGGACGGGGTGACCGTTCCTGGGAGTATTTCCGCAAGATATGCCCGTCGTACACCGAAGAACACAGTGCCCTGCATAAAGTAGAACCTTACGTATGCTGCCAGATGGTGGCCGGCAAGGACGCCGCCCGCCCCGGCGAAGGCAAGAACAGCTGGCTGACTGGAACGGCTGCCTGGATGTGGTATGCCATCACGCAATTCATACTCGGCATCAAGCCTTCGTATGAAGGTCTGGAAATCAATCCTTGTATCCCGGCAGGCTGGAAAGGCTTCAACGTGAAGCGTAGGTTCCGCGGGGCAGAATATCATATTACCGTGAAGAATCCCGATGGTGTGTGCAAAGGCATCAAGTCCGTCACAGTAGACGGCCAGCCGATAGAAGGCAATGTGGTGAACCATCTGCCGGGCACGCATACAGTAGAAGTAATAATGGGGTAACCCACAAAATACAATATCATGATAAACCCTATTTATTCTCCAGCGCCCGAACGCTATGACAACGGCATGAAATTCCGCCGTTGCGGGCAAAGCGGCATCTTGCTGCCGGAAATATCACTCGGATTGTGGCACAACTTCGGCGACGTGAACACATTTGCCAATTCCCAGGCCATGGCGCACTATGCCTTCGACCGTGGAATCACGCATTTCGACCTCGCCAACAATTACGGTCCTTCCTACGGTTCCGCCGAAGAGACTTTCGGAATGATTATGAAGAAATCCTTCATGCCCTATCGGGACGAACTATTCATCTCCACCAAGGCCGGACACGACATGTGGCCCGGCCCCTACGGGGAGTGGGGCTCACGCAAGTACCTGATGAGCAGCCTCAACCAAAGTCTGAAACGGATGAACCTGGAGTATGTGGACATCTTCTACTCCCACCGCTACGACCCGGATACTCCGCTTGAAGAGACCCTGCAAGCACTGGTTGATATCGTACGGCAAGGTAAAGCACTCTATGTAGGAATCTCCAAATATCCCAAAGAGGCGGCCGAGTTTGCCTACAAATACCTGGAAGAACGGGATGTACACTGCCTGCTCTATCAAGGCAGATACAATCTCTTCAACCGCGAACCGGAAGAAGAAGGTATCCTGCAGCAAGCCAAAGGGAACGGAACCGGCTTCATCGCCTTCTCCCCGCTGGCGCAGGGCCTGCTGACCAACCGCTACCTAAATGGTATTCCCGAAGATTCGCGCATGGCAAAGGGGGCTTTCCTGAAGAAAGAAGCACTGACCGACGAGACGCTGCAAAAAATCAAGGCACTCAACGAAGTTGCTGCCTCACGCGGGCAAACCCTTGCCGAGATGTCACTTGCCTGGCTGTTGAAGGACGACCTGGTGACAAGCGTCATCATCGGAGCGAGCTCCGTTGCCCAACTGGCAGATAACCTGAAAGCGACTGAAAATACAGACTTCTCTGCCGAGGAACTGGAGAAGATAAAGAAAATCATTCAAAAATAAATCAACATGAAAAGCCTCCTTATTCAAACCTTTTGTTTATTATTCCTTTGCTTGGGCACAGTCCGTGCACAGCAATACCAACTTGCATCACCCAACGGAAAACTATCCGTTACGGTAGATGCCGGAGAAGCCCTCACCTGGCAGATAGCACACGACGGAACCACGGTGCTGCAACCCTCTGCCATCGCCCTGCAAGGCAGAGATGAAAAATCAGCCAAGAAAGCAATAACTTTCGGTAAAAATGTAAAAGTAATCCGTGCAGAACGCAAGTCCGTGGAGTCCTCCTTCCCCACTCCCCTCTACAAAAAGGCAAGTGTGGAGGATGTCTACAACCAGTTGACACTGAAATGCCGCGGAGGCTACAGCGTACAGTTCCGCGCATACGATGACGGCGCTGCCTACCGCTTCATTTCCGAACAGAACAAGCCGTTTATCGTCCTCAACGAAACTGCGGACTTCAATTTCGACAAGGATTACCAGGCATTTGTACCTTACATAAACGACAACCGCAACGGTGAGCGCTATTGCTTCTCCTTCGAGTCTTACTACGACGAAGCCCCGTTGTCCAAAATGCACACCGACTCACTCTCCATCACCCCACTGATGGTTTGCCTGGACGGAGGAAAGAAAGCCGTTATCATGGAAGCCGGATTGGAAAACTATCCCGGCATGTTCCTCACTGTAAATCCCCAGACACGTCAAGGAGTGCAGGCAGCATTTGCCCCCTATCCGCTGGAAGAAATAATCGGCGGACACAACCGGCTGAACCTGATACCGACCAAGCGTGCAGACTACATCGCCCGTTGTGCCAAGCAGGAGCTCCCCTGGCGTGTGGTGCTCGTCACCGAAAAGGACACGCAGCTTGCCGACAACGACATGGCACAGCGTCTTGCCCCCGCCTGCCGCATCAAAGACATTTCCTGGATTAAACCCGGCAAAGTGGCTTGGGACTGGTGGAACACCTGCAACCTGACTGGCGTAGACTTCAAAGCCGGCATGAACACCCCGACTTATAAGGCATTCATCGACTTTGCCGCCGACAACAACCTGGAATATATCATCATCGATGACGGCTGGAGCGGAAACGAATCCTTATTGAAAGACCTGAATCCGAATATCGATTTAAAGGAACTGGTAGCCTACGGAAACCAGAAGGGCGTCGGCATCATTCTCTGGGCAAGCTGGCGAAACTCTGCCAAAGATACGGAAGCCGCATTCAGCCACTATGCACAGATGGGTATCAAAGGCTTCAAGATAGACTTCTTCGACCGTGACGACCAGCCACTGGTACAGTCTGTAGAACGCATTGTAGCCTGCGCCGCCGAGCACCGCCTGGTATTAGACCTGCATGGACTCAAGCCATACGGTATACAGCGCACCTATCCCAACGTCCTGAACTTTGAAGGTGTAAAGGGACTGGAGAACGCCAAATGGGAACCGATAGTGAACGGAGCCCCCCTCCATAACTTCCCGCGCTATGACGTGACTGCTCCCTACCTGCGTATGCTTATAGGTCCGATGGACTACACACCGGGAGCCACAATGAACGCAACCCGCGAAACCTTCCGTGCCGTCAACGACCATCCGATGAGCCAGGGTACGCGCGTCCACCAGATGGCGATGTACACCCTCTTCGAAGCCCCGCTGCAAATGCTTGCCGACAGCCCCAGCAAATATATGAAGGAGCAGGAATGCACGGATTTCATTGCCAAAGTGCCTACTGTTTTCGACGAGACCGTGGCACTGGACGGTGAAGTAGGCGAATACCTTACACTGGCACGCCGCAAGGGAGATGTCTGGTACATCGCCTCCATGACCGACTGGACACCACGCGACTGTACCATCGACCTTTCCTTCCTTGGAGAAGGAAGTTACGAAGCCGAAATCTTTTCCGACGGCATCAATGCCGACCGGGAAGCAACCGACTACAAAAAAGAAGTACGCACCGTGACCTCGGGGGACAAGCTGAACATACACATGGCACCCGGAGGAGGATGGACAGCACGGATATGGAAAAGATGCTAGGGTGATAAAGTAATGACATGATAAGTGCAATAGGGTGACAGTTACGTTAAAAGTGCTGTCACCCTATTCCTTTATTACTTTTAACATACCTCTACGTGAACCTTTTATATCCTATCTTGTTTTTTCTCACAAAAGCCTAAGGTACCATAGGGCAGGAATTTATATTAAACCTAAACAATTATAAAAGTATGAAGAAATTTATTCCCCTATTATTAGCGGTCTTTGCAGTGACGCTTGCATCTTGCGAAAAAGACCCTGACATGGATAAGCTGGACAATAATTATCTGGTTTATACCAACTATGACAAGAAGGCGGATTTCAAAACCTTCGAAACTTATTACTTGCCGGACAGCATTCTGGTCATCGGTGATAAGGAAAACGCCGAATACTGGAAAGATGAGAATGCCCAGGAAATTCTCAGCGCTTATGTTGCTAACATGAACAGCCGCGGCTACATCCGTGTGGATGACCGGGAAGAAGCCGACCTTGGCTTGCAGGTAAGCTATGTCAGAAGTACCTATTACTTCACCGACTACGGACGTCCCGAATGGTGGTGGAACTATCCAGGCTACTGGGATGCTCCTTACTGGGGCAACTGGGGCGGATGGTATTATCCCTATGCCGTGAACTATTCCTACAGCACCGGTTCCTTTATCAGCGAATTGTTGAATCTGGAGGCGCCGCAAGGCCAGAGCGAGAAACTTCCTGTTCTGTGGACCAGCTATATGAGCGGCTTGCTGAGTGGTTCTACTTCTGTCAATACCAAACTTGCCGTGCAAGGTGTGAACCAAGCTTTCACTCAATCAACTTACCTGACTAACAAGTAGTGACAAGCTACGAGCTATAAGTGACAAATGACGGGTTACCCAATATTAAGGTAACAAGAATAATACGGCAGCATCCTTTCCGGACTGGGAAGTTGCCATTGAACCAAAAAACAAGAACAAAGTATGAAAACAATAAAATATCTTTCCTTGAGAGTATTTGCGGTTGCCGCTCTTGCTCTCGTCTTCGCCCTACCGACGAAGGCACAGATGACCGATAACGGTTATGCCAATATCGACTGGCAATATAACTTTCCCCTCAGCAACAACTTCGCCGACAAATCAAGCGGCTGGGGTATGAATTTTGAAGGCGGTTACTTCCTGACAGACAATTTTGCATTGGGAGCTTTCTTGAACTACCATAGCAACCATGAGTATTTCGGTCGCCAGACACTTCCCGTAGGCGAAGGCGGCAGTCTGAATACCGACCAGCAGCACACTGCATTCCAGTTGCCTTTCGGTCTGGCCTCCCGCTATGTATGGAACCGTGGAGGTGCATTCCAGCCGTATGCCGGTGTAAAACTGGGTGCTGAATATGCACAGTTGAAGTCAACTTTCAACGTATTCGAAGCCAACAAAGATACATGGGGTTTCTATGTATCTCCTGAAATTGGTTTCAATGTGTATCCTTGGGCTTATGGACCGGGCTTGCATTTCGCAGCCTATTACAGTTACGGTACGAACAAAGGTGACCTCTTTACGTACAGCGTAGACGGTTTGAGCAATTTCGGTCTGCGCGTAGGTATTGCGTTCTGATAAGACACACACTTAAAGCTTAACAGATAGAATTTAATTGTTTCAAAATTGAAGAAGAAAAGAGCCTTTCCTGCGTGAGCAAGGGAGGCTCTTTTTAATAAAGAAGTAATATTACCTTGGAGAAATCTCCAAATATATTCCCACTTCAAAATCTGCAATCAGAGAATCCTTCCTCCCCCACCATATCATCTATCTGCTTAAGCATTTCACCTAGCACTTGAATGCGCAAGGCCGTTGCATCAAATAAATCCATTGCTTCCGGAGAGACTAGGAACTGATGGAATTCCTTTATATCCTCCGTACGCTCTACCGCTTGTTCAGCTTTCATCATAAGGAACCAGAGGTGTTCCAGCAAACCCATATCAGAGATAGATTGCATCGGCTTCCACATTTTTACGAAAACCAGGACTTTTTACGCTGAAACCTATCTTCTAATTCTTCGCGAATGCAAATATGACGTAACAAGTTAGGAAGCTGTATCTTAATGACGATATCTATATCACTCTTATTGTCTTGCTCCCCACGCACCACACTGTCCCCTATAAACCGATCTTTATAAGGCTTCAACATAGCAAGTATTTTTTGAGTACTATCCCATAAAACCAAACACTTTAACAAGTTCTGATATAAAGTTTTTCCAGAAAAAATGATTTTACAAAAGAAATTTTGTACACAATACTTATTATTTGGAACTTATACGCAAAGATCTGTATTCACTTCGCTCTCTCAAGGAACCCACCTACCACTATGAATAATGCAGGTAGAGTCATTAGCCAAAGAATTTCCGAAGCTTGGCTTGACCTTCTTCCAAAAGGATTACTAATGCTACATCTCAAGGATTAGTAATGTATGAATGGGCACTACTTCCTTTCACGCCTTACTGTCATACGGAAATAACTATAGACATGTGTCTGTCTCATTCCTAAACACATCCTTTCATGCCTACCTAAAAATGTTTGTATATAGGCGTTTACGAATGAATACACGCTGCCCCCCTTCCTTTTCAGACCTTCTTTCATGCAGTTTTATATATTCATGCAGAAAAAGATGATGAAAGAGAGTCATAAGTTACGAATTATCAATTGTCAGACATAGGATTCTGGGCTATCAAACTCCGGTACTTAACAAATAAAAGACACAACCCTCAATCTCATATCACCAAAGTTCTACTTTAGCCCATATTATTCATAGTAGTAATCGGAAAGTATGGCTTCATTTGGAGTTGAGAAAGTTAAAAACCGATATCCTTGCAAATGATAAACAAAAGTACAAGCTTTTAACTCGTGTTAATTTTCAAATGTGAATTAAGCAGACTATAGGCTACTATTGACAAAACAATAGATTCAGACACAGTGCCAAGCAATTACTTGTACAACTTCTTGTCGCACGGAACATCCCAATAATGCATCTGTTGGCTAACTCTACAACATTTACCAAGTATCCCTGACGTAATCAACAGGAGTAATCGGCTCGTCAACCGGCAGTAAGGCCGCCTGCATACCGCCTACAAGAAGGAGGGCGGTTCCCCATGCAAAAAGTCTTTTCATTCGTTTAATAGATTTTGTCATTGTTTATTTCCAATCAGCTTGCCTTCAAGCATTTTCATGTAATATCCGCCTACTACCGAGCGGGCCTTGAAGCCACGCCAGTTGGGCTTGTCGGTAAACACCCAGTCGGACATAGGCACGCGGTCTATCGTTTCGTTCATGAACTTATGCAGAGGAACGATGAATTCACGGAAAGTGGCCAGGTCAGGAGCCATTGTAGCAGTCCACATGATCCAGTCGGTCTTGGTATAAGTCTCACGACTGTCCAGAGGCAAACCATAAATATTCTGCTTCGTCAGATAATAAGGTATCTCCATTTCTGCAATTTTTGTATCAAAGATGTTCAGTCCGAGCAATTTATCCCAGACAAGGTTGTACTTCTGGCTCCAGGTACCCGGCTTGTCAAAGGTCAGACGATAATGGTCACCGTCGTTGGCCATACGTTCCCACTCAGCCGCCATCTGACGGGCCTTCGTTGTATAGCTTTCGGCAACATCCTTCTTGCCGAGCATTTCGGCCAACCGGCCATAAGAGGCCACCCCTAAAATTGCCTTGATGGAAAGATTCGTGTTATGGGCAAAGTGTCCGGCGAAGTCGTCGGTACAGAGCTGGTTCTCAGGATCGAGTCCCTTTTCCACCAGATAGTCGGTCCAGGTGGTGAGCACTTCCCAATGTTTGGCAGCATAGCCGGCATTGCCTTCTACGGCAGCAATGGC
>ULVG01064596.1_pt1 | contig 63932 bp, 48 predicted proteins | sample 1959221 | NCBI WGS metagenome assembly ULVG01 (sample SAMEA4835780, study PRJEB28245) | human gut metagenome | biome: gut microbiome; material: fecal sample | place: Denmark | collected 2008
ATAATATAATATATTTGTATTGTAATTATATAGTAATGTTCTTATTCAGTAATGGCTTTAAGCCACACTTGTAAGTAGTAGAAACAAAACAGAAAAGAAGAGAAAATGCAAAGCGGCATCTTCTTATCGGTCTATAGGTGCTTACACTCCGCACAACTAAAGCAGATGGCTTTAGACTTTATGTCGGGGAAAATTGCAAAAGTTTTGAAAAAAACTCTTGACAAACGAGAAATACTATGGTATCATATGGGTACGATAAAGTTCTTATGCTTTGTTGTTTACGACATTTGATTCTACTTTTCTTGACATCATTTGCGACTTGTCTAATCGCGGTTCTGTAAATCAAAACTTTATCAAGATTGGCATTTCTTTTGCCCTCGTTTGGGTTTTTGATGTTTTCCTTTTTGTATTTGACTAATCACATTTCCGCGAATCAAAACTTTATCAAGATTGGTGTTTCAAAACAAACCCCCTTGTCATAACGATGACAAAGGGGTTTTCTTTTACCATATTTTCAAGAACGACGACCGTAAAAGTGATGTATGCAAGCAAGTATCACTTTTGTTGTCGCTACGGTTCTTTTCCTGTAAGCCGTAAGCACTAAAACTGCCGAAGAAGCAAACAAAACGAGTTGTATTTTCCTTTAGCTTCTCTTTTACATCCTCAGACATATACCGGTATACATTATCCGTTATCGTAATTTGGTACATCGCTTTTCCCGTGAGAGGACTTGATAAGACAAGTTCTCTGCCGCTCTCGTCTTCTGTGCGGCTCACAGAGACATCTACGTTTCCGTAATACATAATCAGATTGCCGGATTCAGAACGCTTTAGAGGGAGCGTGGCGAGCTTCAGCGGCAACCGTTTAAACTCGCTTACGCGGGATTTGGTTTTGGTTCCGCAATATACACTTATAAACTCATCAATAGCACGTTCTATGAAAGCTACGTTTCCGCGTTTTAGGTTGCTTTTCAGTTCCGTTTGAGTATATTCTTCTTTCTTCACGTAACAACCGTCTTTGTGAATAGCTGTTTCGGGCATTGAGAAGTGCGGATACTTCAATTCGTTAACATATTCGCATTTTGCTATTTTGCAAAACGGGCAAACCAGAAAGCTCAAGAATTGTTCTTCGTCTTTGCTTCGCAAGTTCCGCAAAACTTCCTTGATTTCTTCTGACGAATAGTTCCTGTTGTCTACAAGACTGTATGCTGTTTCTATTTCCACACTCAAGGTTCCTTTCTCTTTTCTTGTATCCAATTATATTGTTTTCCTGTTCTTTTGCAAGAAATTTTGAAAAAAAGCTGACATAGACCTATGAAAAAAATCGTGAAAAAAAGATGACATTGACTCCAATATAAAGCTGCGATATAATAATTATAGTGATAAGTGCGAGAAAAAAACAAACATAAAAAGCTTTTAAGCTTTTATTTTTTTACTTGACAAACAAAAAATACTATGGTATGATTTTGGTATAAGATAATTATATTAAAAAATAAAATTGCTTGAAGTGTTCACACTAATACAGTCTCCTTTCTAAGAAACACATAAATGCTGATATTCAATTATTTGAATATCGGCATTTTTTTGTTTTGAAATAAATCAGAAACAGAAGGGAGAACAACAAGTCGGTATACCGACAATCTAAAACAGCCAAGTGTTCATTCTCCTTTCATAGCGAAATGCCGACACTCGTGCTTCACAAATGAGTGCGGGTGTCAGTATTTTCGTTCACTTTAGGACAGAAAAAGTTGTCTGAAGGGCAAATTTCTTCAATTCTCTGTCATATATAGGCGGAAGGAGAAAACATATCATCTATCACATTTACAAGGAAGGGGGGATTCGATGTACCTGAGAAAAAGAAAAAGCATCAAGATAATAAACACACTGTTTGTGATTGCACTTTTAAGTGTTGTTTTGACGGTATCTGTGTACGCTGCAGATGTCAGCGTTTCATATAGCGGAAGTAATGATATATCAATGAGCAGTATCCTTCATTCGGATGTTGTTAAAACTATAAAAAATATATTAGTCACTCTGGTAAATCCAATCGCCTCTGTTTCTATGGGAGCGTCGCTTATCGGTTTAACGCTTTCTTCGTCTCAGAAACAGTCGGAGAGATTACTTAGAGCTGTTAAAGCTATTGTGTGGGCTTTTGCTCTTGCTAATTTAATAGGGCTTATTTTTACTGCCGCAGGCAATATTGTAGGCAGTAACACTTATACGTTCAGCTAATTCCTAATTCGGTTACTACACATTTTACCATGTGTGTTTCATAGACCAAAAAAATTAAGAAAGGAGGAATTCTTGTGAACAAGACTTTAACTTTACAGACTTCACAGGCGACCAAGCTGCGTAAAACAAGCACTCTCGCCATTGCGTCTGCGTCTGTAGCTTCACTTTGTTCCGTTTTTTCTTCAATGGCTTTCGCAGCCGGTGAAGAAATTTCAAATGCGGTAATTAAAGTGTGCAAGGATATAGGCGGTATAATGACGGCGGTACTTAATCCTATCTGTGCTGTTGTAATCGGCATTTGCCTTTTAAGCCTTATCTTTGGCAAAAATTCAAAAAGTGCCGACTCTTCTATTCAGTGGATTAAAAGAGTTGTTATCTGCTTTGTATGCTTTAACTGTATAGGACTGTTCCTTTCTTACGGTACAAGTCTTATGGCAGGTATCGGCGGTCAGAGCAACTGGGGTTGATTGCTTGATTAAGTTTGAGAGTCGTGTGATTCATTGGTACTGAGATTGCGCGAACACAACCTGTAGTAAAACTCAGAATTAACGCTGCGTTTGCAGCCTCACAAAAGGTGGGTACTGTTAAGGTCTGCTTGCAAGCGATTGTGAGCAGACCTTTTCTTGTTTTCCAAGACCGAAATTTTCCCCAAAAGGGCAAATTTGCAAAAAATTACTTCATATATTAACAAATCAAAGAAAGGAGGAAAATTCAATGTCAAGTATATGCGTAAACATTCTTTTCAGCGTAATACTCGGATTTGTTACGCCTCTTATATTTTCGGGAGCTTCGGCTGTCATGACTTTTATATTCGACACGTTCACGCGGCCTTTTCAGTTTACTTATGAACAAGGGCAGGGGACAAACTGGTTTGTCGAGATGCTCGGCTCGGACTTGCTTAACATCGTTGTTAAGATAATGATAAGCGCCGGAGTCGTACTTGCAATTTTTATGCTTGCCGTCAACATCTTCAAACTGTTTTTTGCGGGTTTTTCAAAAAGAGTAGAGTCTCCGATTGCTTTATGTATTCGTGCCGTGATGTCTATATTTCTCTCCTATTGGATTATAGACATAGTGTATAAAGTCGTGTTCCCGATGTTTCAGTGGATGCTTGATAAAGTCAACAATATAACTATTAACACCGGTAAAACAGTCTCTCAGTCAATATCTGATATGTATTCGCTTGTGGAACAAACATCAGCCAGCGATTTTGGCTTGTCCGAAGGCACAAACTTTGTTGATAAATTGGCAGGGGCTATATCGGGAACTTCATACGGTTCAGTCGGAACAATTATAACCGCTATAGTGTTTATTGTCTTTTTCATAAAATCAATTATAGCGTTGTTCAGGCTCATTGCCGAAATGGCTGAAAGATATTTGCTTGTAAACGTGCTTACGGTTTGTTCTCCAATGATTATGCCTACCGTGATAAGCGATAGCACTATGCAGATATTCCTTTCGTGGATACGAATGATGATTGCTAACTGCTTGGTTCTTATTTTTAATTCACTCGGTATGATTATGTTGAACGTCGCTTTTGTAAACGTAGGCTCGGCTTGTACGGCTATAGTCGGAATGAGCGGAAGCGGCAGATGGATGAGACCTATTACCGCTATGGTTGTTTTTGTAGCTTTAATCAAGGTCGTGGAAAAGTTTGATGTATACCTTGCTCAGCTTGCATTTAAGATACAGGCTATAGGAGGCAACGATACAGGACCGACCCTCGGCGGACTTATTGCTCTCGGCGGTAAAGCTAATAAAAATGCCGCGCAAGTGGCTCAGGCAGGAGGCTTGGGTAATTACTTAGGTGAAAAAGCCGGCAATGTGTTAGGCTTCTTCGGTGGCAACAGAAGCGGTTTGGCAAAGAACTTGTCTCAAAACGCAACCGAATACAGAGCAGCAAGCAAAGAAGAGGCAAGACAACTCGGTCACGGTGCTTTAGCTGATAGGCAGAATGAAGACGAGATAAACGAAGAGAATAAACAGCTGAGAAATCAGAAGAATACTCAGGAAACGGACGGCAATAATCCGGACGAAACCAAGCGGGTTCCTACTCCCGACACCGGCGGTGATTTGGGTCAAGAACCTGATACCGGCACCGGCGGTAATGATGGCGACAATAGTTCGGAGACCCCCATACAGGTTCCTACCGGCCCCGGCGGTGATTTGGGTCAAAATACTGATGCTGGCACCGGCGGTAATGATGGCGGCAATCCGGGCGGTGGCAAGGACGAACCCAATCCTGTTTCTACTACTGGCGAGAATAATAATGGTTTTGTACCTGTACCCGAACATTCAGGAACATTTGACCTCGACAGACCGGGCGAAAGCGGTACACACGGTCAAGAAGTTGTATCAAACGATGTAGAACCTTCCCAAAATACAACCCAAGATACAACCGCAACTGTAGAGACCGTCGAGCGTAATATTCGTGAGCGCGCCGAAGGCGTTAATGTTGAGAAAACGTTGGACGATAGTTATAAGGACAACAGTCTAAGTGACGCAGATGTTACACGTCGCCAAGAAGAATATAAGCGTAAATTCTACGAACAGAAATCGCAAGAAGAAGAGAAATACGCAAAGGATAATCCGGAATATCCGGAGGATAAATAACACGGAGTCTTGCTCTTTGCGTTAATAGCGTGAGGGGCAAGACTTTTCGCATTTATTCGCACTTATTTTGAAAAAAGAAAGAAGGAAAAACTATGACTATTATAAAAACACATACAGGAAAAATCTATGTTGATACTCGCCGGAAGTTAGAATTTTTGACTGTCGGCGATTACGGAAAAGAAAACAATATTAAGGCTGACTTTTTAGGGCTAAAAAAGGAAATTTGTGGCGTGGAAAACACTCCCGTTGATTTGCAAAAGAAATGGGTCGCAACTATCAGCTCACAAAAGGGCTGTCCGATGAATTGTCAGTTTTGTGATTGCCCGAAATTCGGATTTTTCGGCAATGCGACAGTTGAAGAGTTGGAATTTCAGATAAGAACTATTTTGGAAAATGAAAACATTGACAATACAGAACGCTTTAATGTTCACTTTGCTCGAATGGGAGAACCCACTTTTAATAGGAATGTTATTTACTTTACGACATTTGAACTTGATAAAATCGTAAATTCATATATAACAGCAGATACAATTCACCCTGTTGTTTCTACTATGTTACCAAAACACAATAAAAATTTGGAAGAGTTTTTACTGTGCTGGTGTCATATAAAGAACGAACTTCGTAATGGTGAAGCGGGGTTGCAGTTAAGCATCAACAGTACAGATAACGAACAGCGTAATAAACAGTTCAACAATATGAGCCTTTCATTGGAGGAAATTTCAGAGTTGTCAAAGAAATTACCGATGCCTGTAGGTCGAAAATATACTCTAAATTTTGCTGTCACTAACGATACAATTCTTGATGCAAAAAGACTTACTGAACTTTTCGATAAAGATAAATTCATTGTCAAAATAACACCGATTCACGAAACAAAATCGGCGATTGAAAACGGCTTTGATGTCGGCGATACATATACAGATTACGATGTGTATAAGAAGTTTGAAAGCCCTTTGTTAGAATACGGCTGGGATGTTATTGTTTTCGTTCCAAGTAAAGAAGAGGACGAGGACAGAATAACTTGTGGTAACGCTCTGATTTCAACTGTATCTAAACAGTAAAACACATACATAAAACGCATATATCAAATACGGCAAAAACCAGACAATACGCCGTAAATTTTTTGAGAAAGGAGGAATGATATATGGTTGAAAATAAAAATAACGGTTATAACGGTAAGAACGAACTCGACAGTTCAAAAAGCCTTAACAACTCAAGCAATTCAAATCAGTCTAATAATTCCGATTCACTTAACTCAGACGGCTTTAACAATCCGAATGGCAACGAAGATTTCGGTAATGATTTACAGGCTCAAAACAAGCCTATAAATAACGGAAATAGCGGTAAAGAAGGAAACGGAGAAAACAAGGCTCTTGAAGACGGTTTTGACGGTAATGCTTCTCAGACTGCACAAACCGCTAAAGACGCCAAAACCGCAGAAGACAATGCCAAAGACGCCAAAGATACAGCAAAAGACGCTGCGTCAGAAGCAAGCGATGCGGCAAGCGATGCAGCCGGTGCGGCGGGTAAAGGCAAAGTTATGACCGCTTTTAACGTGACGGACAATCTCAAGGCTTCGGCACAGGAGGCGGAAGCTCAAGATGCGGAACAAAGCATGAAGGACGTAGCCAAGGATACTGTTAAGGCAGCTCCTAAGGTTGCGGCGGATGCGGCTTCGGGAAACGTCCCCGGCATTGTAGCCGATGCTGTTGATTATGTGTCGAAAACACTTCCAAAGCTGGTAAAGATACTTCCGGTGTTGCTTCTGTGTGTATTGCTTATCGGTGCATCTATATTCAGTATGGTCGGGATGTTGCCGTCAGTTATGTACGGAGGTCTTGAAGAAAAAGTTGAGGAACGACAAATCAACAAGGCTCAAAATGTTATCGAAGAGGAATATGAAAAAAGAATATCCGCTGTTGTAAGCGACATTATTAAACAAACTAAAAACGAGGCGGAAATCGGTACTTTTTCGGCGTGGAAACGTATTGTTGCCGGAAAGAATGATAACTACACCGTTACTGTTCAGCGTAAGAATGAAACAGACGCTGTTATTACCGTTAAAAACAACAAGACTTCTACCGGACTTAAAATAACCGTTAATCAAATTTACTTGACGGATTATTCTCCGTTAAAAGCCGATAAGGTAGCTTTGATAAATTCTTACGCTTATAAAGACGCATATAAAGACACTAAAGAATATCTGTCGGGTGAAGCTGTACCCGACGAAACACTCTTTGAGACAACAAGCAATACCAAATGGAGAAGCAAAGACACTTCAGGTCTAAAAAAATGGCTTGAAGATAATATGAACAGCCTTGTTACATACAGTGTAAGCGAAGAGGCTCAGGTAACGGAAGACGGGTTTACGTATAGACAACTTACGTACTCTGTAAACGGTATCTTTACCGAAGATGATATTTATGCGGCTTATGGCTTCTCAGATGCTCAAAAGGAACAGCTTAAATCATTGAATTTTGCCGGAAATATGTACCTCGCTGCGTGTGATGACACATCTCCGGAAGGCACGGAGAAATTATCATCATCCAACATATACCCGAAGCTTGACGTTTACACAAACCTTGTAGGCGGTAACGACAACCTTATCTGGTCTATGCTTCCGTCAGATTATAAACACTTGATTGCCGATAACGATGAAACAGGCACGGCAACAATTATTCGTGAGTTTATAACCGCTGCAAAAAATCAAGTCGGTTTTGTTGCCGGAGAAAACAACAACAATCCATACAGTGAATGGAACAACACTAACAGTGCCTACTGGAACGCTGCGTTCCTAAGCTATTGTGCGAACACGGTGGATTCGGTTCTTAATACCGGCACGAAACTGCTTGACAATGTTATACCGAACACAGGCAGCGTCGATTACATGACAGGCTTCTTGTTTAACAACAACTATGTGTGGCATTACAAAAATGATAATTATGTACCCCAAATGGGCGATATTGTAGTTTTGTATGCTCCACAGCAGACTATAAACGCGGATGGCAGCATAACTACTGTCGATACTCCGACAGTGGCGGAAACGTGTCCGGAACTTAACATCTCAGATACAGAACTCAGAGCAACCGCTCTGGGCCTCGTAGAAACGGTTTCGGGCGGAACTGTAACGTTTATATGCGGTGATACGGCAAATCACGCTGTGGAACGTCTGGCTCTTGATTTGAGCGATTATAAGATAGTGGCTTACGTTACTCCCGATTACGGTAGCATTACAAACGGGACGGACGACTCGCTCATATACGACGGCGAGGTTTTTGATAAGGGTTCTTTTCTTTTCCCCGTTAAAGGAACAGTAACCGTTTCGGCTCTGTATCCTTTGTATCCGAGCGGTACGCCACATTCGGGACTTGACCTTGCTTGTCCTATCAATACGCCTATCGTTGCGGCAAATTCAGGTACTGTTGTAAAGATAGACAACGCTTGCAAAACTACTTACGGCAAGTTTATTAAGATACAATCAGATACGCCATCAGGTACAGTCTACTGTATATATGCTCATCTTAATCAAATATGCGTAAAAGAAGGCGATACCGTTTCCGCAGGAAGTGTTATTGCTCTCTCAGGTAATACGGGTAACACTACAGGCCCACATCTTCATTTCGGTGTAAAAAACAGTGCCGGAATTAACGTTAATCCTGTTCCTTATCTGGCTAAAAGCTCGGATATTCGTCTTCATGCAACTATTGTCAATTAACAAGAAAGAAAAGAGGTGTTTTTATGACAGAACAAGAAAATCTTTCACCTGCATATGTTATACCACGTAATTACGAAGATAGCTTTATTACCGCCGGCGGACTTTCGTTCAGAAGTATTGGCGAGGGTGCCCTGCTTGCAGCTTTAACAATTCCTATCTTTATTTTCTTGCCTATCAGATTGCTTTATAGAGCTATTCTTATAGCTGTATTCGGCGGTGCATTGTTTGCTTTCGGCGTTATAGGTATTAAACACTGCTATCTTTCCGAGTTTATAACGAAGTTCTTTAAGTTTAAAAGAAGCTGCCACGTTGTCGAAAGAGACGATAGTCACGTTTTTGACAACCTGATAGCCGAAACTGAAGATGCAGAAACACAAAATGATAACGTAGAAGAAGTCGTCGAGTCGGAAACAGTAGAGACGGATGTTCTTGATTCAGATTCGTCGGTTTCCGAGAAAGAAACCAAAAAGAAGCCCAAAAAGGGCAAAAAATCAAAAAAATAATTCATATATAAAAAAAGAAAGGAGGTGCTTTTTATGAAAAAACCCGAAACTTCAACTGAAAGAAAAAACGAAAGTGATAAGAGAGGTTTTAAAGAGTTCTGGGCTAACAAATCTACACGATGGGCGTTTTGGGCGTTTATCGCTGTTGTTCTTGTAACTATCGGTGTTTTCATCCTTAATGCAACAGTCAATATTTAATTTGTTGGTTGTCAAGGCTCCTTACTTACAGTTTTGTTTTGTGCATTTGTTCATATATTAAATTCAAACAAATTCAAACAAAAGGGCAAATTTCTTTGATTTTCGGTCATATATAAATGAAAGGAGAGCCTCAGAAAAAACAAAAACCGTGTGAAGATAAAGAGTAAATCTCTATTTTATGTATGCTTTGTCTTGACACAAAATCAAAAATAACTACAATATATCTGAGGTGGTAAAAAACTATGAAAAAATTTAACTTAAAAGAAGCGGCCAAAAACCTTAACGAAAAGCTTAAAAACGACAAGAAGTTTAAAGCTCGTTTTGCTACTCTTACCGTAGCGGGAGTAATCGTTGTAGCAACTGCGATAACCGTTCCTACGGTTGTGCATAACAACAAAATCAAGGCGGAAGAAAACACTACGAATGTTGCCGTGCAGGCTGAACCGGAAACCGAGACTACAACATTGCCCGACGGCGTTGAAACTACCGTCGATGCGGAAGGTCACGTTGTACCCGTAACTGACGAAAGCGGTAACTTTGTTTATACTACCGCTACGCCGGAAACAACCATAGCTGCTATCGAAAGCACCGCAGCAAACGTTAACAACAACACAAACAACACCGCCGGAGGCAACAAGGGCAGTTCAAGCAATACAGGCAGCTCAAATAATAAAAGCACGGGCGGCAAGAAAAACACAGGCGGCAATAAAACAAACAGCGGTAACAAAAACAACTCTGGCAATAAGGGCAACTCCGGTGGCTCAAATAGCAGCGGTGGCAGTCAGCAACAGGGTACTCGTCCCGTAACCGAAGCCGATGTTAAGGCTATTGTTGAAGAGGCAAAATCGTATGCCAGAAGCAAAGGCTTCGTTATAGACTCGTCTATGACTGAGGTCGGCACTTCTTGGGGTCCGGAGTTAGGCATAACCAAAGAGTTCGAACCCGGAGACAACAAGCTATACGCTAAACAGTTGCGTGACAGGACTGATAGTACGTATGAACTTTTAAGGGAAGATTGGTCGGAAATGAGTGACGAGGAATATGCTGAATATCGTGCAAAAAAACCCGCACATATCAACATCTTCTATAAGTACCGTCCTAATGACAGCGCCGAGCCGTATTACATTTATGTTGTTTATTGATAAAGTGTTATTCGCTCCCAGCGATAACGCTCCTCACGAAGATAAGGTCCTCTTTTTGGAGGACTTTATTTTTTAAAAATTAAGTTGTGCTAAAATATTTTTGAAAAAAAGCTGACATTGACACGTGAAAAAAATCGTGAAAAAAAGTTGACATTGACTTTAAAGAAATCCGTATGTTATAATAAGTACAACAAAAAGTGCGAAAAAACAAAGCACCGAAAAACAATCAAATAACAAATATCAGACCGTTTCCTTATGGGAGGCGGTTTTTTTATGCCTTTTTTTACATCGAATTTTCGTAAAAAGGGCAAAATTGAAAAAAACCTTTTCATATATAGGTGCAAGCAAAAATCAAATTTTCAAATAAGAGGAGGTATCAATATGCTCTTTGTTCCGAATTTTCCGAATTACGGTACGGGCTTTTCGTAGCACCGCAGCACATATGCAAAAATGCAAAAAATATTACTGTAAGTGTTTAAAAAACAAAATTTATACGAAAGGAGAAATCCAACCATGAACACTACAAGTATTCATTCAAACAACCGAAAACAGACAAAAATCGTAAGAATCGTGTCCGTCTTTCTTGCCGTGCTGATGATGCTGTCGGTAATACCGCTGACTTCATCGGCTATAAGCGACGGAGAAACCGTAAGAGTTACCGGCAGAAACGACTGGATAAGCGGATTTTATTATGACTTTACTTCACATAAAGAGTTAGGCTTGGGCGGTAAACACGGTCAGCATCAAAGACTTAAAGCTAACGGTCAGGTTGCCTATTGCGTTGAGCCGGGCGTACAGGTGCAGGAAGGTAACAAGACAGCAAATTTAATTATTAAAGGCTTGTCATATAACCAACAGCAACTTATTAAATACGCCTTTATCTACGGATATAACGGTACTCCGCGATACGGATATTCAGGTGATGTTGAAGAGGTTGCTACACAGGCTATTATGTGGGCTATTGTTAAAGGTCTGTTTAACACCGATAAAACTGAGACGTTCCTCAACTGTGCTTTCGGAGGCAAGACAAGCTCCGCAAACAGAGATGCTTGCAGAGCCGTATATTACAAGATAGAAGCTCAGATGTTAAGCCACAGAACAGTTCCAAAGTTTGCAGCTAAAAGCTATGGTGATGGCTATGATAAAGTCATAACTCTCGACTACAACCCGAACACGGGCAGATACGAAAAGAGCATATTTGACGATAACCACGTTGTATCTGGATATACGTTCAGCATGCCGGGCGTTGAGTTTGAAGTTGTGGGCAACTGGCTTAACATATTCACAACAAATGAGTTTGACGGTTCGGAAGTAGTTACAGGTGAAAGGACCAACAACTCGTTTTCAAATCCGTTGCCTCAGCTTACGGCTATGTACTGCGTTGGTCCGGGTCAGACTACGGCAACGGCAGTATCAAGAAACGACCCTGTTAATGCGTATTTCTCTCTCAAAACAGAGGGCAGAGGAAAAATACAGATAAACAAACATGCCGAACAAGGCGATAGTCAGGGAATGGTATTCAATATAAGCGGTAACGGCATCAATATGGATGTAACGATAAACAGCGGAAACGGATATGACGGATATGTTGTTGTAGACGATTTGCGCCCCGGTACATACACAGTTACAGAAAAGGCAACGGGCGAAAAGTATTATGTAGAACCTGATTATCAGTATACAACCGTTACGCCGAACAACACTTCAAATGTTTGGTTTTCAAACAACCTTAAACGCGGCAACATTGAAGTCAGAAAGAATGCCGAAGACGGTATTAAGTCAGGATACCAATTTAACATATCCGGTACTGCAATTGACGGCGAAACAATAAACGAAACAATCACTACAAACGCTGAGGGCGTTGCTACCAAAGAAGGCTTACCTATAGGTACATACACGGTAAAAGAACTTAACTGTCCTTCCTATATGGTAGTGCCGTCAGACCAGACTGTTACCGTTAAATATAACGAAACCTCTTCCGTAACCTTTGATAACAAATACAAACGCGGAGATTTGGTTCTTTCAAAAACGGACGCGGAAACAGGCGATATAATACTTGCTGATGATGCTGTATTCGCAGTAAGCGAATATAACAAAAACACAAACGAATATGATTTCGTGTGCAACTTGTCTCATTCGTCTACACTTGACAACGACAGATACGGTTGTACCGACGGTTATTATGTCAACAGATTACCCGTAACGGAAAAGAATGACGGAAAGTACAGAGTAACCGAAAAAACAGCTCCTACCGGATATGTAACAGACGGTAGGTCTTATGACGTTGTAATATCAAATGACGGCGATGTTATTAAGGTAAACGACGGTACTGTAGTTAACAAAATTCAGAGAGCACAGATTAACCTTACTAAAACCGACAAAGAAACCAACAAAGCTCTTAGCAATGCTGTTTTTGATATATATGCAAGAGAAGACATAATTGCTAACGGTGTTACAATGTTTAAAGCCGGAACAAAAGTCGGTACATTAACGACCGGCGAAAACGGGAAAGCTCTTTCAAATGCGCTTTATCTCGGTGAATATTATCTCAAGGAAGTCAGTGCTCCTACGGGATATGTCCTTAACAAAGACAATCACAATGTTTCATTGAAATACGACGGGCAGAAAGCTGAAGTATACATTCAATCGGAAACAGTTTCAAATATGCCGCAGAAAGGCATTATTGAAATTTCAAAGATTGATGCTGAAACCGACCGCCCGATTATAAAAGGTGCTGTATACGGTGTTTACGCAAGCACTGACATAGTTGTAAACGGCGATGTTAAGTACAAGAAAGACCAGCTCGTAGATAAAGTCTCTACAGATAACGGTAAAGGTGCCAGCAAGAAATTGTATCTCGGAACATATTATGTCAAAGAATTGACGGCTCCGGAAGGATACAACAAGAACAACAACGTATACTATGTTCCCCTGATGTATCAAGGTCAGGATGTAAGCATCTTTACGTTTAAAGTTACCGACAAAGACGTATCTCAGAAGGGCAGAATAACAGTAACTAAGACCGATTCAGAAACGAATAAAACTGTCAAAGACCTTACCACAGAATTTGAAGTATATGCTAAATCCGACATAATCGTAAACGGTGAGATTTTATATAGTGCCGGTCAGCTTGTAACAACAATAATGACTAAAGACGGTGTGGCTTCAACGGAAAATCTTCCTCTCGGTGATTATTTCGTTAAGGAAAAGACAGCTCCCGTCGGTTATTCCGTTAACACAGAAAGACATGATGTAAGCCTTACGTATGATGCGGAAAAGGAAACTGTATATGCAGAAACCACAGTCTCTAATGCGCCGCAGAAAGCTACAATAACAGTTCTTAAAGCAGATAAGGAAACGAATATCCCTGTAGAAAACGCCGTCTATGTTATTAAGGCTGCCGATACTATTAAGGTAAATGGAAAGACCGTATACAGAAAGGGCGAGAAGGTAGCCGAATTGACTACCGACAAAAACGGTAAAGCCACAAGCGAACCTCTGTATATAGGACAGTATATTGTTACCGAGAAATCAGCTCCAAAGCCTTACGTAAGGGACAAGAACAGCTATACGGTTGACATTACGCCCGTAGACCAGAACATTACTCTGTATAACAAGAACTGTGAGGTCACAAACCTTGCGCAAAAAGCTACTATCAAGCTTACAAAAACCGACAAGGAAACAAACAAAGCTTTGAAGGGTGCAACTTTCAATATTGTTGCAGCAGATGACATAACAGTTAACGGTGATGTTAAATATCACAAGAACGACATAGTAACGTCGTTTACCACCGATGAAAACGGTGTTGCAATATCACCCGAACTCTATCTCGGTTCATACAAACTTATTGAAACAACTGCTCCTAACGGATACGTATTAAATACGGATGAAGTATTGGCAAACCTTGAATATCAAGGTCAGGAAGTAGAAGTGTTCCAGAACAGCTACACAGTGCAGAATGCTCCGCAGAAAGCCAACATTGAAATTACCAAATCCGATGTTGAAACCGAAAAACCGATTAAAGGTGCTGTATACGATATATTCGCTGCGGAAGACGTAGTTGTTAACGGCGAAGTTAAATATGCCAAAGACCAATTGGTCGATACCGTAACTACCGACGAAAACGGTAAGGCGGTTACAAAATATCTTTATCTCGGCAACTATTATATTGTTGAAAAAACCGCGCCTTACGGTTATGTTATCAACAATACCAAGCAGAATATATCATTGACATACAAGGGTCAGAATGTAGTTACATTTACCGACTATGCAAGCTTTGAGAACGTCGCTCAAAAGGGTGTTATCGAAGTACGCAAGTCAGGCGAAGTGTTAAGCAGCGTTGAAAAGAATGAAGATAAGAACGGTAAAATATACACTCCCGTATATGCCGTAAAAGGCCTCAAAAACGCCGTATATGACATTATTGCTAACGAAGATATTTATACTTCTGACGGTACAAAACGTGCTTCTGAGGGCGAAATTGTCGATACTGTGAAGACAAATAGTGAAGGTGTTGCAAAGAGCAAAGAACTTTATCTCGGCTCATATAAAATCGTTGAAAAAACAGCACCTTACGGTATGACCCTTAACAATATTCCGCAGTATGTTACACTCTCGTATGCAGGACAGAACGAAAGCATTGTATCTGACTCCGTATCGTTTACAAACGAAAGACAGAAGGCTACTGTTACAGTTGACAAGCTTCTTGAAAAAGATGACCTTTACAACATAGGTAACGCAGATGAGATAACAAATGTTAAGTTTGGCCTCTATGCGAACGAGAATATTCTTGCCGACGATAACACGGTTCTTCCGAAAGACGGACTTATAGAAATCGCTTCGGCGGACAAAGACGGACATATAATATTTAACAGCGATATTCCTCTTGGTAAATACTATGTCAAAGAAGTATCAACAGACAAGCATTATATACCGTCCGATGTTAAGTATCCTGTAGAGTTCAATTATGCCGGTCAATCCGTTCTTGCCGTTACCGTAACAGCCAATGACGGTAATGCCGTGGAAAACGATATTATTCGCGGCAAGATATTGGGACATAAGGTGGACGATGACGGCAATTCCGTCGCAAACGCTACAATGGGATTGTTCTCAACAACCACAACCGAATTTACTAAGGACACGGCGTATCTTGTAAGCAAGACCGATGAAAACGGTGCATTTGTGTTTGATAATGTTCCTTACGGAGACTATATCGTAAGAGAAATTGAAGCTCCTGAGGGCTTTGTATTAAGCGAAAAGTCTACCCCGGTATCTGTTACGGATAATGCTCAAACTGTTGAAATCAAAGTTCTGAACAGCATTATAACCGGAAATGTAACCGTTACAAAGGTTGATAAAGAATATAAGGATAAAAACATTGCCGGCGCGGTATTTGACATATACCTCGACGTAAACGCCAACGAAACTTATGATGAGGGTGTCGATACGTATTACGGAACAATGACAGATAATCACGACGGCACATACATAGCCGAAGGGTTGCGTTATAACGGATATTTCCTTCACGAAAAAACAGCCCCTGAAGGTTTTGTGGCGGACGACGAATATTATTATTTTGAAATAAGAAATAATAACGAGACTGTTACTGTTTCAAATAATGACGAAAATACGTTTGAGGACCGTCCTATAATCGGTACTGTTGAAATTACAAAGACTGATGTAGCTACAGGTGCTCTTATTCCGAACGCAGGGTTCAGAATTTATGACGCCGACGGCAATGTCGTTGCCGAAGGGTATACCGATGAAAACGGTGTAGCAACATTCACATTAAGATATGGTAAATACACGTATCAAGAGTTTGATGCTGCTCCCGGTTATATTCTTGATGAAACGCCGCATGAGTTTGAGATTAAAGAAGACGGCGAAATCGTTAAAGCTGATATGACTAATGAGGCAATACCAGCCGTTGAAATACCTCAAACCGGTACAGCCGGAAAAGCAATCGGTGCTTTCACAGGACTTTCAGCTCTTAGCGTTATCGGAGTTTATTTTGTTAAAAAGAAAAAGTCCGAAGCGTAAGTAAGTGAAAGCGGTATTCAAAACAAATCAAAAGTTAAGAAGGTCAATGCCGATTGGTGTTGGCTTTCTTTTTTGCAAAAAGGGCAAATTTGCAGAAAAATATTCCATATATTGTTGTAATAACATGATTTTTTAGGCGGTGATAAAATTGAAAAAAAACAACAAGGTAATGAGCTTTGAAGACGTTATCGGGAACGTCGAAATCAAAGACAACGTTATTATAACGCCGGATAAGAGGTATGTAACAATCGTTGAAATTGCCCCCATTAACTTCGACTACAAGACGGCGTTGGATAAGGAAAAAATAATTGATGGCTTTGCTCAGCTGACTAAGATAGGCCCGGTAACGATGCAGATAAAAAGTCTTTCGCGCCGTGCTGACGTAAACAAGTATATAAACGTTTTGAATCACGACTTTGCTCTCGAAAAAGACTCTCATTTAAAGCCATATCAAAATGATTATATGCGGCTTATAAAACGCTTGGGAGTTTATTCGGGTTTATCTCGTCGCTTTTTCATAGTTCTTGAAGCCTGTGGCAATGACACTGAAAAGATAAAATCCTTTGATGACGCTGTTTATTATCTTGACAAGGCTAAACAAACCATAAGGCGTTTTATTCGCAACTGCGGAAATGCTGTTATTCGACACGGAGACGAAAAGAACTTCCTGATTAACACACTTTATGAGTTTGCCAACAAAAACAAAACAATATACGACCTTAAAGAACGCAAACAAGCGTTCTACGATGAAGCAAAGCGCATTACGGATAATGACGAAGAACTGCTTGATAACTTTAATGTTCCCGTTTCTACGCTTGTTTCACCTGAGAAAATAGAGTTTTACAGCGAATATTGTGTTGTGGACGGGACGTATTATTCGTTCCTGTACATTCCCTCTAAGGAGTACCCAAGCAGAATTTCTTACGCTTGGCTTACAGGGATAATATGCGGCGCAGAAGGTATAGATGTTGATATTTTTGTCGATAAAAAAGACTCTAAATCAATGAAGAATAAATTGCGTACCAAGATACGTATTAACAAGGCTCGGATGAATACTATGAAAAACACCGAGGGCGAAAACTATGAGGAAATCGGCAAATCTATTCAGTCGAGCGCATACATAAGAAACAGATTAAACAGCGGCGAGGACTTCTTTTATGTCACAACGATGTTCACTCTTTCCGCTTCTTCTTTAGAAGAGCTGTATGAAAAAAATTCAGCTGTTAAAGATATGTTCGGAGCCATTGATGTTGACTTGAATGAGTGCGAATACAAAATTAAAGAAGCTTTTTCCTCTTACATGCCGCTTAATACTCTTGACCCATACATATACAGTAAGGGCAAGAGGAACATGACAACATCGGGACTTAGTGCCTTCTATCCATTTAATTCGTTTGAGGTATCCGACACAGACGGAATTCTTCTTGGTATCAGTGACAACAAGACAATGCTCGTGATTGATAACTTCGACACTTCTAAGTATTCAAACGCTAACATAACTCTTTTGGGTACATCCGGTGCAGGAAAAACATTTACCTTACAGACGATGTGTCTTCGTTTTAGGCTTAAAGGCGTACAAACTTTTGTTATTGCCCCGATTAAGGGCGACGAATATGAACGAGGTTGTAAAGAAGTTAATGGTGAATTTCTTACTATTTCTTCGGGTTCAAAAACACGAATAAACATTATGGAAATTCGACCAAGCGCAGATGAAAACGCAAAGAAATTGGGTTATTCATCTAAAAGAGAAAGACAATCAATCCTCAGTAGCAAAATCGACTCTTTGCTTACCTTCTTCTCGTTGGCGATAGGCGATATGTCAGGAGAGGAGAGAACCTTTCTTGACGACGCTATTTTAAAGACATATTCGCTTAAAGGTATTACAAAAGATAACAGCTCTCTTATAGATACAACAAAAACTGTTGTAGACGAACAGGGAAATCCTGTTTCAAATGTAGTATATAAAGAAATGCCGATTTTGGAGGATTTATATAATGTGCTTTCTCAACAAAAGGGTACAGAGCGACTTGCAAATATCTTGTTGAGATTTGTTACAGGTTCGGCAAGTGCTTTTAACGGTCAAACAAATGTTGACCTCAGTAATAAATATATCATATTTGACCTTAACGATTTGTCAGACGAGTTAAAGCCTTTGGGTATGTTTGTTGCTCTTGAGTTTATTATGGATACTGTTAGGCAAGATAAGACACAGAAAAAGGTTGTCGCAATAGACGAGGCTTGGATGTTGCTCAACAAAAATCCTCTCGCAGCCGAATTTGTCGTTACTGTATTTAAGACTATTCGTGGTATGGGTGGTTCAGGTATAGCGGCAACACAGGATATTGAGGACTTCTTTGCTCTTGAAGGTGGTAAATACGGTAAAGCTGTATTAAACAACAGCCGTATTAAAATGATACTTCGCCTTGATGATGATGAAGCAAAAATCGTTAAAGAACATTTCAACCTTACACACAACGAACTGAAAACAATAACAAACTTTTCAAGAGGTCAAGTGTTAGTTAAAGCAAATGAAAACACTTTCACGGTTAATATCAAGGACTCAAGAAAGGAAACTCTACTTATAACATCTGACCAGAAACTTCTTCGTAAACTTGCTAACGGCGAAACGATTACACAAGATGACTTGGCTGCGTAAAATAATTGCGAAAAATGAAAAAAAGTTGACATTGACACGTGAAAAAAATCGTGAAAAAAAGACGACATTGATTTTTCAAACACAGCCTGTTATAATAAATATAACAAAAAGTGCGAAAACAATATGAAACCGTTTCCCATTTCGGGAAGCGGTTTTTTATGTCATTTTTTACATCGGATTTTCGTAAAAAGGGCAAATTTTCTCGTACTTTCGTCATATATATTCGAAAGGAGAAATTTTTTATGGAGACCAAAAAAAGAAAAAAAGTTATGGTTGCATGTTGTATTTGCTGTGGGCTGGTTGCTTTAATAACAATAGGGGCAGCTGTTACAAAGCAAAACAAAAGTAAATGTAAAGCCGACGAAACGCTTGGCAGCGAAGCTCTTTCCTCTTGTAGTTCCTCTTGTAGTGACACTACGGACGAAACGGAGATTACTTCTGAATCCATAACAGAGGCAGTAAATGTCCGAATACAGGATACACTAAAAGACACTTCTTCGAATAATGAGACAGGCGAAAAAAAGAGTTGCCCCAACAATATTTCGAAGATGAAAACAACAACGGTCAAAACAGAAAAATCAGAAAAAGCAGAAAAAACAACAGCATCAAACGCTTCTGTTACTGCTGCTGCGACAACAAAAAGGCAAATTCCTTGTGGGTCAAATCAAGATATAAACCCGGAACAGCTTAAAGCAGAGGCAAACAAGCATCTTGGGTCATTTAGCAACGTGGAAGTGTCTTCGACACTCAACAAGAACAATTCATGCTGGACGCTGACTGTTAATTCATTTAATAATCAGAAGGTCTTACAGGACATAAAGGAATGTGCAGAAATCGAATATAATGAGTGCGTTAATGCCGGATATTTGAATAGAGGCGCACCGATAAAAATGTATGTCGATTATGAAGCCAAGGCGAGAGATGACCTTGGTCCGGGAGTGTGTTACTACACTTTTTATATTTTCTATTTGTAATAAGTTAATAAGTTAATTGCCGTATCTACTACGGTTTGTGCTTAGCAGTTATATGTTAAGAAGTTGCTCGTAAGCAATGGTTAATGGAGAAAATGTGTATTTGTGTTGGTGCTTTTTGGCTTTGCCAAAAATTACCAACAAGAAAAATACTCGTTTTCTCTTTTTTTATTTTTTAAGAGAGTTATCATTATATTTTACACGCTAAAATGTATAGTCACCAAACATCCAAGAAAGGAGGAAAATGTTTTGGTTATAACAACAATAGAGACGTTCATAACATTTGCGCTGTTGCAACAGCTACAGTGCCGTCCGCCGTGAGCCGATGGCTATGCAACATAAATGAACAGTATTATATTAACCAAAAAAAGAAGAAGGAGGTAAAAAATATGGTTAATAAAAAGCAGAAAGTTTTTGCAAGAGTTCTTTGTTCGATACTCTCTGTGCTTATCATACTTGGGTCGTTTTCTTTGTCTGCTTTTGCGGCGAATGTAAACAACAAATACACTATCAAACAGTCGCCTACTCATTATAAATACATAAAGTATTGGGGCGACGACGGGTCTGTAGCATCTCCGTCTCAAAGAGGTTGGGAGACGTTTTACAAAAGAACGGTTACAGCAACAGGCGAGGCGGCTTACTGTTTGGAGTTTGGCAAAGATTTTGCCAATGGTACATCTACAGACGCCGTAGACCTTGTTGATACAGCCGCTTGGCAGAACGCAAGTAACACGGCCAAAAGAGGCGTCGTCTTAGCTTCTATATATGGTTATCCAAACTCTTATTCAGAATACGGAGACGCAGGCTACTATGCAACTCAGGTAATTATTTGGGAATACATGCTTGGTTATAGAACAAGTGCTTCTTCGGATATTTACGCCGGAATTACCGGTGGATATGATGAAAACAATAAGTGCTGTCGTTTCATTTTGAGCATGCAGACAAAAGGATACTCAGATATTCTTGAGGCATATCGAGGCATATTAACCGAAATGTCTAAGCATACGGTAAAGCCGAATTTGGGTGACTCTTTGAATTTAAAACTTGATTATGATGCGGCTACCGGTAAATACACAAAGACGTTTACAGATACGAACGGCATTTTATCCGAGTTTAATATTACAAGTACGGATGGGTTGTCAGTTTATAAAAACGGAAACGTTATAACTATAACTTCAGATGCTCCGATAAACAGAAAAAGCCTTAAACATATCGAAATGATGAAAAATCTGACCGATTGTCACGGCGGCGTGGCTCTGTATGCTACCGCTAACCCTGAACTTCAGACTTTGATTTGCGGTTCAATACCCGACCCGCAAGTTGTGATGTTCAACGTTTATACGGATACAAGTGCGTTAAAGATAACGAAACATTCCGATGATTCGAACGTAAACAATGTCGAATTTAATGTTCGTTGCGATGCCACGGGCTTCAGTCAAAACGTAAAAACCAACGCAAGCGGTGTAGCTGAAGTGAATAATCTCCCTGTTGGCTATGAGTACACCATTACCGAAATTACACAGAACAACTACATACCCGTAGCTCCACAGAAAGTTACTTTGTCTTTCAATACAATTCCGAACGTCCATTTTTATAACGTTACTAAAAAAGGTTCTGTGACGGTTAATAAGGCGGACGCTGAAACCGGCAGAAAGCTCGGTGGGGCAGAGTTTGTGATTTGTAAGGGAACGTCTTGGGACTGGGATAATCTTGTGTGGAATGACACTTTGAACGACGATTATTTTGTAACAGACGAGAACGGAACATTTACAGCAAATAATCTCCCGGCAGGCGATTATATTTTGAGAGAAGGTCAGGCACCGGACGGATATATGCTCGATGAAGAATTATATCCGTTTACCATCGCCGACCAAAATTCAAACATAACGCTTGATTTGGTTAATAAGCCGAAAGAAATTCCCTTTGACGTTGATGTTGAAATCAATAAGGAAAATGAGGTTGGCAATAAGCTTAAAGGTGCCGAATTTTCTGTTTACAAAGCCACATCTTCGTTTGAAATATCAGACGAAACACCTGTCTTTACGGGCATATCCAAAGACGACGGAACGTTGAAGATAGAAAATCTTGCCCCCGGCTACTTTGTTATAAAAGAAACAAAAGCCCCGGACAGATGTGCTCTCCCTGCAAATGAAATTGTTGCTTGTCTGACAGTACAGCTCAACAAAGAAGGTACTGCGTATGAAGCAAAGTTCGGTCAGCTATCGGACTGCTCTTCGGCTAACGGCAATGTGCTTACGGTCGTTGACAATCGTATAGGTGTAACTCTTCGCAAAGTTGACGCCGATACAAATGAGGCTCTGCGCGGTGTCGAGTTTGAAGTTAAATCTTCTGACGACGATAAATTCACAACAATTACAGACAAGAACGGAATAGCTGTTGTTAAAGGATTAAAAGCCAACACAACCTATACGTATCAAGAAACAAAAGCTCCAAACGGATATTATCTTGACGATACAGTGTATTCGTTTACTACAGATACATACGGAAACATTGATGTATCAAACAATGTTAACGAATCAACAGGGTATCCGGAAATCGTTGTCAAAAACAGCGAGACTGTTTTCACAATAAAGAAAGTAGACGAAAACGATAATCCTCTTTCAAATGCAATGTTTGACTTGTACAACAAAGAAAACATATGTGTAAAACGCGGTCTTGTTACCGATGAAAATGGCTTGATAGTTCTTAAAGGCTATTCGGAAGGAGACTATTATCTCGTTGAAACAAAAGCTCCTGACGGTTATCTTACAACTGCTCAGAGCAAAGACGAAATGTCCTTCTCAATTTCTGCAAAGGCAGCCAAGACTATAACAATTCATGACAATTCAACTGTTATCTCTCTGAAAAAGGTAAACGCAAACGAAAATATAGAAGACAGAATAGCGTTATCGGGAGCAGAATTTAAGCTGTACAAAGTTACAGATACCGGTCTTGAAGCCGTAAAGGATGCTGCAACCGGACAAGATAAGATTTACACTACAGATAAAGACGGAATAATTACCGTGAAGAACTTACTTGTTAACGTTACTTATTGTTTTGTAGAAGTAAAAGCTCCCGACGGGTATTATACCAATCCGGAAAAGCATTACTTCACAATAACCGAAAGCGGAAAAGCCGTTGATGAAAACAATGAAGTAATTGCTAATAATGAAATTATCGCGGTCAACGCAAGAACATCTTTCACGGTAAGAAAAGTTGACAGCTTAACAAATCAAGGAATTGGCAATGCACTGTTTGTTGTTTACAAAGCAAATGCCGACGGCAGCTTTAATCCGAACAGCAAGGTAGCGACCGGCAAAACAGATGCATCAGGTCTTTGGAAAATAGAAGGCTTACCGGAGGGAACTTACTATGCTGTTGAGAAGACGGCTCCGACAGGTTATGTGCCTAACCTTACTCCGATAAAGTTCACAATCGGATTTGCTAACGACAATGAAATGACGGTAAACAACGACAGAATTTCAGTAACTCTTAAAAAAGTTAACGCGGATAATGCCGAAATTACCCCGTCAGGTGCTGAATTTGACCTTTATGAAAAAGGCACGTTTAGTGACACAAAAATCAATAAAACATCGCTCAAACCGGACGAGAACGGCGAAATTACAATATCTGACGGACTTGAATTAAACAAGGAATATTATTTCGTTGAAACATTAACTCCGAAAGGATATTATACCGATTCCACCAAGCATTACTTCAAAATAAACAACGACGGTAAATGCACCGACAAGGACGGCAATTTACTTAATGAAGTAGTAATAAGCAATGTTCCGACTCGCTATACCTTAGCAAAAGTTGATGCCGATACTAACGAAAAAATATCCGATGTAACATTTGCAATCTACGCAGATGACGGCACTTATAAAGGCAGCTACACCACCGACAAAAACGGTACTATCGTTCTTTATAATACTCTCCCTGAAGGCAAGTATTACGCTGTGGAAACAGCTTTCCCTGACGGATATATTCAGGACAGTTCGCATTATGACTTTGAAATAAATTCTTCGACTAAGGACACAGTGCTTACTATAAAGAACAAGAAAACAAGCGTTACGCTATCAAAAGTAGACCTTGTTAACGGTAAACCCGTTGAAGGAGCTACCATTGAAATATATGACAGCACCGGCAAATGTGTTTACGCGGGTGTATCAAATTCAGAGGGTACAATCACCGTAGATTACTTACCTGTGGGTACTTATACTTTTAAAGAAACAATAAATCCCGACGGGTATCAAATCAACAGCGAAACTTATGAGTTTACTTTAAATGCCGACGGAACAATAACAAACGGATACGCCATTACCGATGCACCGACAGAAGTTATAATTACTAAAACCGATGCAGACGGAAAGCTTCTTAAAGGCGCAACAATCGGTATTTACGATTCGGAAGGCAAAGAAGTTTATCGCGGTGTTACCAATGAACTCGGTCAGATTAAAGTCCAGTATCTCAAGAGCGGCAAGTACACGTATAAAGAAATAGCTGCTCCTGACGGCTACAAGCTTAATAAAGAGACGTACTCTTTTGTTATCAATCGTGACGGCTCAGTCGAAGGCGAAAACGTAATGATTAACGAATCGACAAGCGTTACAATCACGAAGACAGACAAAGACGGTGTACCTCTTAAAGACGCATTGATAGCTATTTACAACTCAAACGGTGATGAAGTATATCGCGGAACTACAAACGAATTTGGTAAGATTTCAGTTTCCGGCTTATATGCGGGAGATTACACTTACAAAGAACTTGAAGCTCCCAACGGATATATTTTGGATAAAACATCTTATAAGTTCTCTATTGACAACGAAGGTAATGTTACCGGAGACAATGTAATCGTTAATGTGGAAACTTCGGTTGTTATTACTAAGACTGATACAGACGGAAATCCGATAGAGGGTGCTACAATCGGCATCTACAACGAGAACGACGAACTTTTGTATACGCTTGTTACCGACAAAGACGGTAAGGTTTATACTTATAACCTTTTGAGAGGGAAGTATTATTTCAAAGAAATACTTCCGGCAGAAGGCTATGAAATCAATCCCGAAAAGCACGAATTTGAGATTGCTCAAGATGGATTGGTTAAGGGCGAAACCACATTGGAAAACACGTTGTCAAAGGTTGTTATTACTAAGACCGATACAAAAGGCAATCCCCTAAGCGGAGCAGAAATTGGTATTTATAACAGCAACAACGAGCTTGTAAAGAGCGGCACCACAGACGAGAACGGAGAACTTGTAATATACGGACTCAAGCCGGGCACTTATTATGCACAAGAGCTTAAAGCTCCTGATGGTTATGTTCTCTCTGACGAAAGAGTTACATTTACAGTAACCGACTATGGTATAGCTGAAGGCGAATTCGTAATCACTAACGAAGCTGTACCCGTTACAGTAAATCTTCCTCAGACCGGTTCTACATTAACGGCTCGTGTGTCTGTTCTTGCTTTTGCATCGTTAATGATTAGCGGCGCAGCTATTTATGTCATTGTCAAGAAAAGACAAAAGAAATTAGTTGCGTTTGAGAAATAAATTCAGACAGTAAGTGATGCCGTGAGGGGCAAAACTCTTGCGGCTCACTCCATAAAATTTACAGAAAGGAAGGGATTTTATATGCTTAATAAAATAGCTCAAGTTGACGTTTACAACGGTGTCGGACTTGTCAGCAGCGCGGAAATAATGAAGCTGACACAGCTGAAACAATACTATAAGAACCAAGGATTTAAAGAAAAAAGAATTGACAGCATCATTAACATTATGCTCAACAACCACCTTGCGTATCAAATAAAAGGTACAGAGTATATCGTGAGTTCTCCGATGGTGTCATATCAGAAATATAACTCATCGCTTGAAAAAGCAATTTGGTTGTATATCGACAGCGTTAATACGAATGTGGAAAATGATATATTCAATTTTCACTGCAAATATCCGGCTGTGTTGTTTTTATCAAACAAGGAAAAGTTGTTAAGCGACATTACTTGTTTCTACATAAGAGACGGCGAAGAAGCGACTTCGTGCCGTACTATTGATACTAATTACAATATATACGGAGATAAGCAGCAGAATATCATTGTCATTATTGATGATGTTAAACAGATTGAAAAAATCAAATTGCCGGACGTTTTCAAAATTTTGTATTACGTCGTAATTTCAACCGATGGCAATGTTACTTATTATAATTTTGATGAACAAAATAGGGTATAAAGAGAGGAAAAAACCATGAAAAGCGGTACTAATAACACTAAAGGTGTTTCAAAAGAAGAAAGTGAAATCTTCGAGCAAATCGAAGGAGTGAATGAAGCGGTTAATCGTTATTTTGAAATAAATAACGCAAAACAATACGATAGAAAAGAATACGAAAAAGTGATAAATATGGAGGAAAAATTGGGGAAAATAGTTCTTAACATACGAGGTAATATAAACAATTTGTTTGTGTCAGCTAATAAAAAGATTATGCCTGTTACCTCAAATGTTATAGATTTTAACCTCAACAAATTCATAGCAAATGATTTTAAAGTCGAAAAAAACGGGTCGGTAATTAAAATTAAAATACCTCCGTTACTTCACAAAAAAGTCTATAAAAAGACTCAGATAAGCGAGAAATATTACGAGGATTATTACACAAATGAATTAGTGGACGGTGAGTTGTACGCATATTTACGCAACTATAAATTGACAAAACATATTTCAAAATACAAAGAAAAAGTCCTCATTTATGTAAAAAACGTAATATCAACTAATAGGAAAAGAAATGATATTCCGGACACAGACAATCACGAATATCATGACTTAATAAACACGATTACGACGGTTTTTCTCGAAGACGATTCACCCGAACATGCAGCATTTATGTTCGATACTGAATACGGCAGCACCAACAAAACCGAGATATATATAATACCGTACAGCGAGCCTGAAGAGATAATGCGTGTTGCTCTTGAAGCTCCTGCTTCGGCTCAATCGGAAAACAAAGAAAAGGAAAATATTATTGATTTCAGACTTGCTGTTTAGGCCAAAAAAACAGAATAAAATGTGTGCTAAAATCAAGCACTTTTTCGAGAATTTGATTTTGGCACACAAAAGATACGATAAAAAGGTTGGCTTTGTGGGCTTTTTGGGGATTGCAAACAGCAAAAAATACAGAGCAATGGAGAGACGAGGCTACTTGTTATTTTTTCTATTTGGATTGGCGTGTGTCTTTACGTTTATACGAAAGGGAAAAGACAAAGACGCCGAACAACACAGCCGCCGTAAACAAGAGATTAAGCAGACCCAATAAAGGCCCAATAAAGAAAACAAGAGAGACGGCACTCAAAACACAGCAGTGAACTAATCTTTTGCGGTAAACTAAAAAGGGCAAAGAAACCCAAATAAAAAAAGGAAAAGAACCACACTGTAAATAAGCAAACAAAACGAGCAGAGAGAAAGCCGAAAAAACTCTCTACAAGCTTTACACATTTCTTTACACAAATCAAAAAAGGAAGGAGATGAAAAGAGAAATGAGAAACGAAATAACTGCAATGAAGCTAAAGATAATGCAAGTCCTGTACGTAGAGAAGTGTATACCGTCATCGCAGATAGAACTGTACGCAATGTACTTGCGAACGAAAGGGATACAAATAGGCCCGTCATACTTGTACCGAATACTAAGAGAACTGATAACTGTGGGATATGCGGAGCGAATACGAGTAGGGTATCAGCAAAAGGGAGTGAGTATAAAAAGCCTTGAGGGAAAGAGCGGGTATAAAATCAAGAATATATACCGGCTAACGGCAGCGGGTCGGCACTATATAGAGAGTGAAGACCTAACGATATTGAACAAGGAACTTCGGGAGGATATGTGTGAGGAACTCGACATACGTCTCAAAGAAGGGCAAGTGGAGCAAGGGAACCGAGAGAGGGAAAAAAGCGAAGCCAACGGAGAAAAGGAAAATTTGATAATACTCAAAGGGAACCTTGTGGGTGACACAGAAAAGGCAAACGGACAGGTAGCAAAGGAAAGCACGGGGTTTGTGTTGCAGAGTGCGCTAAAAAACGAGCGAGCTGTTCGACTTATGAAGACAGAACTGTTAGGCAAAGTCAGCGAGATAGGTATGAAGAATATAAAGTACATAAGCAATGAAAATCTGCGAAGCAGCATAAAGAACAAAGGGGCACTGGCATCGAAGATAACGGGGCTTATGCAAATACGTGATGCGGAAAGCAATGCACATTTTCTTCCGATATACAATCTCGGCGGAAGCGTAGGGGCGCAAAGTAAGAAGACCGAGCGAAAGATGAAAGCAGAAATAGAGAATAAATACAATACAGAAATAAGCGAAGAAATCTTGCTTGGAGAAAACTACGAAACGCTGCTATATAACATAGAAACGTTGTTGACGAGAAAGCGGGCGAAAAGGGAGGACGGAGAAAACAGAAGGATAAAAGCACTGATGATAGAGACGGACGAAGCACATCACACCTCAAAGCATTATCACAACATAGACGTAAGCGGGGCGAAGCAGATGGAGATATATACCATTCCGCAGGAAATGCGGAGAGTGTACTATCAGCAGCGATTGCGAGAAGAGCAAGAGACAAAGAGATATTTCAGTCGCGAAGCAATAGAGAGGGCAAGCGGTAGTATATACAGTTCAAGGACAGATGCAGAAAACGTGTATGTTGGATATGAGGTAAACATAGGCGAGCTGGTGCAGTTTATGACGCAGATGAATGAAGCGGCAGGCGAAAGGAAAAAGATAATCATAATATGTCAAGAGAGCCAAAGGAGCTTATATGAAAAACTGACAAAGAGAGTAGGCGTGGAAGAAGACACAAAGATAATAGCAACGCCATACTACATATAAGCTTGTAAGGCGAGAGAACGAACGAATATTCATCTCAACATAAAAAAACAAAAATAATCAAGGGAAGGAGGTAAAAACCTTGAATAAAAAAAGCACAAACAAAGGGAAGAAAGCAAAGAAAGCAATACCGTTAAAAGAAAAAATAGTAACGGAGATAAAAGAACACTTTTGGCGAGATATGGTGATAGCGTTATTCACGATGTGGTTCGCGGGCATCTTGGGGCAAGCGTTGAAATTACCGATTGCAACAGCGGCTCTGCGAGAAAAGGGGTTCACAGGAAGTGTAAGCGAAGCTGTTAAGATGTGTTTCTCTCTTAATCCCTTGAAGTGCATATGGGCAAGCATAAGCACCGTGAGCGGTATACTCAGCTTGCTTTTGACGATAGCTTTGGTATGGTTTGGATACAATTACGGAATTAAGCCGAGGATAAAGCAGGAGACGGGATATAAAGACGACAGGAACTTTACCGTAGCAGAAGAAGGCACATACGGAACATCGTCTCTAATGCGAAAAGAAGAAGTCGGTAACGTCTTGGATATGAAGGAGGTCGGAGAGCAGGAGGGCATAATACTCGGACAGCTTGACGGCAAGGTACTAAGCGTTCCCTCGGATAAAGAGTTTGATGAAAAAGTCAAGCGGCTTAATTGGGGTATAGAAGAAATCATCAATAACAAGCTAAACAAGAATGTTCTTGTAATGGGTGCTCCGGGAACATTGAAAACGAGAGCAGTAGTACGAAATTCAATCATACAAGCGGCGAAGCGAAGTGAAAGTCTTGTAATAACAGACCCAAAAGGAGAGCTTGTTGAAGATACTGCAGTTTTCTTGCAGAACAAAGGGTATAAAGTGCGAATATTCAACCTTGTTAATCTACTCAATTCTGATAGTTGGAATTGCGTAGCGTGTATAGGAAACAACAGCCTTGTGGCAAAGATATTTGCAGACGCAGTAGCCGACAACGCGGGAAAGGGAAATGATACGTACTTTGTAACAAACGCCGCAATCATCCTCAAGGCAGTGTCACTGTATGTTATAGAAAGTCCGAATGAAACAGTAAAAACAATGGGGAGAATATATGACATTCTGTCAGAGAAGACCCCGGAACAGATGGACGAATTGTTTTGGGGCTTGCCGGAACGAAGCGTAGCAAGGCGAGCATACAATGCGTTTCGCCGGTGCAACGATAACGTAAAAGGACAAATTCTAAACAACATCAGTGCAATGCTTTCGGTGTTCCAAGACGATGCAGTACGAGATGTAACCAACACAGATGAGATAGACATAGAAGAAATATGCTATGAGAAGTGCGCGTATTTTCTGATAACCTCAGACCAGCACACATCGTTTGACTTCCTTGCAGTGTTGTTTTACGCAATGAGCTTTATCAAACAGGTAGAGTTCATAGACAAAGAACGAGGGAAAAAAGAAGCGGGGTTAGAATACAGAGAAACGTTGCCAATCAATTACATTATGGACGAATTTTCGAACCTCGGACAGATACCTGATTTTGTAAAAAAAATATCGACGGTCCGAAGCAGGAACATCAACATAACAATCATCATTCAAAACATAGCGCAGTTGAAGAACCAATACCCGAACGACCAATGGCAAGAAATACTCGGCTGTTGCGACATCAAGATATTCTTAGGTTGTACAGATATGATGACAGCGGAATACATATCAGATGTAACGGGCATAGCGACAATAGAGGTTGAGAGTACGAACAGCACATATGACAGACAGGTAATGATATTCAATCAAGACACAGACTATCATGAAGTAAAGTCGAGAGGTCAGCGAAAGGTAATGAACAAAGATGAAGTTCTGAGGATGAAAAACACAGATGAACTCATCTTGCTTCGATGCCAGAAGCCGATACTCTGTCAAAAGTTCGATTATACATTACACCCTGAGTCGAAGAACTTCATAAAATCCTCCCCGGCAGACCATATACCTGAGTGGCGCAGGAAACGAATGGAAGAAGAGGCGGAAAACAGGAAAAAGGCGGAAGAGATAATGAAGGAAGCAAAGCTGCAGACAGAAAGGAAGGTAGAGGAATACAGGAACAACAGAGAGAAGTATATGCAAGATATACGAAACGACGAATATAAAAACTGTATAACGACAACCGAAAGAAGTGAAGTAGCAGAAAAGGCAAAAGTAGTTCAATTATCTCCGAAAGACAGCAAAGACAAGCAGAGGACGGATGCGTTCATCAAAGACTTTTTCGCACCGGCAACAACATCGACGGAAAGTAAGACTGGCGATGAAGACGACAGCTATGATTATGACGATGAGGCAGAAGGAATAGCGGAAGATGAAAGAGAAGCCGCATAAAACAAAAGCAAAAAATAAAAAACATCAAAAAACAGAAAGGAAAAGTGATAACAATGGAAGAAATTTATACATTACCGAAAACGCAGGAAGAGTTGACAACGCTCGAAAAAGAGCGAATGGCTGTCTACAATGAACTCTTGGAAAGCCGAAAGGCGCAGAGGCCGTTAATAGGTAGAGTGATACAATGCAAACCGAACGACAAAGCATCGGATTCAAAGATGCGGGTAATGGCAGTAGTTAATTATAAAGGCTGGAAGATACTGATACCGATAGGGCTTATGGGTCTTGACTTATCGTCAATCGAAGAATACGGGCGAGAAAAGAAAGAAAGTCTGTATAAACGATACATAGCGTCAATGTTAGGGACGGATGTCAAATTCATGGTGTATCCGAAAAAAGAAATAGACAGTATCAGTTCGGCTCTACGAATGGCAATAGGGGACAGAAGTGCAGCGATGAAAAAAGAGCAGCAAGACTTCTACCTTAAAGTAAACAAGACAAGCGGCAAAAGCAAAATGGAAAGGGCATATGAAGACGGCATTATAGTCAAAGGGCGAGTCGTATCCACAAACAAGTCAACGTGCTTTGTTGATGTATACGGCAAACAGGTACAGATACCGAAGAAAGAGATGTCGTGGCGATACGTAGCTAATGTCGGAGATGTAGTGAGGAACAATGACATAGTTAACGTAAAAATAACAGATTTGGCTGTAAATCACGAAACCGGAGAAATAGATATGCAGGCGAGCCTAAGAGCTGCACAGGAAAACGTGGTAAAAAACAACATGAAGCTGTACAGCGAAGGAACGATAACTCTTGGAGTGGTAACAGGCATATCAAACGGTTACTGGATACAAGTCGGCGATACAGAGACGGGAATAGATGTCTATTGCAAGAAAATCAACTGTATGGAGCTTCCCGAAGTCGGAGATACTGTAGGGGTAACGCTCTTTAAGATGGACTACGAGAACGGAATGACGTTCGGGTCTGTTGAGAACATAGTCAGAAGAGCAAACCGATGGGGAAGTGTAGCATCGTAAACGCAAGCAGCAAATAAATTAAATCGGCTTAAAGCAAAAAACAAAAGAAAGGCGGTGAGACTATGGCAAATAAGGATGCAAACTTTGCGGAAAGCTTAGAGAAGTTTAAAAAGCTTCCTGCCGCAACGCAGAAGAAAGGCTTTGACACAATGCTTGAAAGCATAAACGCGGACAGTAGCGACAAAGAGATAGCTTCAACAATTAAAGAAGTAATCTATTGGGTTGCAAAGGTCGGCTAATATGTCAAAGTAAAGTAGGAACAGTGAAAAGGAGGGGATAAAAAGCTCCTTCTTTTCAGCTTTTCCTGCTTACCAAGGGCAAAAAATAAAAAAAGCAAGTCATATATAAGAGTAAAGACAGATATTAAAATCATTTATTTCGGGGGTAAAGATATGAGTAGTTCGAGCAATCCATATATATCAGGAGTAAACACGAAAGGCAAATACTACCAAAACACCAAGCGGCTTTTAGACAACTATGACAATATATCATTACAGGTAAAGTCGTTTGAGGCGATTGTAAAGAAGCGATACAAAAAAGCGTTTGTGGATGTTAAGATAGAAGAGTTGTCAGCGGAAGAGATAGCGGAAATGATGACAACCAAAGACGAGTTTACACGAAGCGAGGTAAAGCTTCTCGAATGCAGAAGAACGTATCTGAAGAGCAAATATCTGCTGGAGCTGATTGATGCAGCATTAGAAGAATTAAAGACACGAGAAGGGGGAGCGATGCAGTATGAGATAATAAAAGCTATGTCGATACACGGCATAAAGTTAGACGAAATGGAAGAGTATATGATGTCTAAAGGACGGCCTATGTCGGCAAGCACAATATACCGGGCGTATGTGCAGGGAATATCAACAATGTCAGTATTGCTGTGGGGGTACAAAGCAATCGCGACGGACATCACGGATGAGTTGTACAACAAGCGTATGCAGGACTTGTTTGATTTGGTAGCGTAAAAGGTATAAAAACATAAAAACAAGCGAATTCCGACTGAAAGGAGGTGTTTCAATGGGCGAAGACAAAGCAGAAAAAGAACTATTATTGGCAGTACAAAGCAAAAACATCAACCCCACAATCATCATCACGCAGGATATAGCACAGTTAAAGAACCTTTATCCAAGCGATAAGACTTTTCCTCTGTGTTTGCCAAAACAGTTGGAGTGATTGAAAAAAAGGCAAAGTAAAGCGGAACAGATAAAAATGACAACGGATTGTATTCAGTCAAGCAGAGTGAAAACTATGAAATTTTAACAGGATACAATCTTGATTGACGAATAACAAGAAAGAGGAGAAGAAAAATGAGTACAGTAAACATTCTAAGCACGATAATAGCTGTTGTTTTCGGCATAGGAGCATTGATATGCTGGATAATCAGTATTTTCACATACAAAGAAATCAAAAGCAAAATATTAGGTACACAAGAAGTCGTCCTTTCGATGCAAGCAGGAACATGCGTGTTGAGCATAGGCCTGCTGTTGATTATACTTGTTCAAGTTCTTGCGGGCTAACATTGCAAAGTAAAAACGTAAAATCAACTAAAATGTTGATTAAGGTGGTTAATGAGCTTATAATAAGACATGAACTTTCTGGAAAATGTAGTTTTCAAAGAAGCATCTGTTATAAAAAAAGGAAGTGTTGTTATGAAAAAAATATATTTTGAAACGAAGATGACGGAGCTGCCAAAAACTTGTACTGACTGTGAATGTCAGTGGTGTCGTAAACCTTGTAAAAAAGGGCAGTATGAATCGATAATTAAAGTTAAGTACACAAAGCAAAGACATGAGGATTGTCCTCTAAAAGAATTTTCTCAAAAATAACAATTGGTGTTATAAGCTAAGTTATTGACAAATGATTTATTGTGTAATATAATAATCATATAATAAAAATATAAAAAATAACACATATCTGCTATCTCTTTTGAGGTGGCAGATTTTTTTATGTTCAAAACAAAAACATAGAGTCGTATCAGTATAAATTGTGCTGCTGCGGCTTCTTTGCTTTATGGCAAAAAAAGAGTAAAAAAGCTCATATATAGAAGAGCGAAAAAAATAAAGAAAGGAGAAGTTGCAATGGCAGCAGCAGAAGCAAAGGAAGTGCTTATTGCCCCGGAAAAGCACATATGCAAGTGTGCGTATATCATAAATGTAAGCAGCGACAAAAGCTTTGTAGTTGCGGACCTAATAGATGAAGACACAAAAAAGAGGTTCAAAGCAAAGGGAAAGAACACGATACCGCCGTATGTAGCACCGATGTTGACAGTTGAAGTCACAGGGGTGTGGGAAGAATACAAAAGAGACGGCAAGACGTGCAAGATATTTGACGTAACAAGATTTGAACCTTTGCAATATGAAAGCACGGAAAGCTTTGTAGGTTATCTTCAGACGTGCTATAAGGGCATCGGACCGAAGACGGCGGCAAAGATTTTGAACGCGCTTGACGGGCAGTACACAAAATTCGGCGAGAAAATAAATGAAGAAGGATATTTCAACAAAGCAATAGGCAAGAAGCTTGCGAAGTCGCTTGTAGAACAATACAAGAATCATGAAAAGCAAGACGAAGTATACAAGATAATGCAGGCAGCCGGAATATCCGAGAAAAAAATCAACGAATTCAGAAATGCTTACGGAAAAGGCGCAATGGAAGTGCTTGAGAGCAATCCATATGTGTTATATACGCAGTACAAAACGAGTTTCAACTCTGCAGAAGCAGTATGTATGATGATGCTTGGAACACATCCTGAGTTGCTAAAATCACAAGAACGGATAGACGCTTGTGTGCACTATCTTTTAAAGAATAAGGTAGCACTTCAGGGACACACGTATGTAAACTCGCGGCAACTACTCGAATACACGTTAAGGAAACTTAACGAAAACAAAGTGAAAGAGCTTTGGGTAAACAAGGAAGACGTGTCTAAAGAGTTGTATGACATGTGCAAAGTATCAGAACTTGTGTGTGGAAAGATAAAAGTAAAAGGACAGCTTGCCGAAGCAGATAAAGGCTGGTGGGTGTACGATGCTTATTATTATAAAGCCGAAGAGTATATTTCAAAACGAATAGCGGAGATGGCAAATTTTCGCTACAAATATACAGAGGCAACAAAAGCAAAGTATATATCGACGATAAAGGAATGTGAAAAAGACGCCGGAATAGAGCTTGAAGCAAAGCAAAGAGAAGCGGTGATGTCCGTATTAAGCAACAAAATCAGCGTAATAACGGGCAGTGCAGGCACAGGAAAAACGACTGTCCTTAAAGTATGTATAGCAGTGTTAAAGAAACTTCATAAAGGGCAGTGCAAAGTAACGCTGACAGCACCGACAGGGAGAGCGGCAATGCGAATGTCGCTTGCAACAGGGCTTGAAACAGGAGCGTCAACGATACACAGCCTTTTGGGCCTTACAGGGCAAGAGGATGAAAATGTAGAGGTAACGCCAAACCAAGTTTCAACAGATGTGTTGTTTATAGATGAAGCGTCGATGTGTGAATTGAGTTTGTTTTACAAGCTTCTTTATAACACCGATGAACACGCGAAAATAGTGCTGATAGGCGACCCTAATCAGCTGCCTCCGGTCGGGGCAGGAGAAGTGCTAAAATCAATAATTGAAAGCGAATCGGTTCCGGTGACAAAGTTAAGCGTAATATACAGGCAGCTTGAAACAAGCTCGATAGTATATAACGCAACAAAGATAATGACCGGTAAACGTGATATACGCTTAGATGACGATTTTGTGTACTACCGATATTCCGACCCGAAGCAAATAAAAGCCGCTGTTCTATACGCTTTTGAAAAAGAGCTTGAAACGGTAAAAGACGTAAGAGAAGTTCAGATAATAACGCCACTTCGGGAGAAGGGCGAATTATCGGCACTGTCTTTTAACAAAGCTGTTCAAGAGATGTTAAACCCACTTCACACGAGCGTGTCTTCGGCCGGCAATACAATCTATCCGTTGTCGTACCAAACAGGAACGGGTTTAAGAATAAGAAAAGGGGATAAGATAATCTGCCAAAAAAACACACCGGAAATTAAAAACGGTGAAATAGGAATAGTTATGAGTATGACATCAGACGATAACAAAAAATTCAAATCCGCTGTAATTTCTTTTGAGAGAAGAGACCCGATAGAATTTACGCGGGAAGAACTCTCGGATATGAATGTTACTCTTGGCTATGCAATAACCGTACACAAGGCACAGGGTTCAGAATTTAAATCAGTCTTAATGCCTATAGCTGAGGAAAACAAAACAATGTTACGCCGAAATCTTTTTTATACCTCTGTAACGAGAGCGAAAGAAAAATTCACTCTTGTAGGAGACGAAAAAAAGATAACATATGCTATTAAGAATAATTCACAGGACTACCGTAGAACGTGCCTTGCGTCAAAAATCAAAGAAAAAGTCAACAGCTTAAAGCCAAAATCTTCTAAATCTTCCGATGAGGCAAAAAACATCAGGAATATCAGTTGACTTTGGTGTAAAGCGTAAAGATTTATTATAAAAAAGGAGTAAAAAATCATGAAATTTAATATTAACAAATACATGGGCAACTATGCTATGCACTGCAAAACCAAAGAGGAAGCAAAAATCTTCTGCCGCTATCTTGATAGCGTAGGCAGAAAGTGGGTTGACGGAGACTTGTATTTGTCAATGACGAACTGGAGCGTTTATGGCCACGATACCTGCTATGATTTTAATGGTGGGACTTATTGCAATAAAACATATTTCTTAACTTGCTATGGTTATACTATTCTTGAATTCAGTGATTTTGAATGGGATAACAAAAACACAAAGAGAAAACCGGTAATTATTTATCGGAACGGACAGGATGTTATAGCTCTTGATAAAGAAACAGGCGAAAAGGCTGTAGCAAAATGTCATCCTAATGATGAGTTTGATTTTGCTATCGGCGCCAAAATTGCGTTCGGAAGGCTCTACCATTCACAGGATTACATTTCGGAAGGCAATGAAGCTAAATGCAACCCGAAATTCCAAGTTGGCGACCGAGTTCGTTGTATTAAGAGAGATTATGAAATTGGCGGCATAAATATTGTTAACGAGCTGGGCGTAATAAGAGAAGCAGAAACAGGGGCCAGCAGTGTTTTGGTTGAATTTGACAACAATATTGGCGGACACAGTGGTAACGGTAAAGGCAAAGACAACCATTGCTGGTGGATTATGAATTCTTCCGAATATCTTGAGCTTGTAGACAACAAGGATGCTAAAGAAATCAATGTTGGAGATAGAGTTAAGGTTATTGATACCGGGTGTGCGTATAGCTCTTATACAGGATGGGTAACAAAAAACGCACCCGAATTTGCGGTGCATTATATGTATTGTGCTACATACTTTGACCCGTCTATACGCGAAAGAATTAGAGCATCCACATTCACGGTTGTTGCAAAAGCTCCTCATTCGGATTCCACCAACAAAACGTTGTATCTTGTACAAGACAAATATAACTGTTGTTTTCTTTTTGGCGAAGAAGGACTAAAAAAATGCGATTGACATAACATAGAAAGAATGTTATAATAATCACATAATACAAAAATAAAAAATAACTTATATCTGCTATCCATTTATTTGGGTAGCAGATTTTTTTATGTAAAAATCAGAAAGTCGTATCATTGCGCTTGCAGTGCTGCGACTTTTTTATTTCGTGGCAAAAAAATAAAAAAATTGTTCATATATAAATGAACAAGAAAGAAAGGAATAATTTTATGAGATTTAATATTCACGATTGCAAAGAAAAAAAGGAGAAAATGATATGAAAAGCGTAATGATAAGCATTAAGCCTTATTGGGTATTTTTAATCATTGCTAAAACAATGGGTTGGAATATAGATAAAGAAAAGACCGTTGAAGTTAGAAAGACTTACCCTCAAGATGATGAGTGGAATAAGGTGGGAAAGATATATTGCACCAAAGATAAAAAGTCTTTTAACCATATTCCGAAAAAATATCAACCTTTCATGAAGAGATTCTTGGGCAAAGTTATCGGAGAGTTTATATGTGATGACATATTTATCATGTGGGATGGATATGCAGGAAACAGAGGTGAAGATTGTCTAACCTTTGATGAACGAGAAAAATACTTGCAAGGAAATAATGGCTACGGCTGGCATATATCTAACCTAAAAATATATGACGAGCCGAAAGAGTTAAGCGAATTTGAAAAACCATGCAATCATAACTGCTTTGTCCCATGCCCTCATTATCGAGGCAAGGAATACGAATGTGAAAAACCTATAATAACAAGACCGCCACAGAGCTGGTGTTATGTGGAGGAGAAAGAAGAGGTGTAATATTTTGACACAAAAAGAATTTTGGCTGAAGCTGTTTAATGAAAATGATACTGCGTTGGCAAGTGCAATTATTCTTGTTAACCGTTTTGTAAATAAAGAACAGCTCGAAAGCGGTAAGGAATACATCAGAAGTGAGGTACGCAAACTATATGTGGAAATGCCAGAAGATGTAGTAAAGTCGGTATTCTCTGACTATAAAGGAGAAAGAAAATGAGAAGAATTAAAAAAGTAAAAATAAAAATAGTTGAAAAGCCGGATATATGCATCGGAGACCACTTTATCTATAAAGATATAAAGTGGATATGCCTTGATATTATCGACGGCAATTATCTTGCAATCACTGCAAAAGTATGGCAGGAGCTTCCGTTTGATTTTGGTAATCATAACAACTGGAAGGAGTCATCCTTACGCAGAATGTTGAACTATAAGTTTCTTGACAAGCTTAACAAGGAACACCTTGTAATGCAGACATCTGACATGATTGCAGACAATGGCGACAAATCATACGGTACTTGTAAGGACTATGTAACGATACTGTCTTGTGCCCAGTATCGTAAGTACAGAGGCCTTGTGCCATGCTACCCGGAGCGGATGTGGACACTGACCCCGTGGAGCTGTTACGACAACCTCGGTGGCACAGGCGGCACTGTTCGCCTTGTCAACCCGACAGGCAACATCAACGACTACAGTGCTTGCTTCGGTTACGGAGTCGCCCCGGTGTGTTTGTTTTCGTCAAAAATACCACTTAAATCATGAGACTTGTTGTGGTGTGTGTTTTTACGTAAAAATATTTTATAAAGGAGACGAAGAAATAATGGCACGATATTTTAAAGTGGTCGAAATCGACCGCGACAGTTTCATCGGAGCAACGGGGGAAGATTTGGACTGCCTCCAGTTGTCTACTGTATGTGACGGCATTGGTTATGTTGCCGTAGACGATACCGAAGAGGACGAAATCACCGTTTCTCTCGACATTTTTGAGGAGGTATGACAATGTTCGTTTGGCTCACAAGTCCGACTTTCGGGCAGGCACTTGTATGGTTTTAACGGAGGTGCTCTTATGACAATCAAAGAAATTAAGGATATGGTTGAAAAAGAGAAATATGATTTTTTGCGAACCAATCCGCATTTATCAGGAAGATTGGTTTTCCTGACACTTGGCGGAAGTTACGCATACGGAACGAATGTAGAAACCTCCGATGTAGATATTCGTGGCTGTGCTCTGAATCGCAAGAGCGATTTGCTTGGGCTGTCTAATTTTGAACAGGTGGTTAATACCGAAACGGATACCACCGTTTATAGTTTTAATAAGTTGGTAAACTTACTGATTAACTGCAACCCGAATACAATCGAGCTCCTTGGATGTAAGCCTGAACACTATTTCCTGCTTACCGATGTAGGTAGACAGATGATTGAAAATAGAGGGCTTTTCTTATCACAGAAGGCGGTTGCGTCTTTTGGCGGTTATGCTACGCAGCAGTTGCGTAGGCTCCAAAATTCTCTTGCCAAAGATAGGGTTTCTCAAGCCCAGACGGAAGAACATATCAAAGGGGCACTGGAACGTTCCATTAAATCCTTTGAGGACAAGTTTACCTCATTTGAAAATGGTGGCATTAAACTCTTGACTGACAAAAGCCAGCGTGACGACCTTGATTTGGAGGTTTACTGCAACATTCATATTGACAAATACCCGGCGAGGGAATTTCAGACATTGCTTAACACGCTTTCTTCTGTTGTCGGGAACTATGAAAAGCTGAATCATAGGAATCGCAAGAAAGACGATGCACACCTTAATAAACACGCTATGCATCTTGTCAGGTTGTACCTCATGTGCTTAGATATTCTCGAAAAACAAGAAATATGTACCTATCGTGAAAATGATAGAGATTTTTTGCTGAGTATCAGAAATGGCGCGTTTCAGAATGAGGATGGGACATACAAACAGGAGTTCTTTGAACTGATTTCTGATTATGAAACACGTCTTCAGTATGCGAAAGAGAATACCAGTCTCCCGGAAAAGCCTAATATGAAACGAATCGAGGAATTTGTGATGAGTGTAAATGAGAAATCAGTCAATGCCTAAAACCAGTTAGTAAAGCAATTGCCATTAACTGTTTTGAAAGATAAGATTCTCACATACAGCGGATGGCGTCACGCATCAAAGTATTACAACGAAACACATTTCTATGATAGAAACGAAAAATATAAATAGGAGAAAAAATCATGAAACCGATTTACGAGCCGAAAGGCAAAGCAAAAGAATACGGCGATTTAGCCATAAACATTTACACAGGCTGTCCTCATTATTGTTTTTACTGTTTTGCACCAAATGTTTTGCATAAAGACAGAAAAACATTTCATTCGGAAGTAAAGCCGAGAGAAAACATAGTTGAGGCCGTAAAAAAGCAACTTAAAGACGAGAATATCAGCGGAAAGCTGATACACTTGTGCTTTACTTGCGACCCGTATCCGACAGGTTATGATACAACACCGACAAGAGAAATTATCCAAGCTATCAAAGATAGCGGAAATAATGTTCAGATACTTACCAAAGGTGACGGAAGCAGAGACTTAGATTTGCTTGATGAAAACGATTGGTACGGTATAACTCTTGACGGAATAGGAGACGGCCTAAACCCGTTATGGAGAGCAAGAGTTGATGCTTTTGCAGAAGCATACAAGAGAGGAATAAAAACTTGGGTGTCTTTTGAGCCTGTAACAGACGAAAAGAAATTCTTTGTTGATTTACATTGGGTTGCACCGTTGGTTGATAAAGTAAAAATCGGCAAACTAAATTACCACAAGTCCGATATTGATTGGGCTGAATTTGGTAAAAAAGCCGAAGACCTCTGTATCAAACTCGGACTTGATTATTACATCAAGGAAAGTTTGAGAAAGGAAATGGAGAAAGGAATTTAAAAATGGTGAAATTGTATGTCAAAGACAATACAACAGGTAAAATCCACGAATACGGAACAAGCCCGCACGATAGTCTGGTTTTGAAGGAGGATGGTAGTATTCACTATCTCAACTTGCAAACTTGCACAGGTACACGCTTTCCGAGTGAAGGTTATTCCTTCTGTTTGGAGGACGGTAGTGACCCACGGGAAAGTGCAATGTGTAAAATATACAGTATGGAAGCGTTTTTAGATGTTGGAGGAAATTGATAAGATGAAAGCAACAGGAGTTATTCGTAGAGTCGATGACTTAGGCAGAATAGTCATACCTAAGAGTGTTCGCAAGGAACTCAATATCAAGGAAGGCGAGCCTATGGAATTGTTCATAGACGGCAATGATGTCGTTTTCCGAAAATACACATTTGATAACTGCGAAAATGAAACATACAACTGTGATGCTTGTGTAAAGAACGGCGATTGTATCGAACAGGGCATTGACGGCGAAGTGATGGAGCATTGCGTACAAGGCCCTTGCCCGAATTTCAAAACCGTTGAGCAAATCAAAACCGAAGCATATAAAGAGTTTGCGGAGAGAATTAAACTGTCAATTAAGGCAAATGTTGTTGAAACTCTATGTAATGATGTAAGGGGTGTTTATAAAGCCGAGTATGTTCTTGATGACATCGACAATCTCTTAAAAGAAATGGTTGGTGAGGAAGAATGACTTGCAAAGAAGCACATAAATTCCTTGAAATAAAACAACGGGAAATGACTATAAAAAGGCACTTATACAATAAACAAGCAATAGAAATAACCGGTTTAGCTATCGAAGCCCTTGAAAAGCAGATACCGAAGAGAGTTATTAGGCCATATAAAGGAAACTATAAATGCCCGACTTGCGAAAATTATATTTATATAACCGACGATGATTTGTATGTTTATGGAATAGAGCCACCTAAATATTGCGACGAGTGCGGACAGGCTTTAGATTGGAGTAATAACTGAGTTTAGCGACCGTTTCATTGACGACAGAGGATGCTTTGAAGAAGAATATTACAGTTCAAAGGAAGACGAACTTTGCGAAAAGTTTGAATACGAACCGTGTATTTGCGAGTCTACTGTTAAAAGCGGAAAATATACTCAAGAAGAGTACGAAAGAAATTGCAAAAATGAAGAAAAACTTGACGCATATCTTGAAGATGTTGCAGAGAGGGCTTTTCAAAAAGCAATCATTCTTTATATCGGTGTTCCCGATTATGAGAACTTTGATGAGGAAATTTTATGATTTTGAGTGTAATCCCCACTGCTTTTAGGCGGTGGGCGATTGGCACTTTTGAAAGGAAATGAAAAATGAAACATGTATATGATGTAGGAAATGAAATGTTTGAACTTATGACTGAGTTGTTTGAGAATTTTTCCGATGCGGATAATTTTATTTTAACTCCTCACGGTATTGAAATTGTCAATGAGATTGCAGATTGTGCAGAGAATACGTATGAGTTCGGAATGGCAAAAAAGGAGAATAAAGAGATTTTTAAAAAACTGGAAAATCAGACAGCAAAAAATATATGGTTCTTTCTATTAAGCCTTCTATCAAGAACGTCTCATGGTCCATATTACGATTGTCTCAGCATTATAATTATTATGCCGATTTTGCGAGAACAGATGTACAAAGAAATGTCGTAAATATAAGTAGACGAGCTTGACGAAATGTTCCCCGGAGATTGTGGAAATGAGAATGCGGAACTTGAAAAATATCTTGATAAAATTGCAGATGAAAATTTCAAAACCGCAATCATTGTTTCAATATCTCCTTATTCGGAATAAGAAATAATCTACTTGTCAAATTACGGTCAAATATTGTATAATATAATAAACTTACTTTGTAGATAGGAATTGCTTGCTATGTTTTGTTTAAAATGTCAAAAGGAAACGCCTGAAAACAGTGTATATTATATTTGGGCGAATAAAAACGATTTGAAGGAATGGTGCTTGTCTAAAGCTCCATGCTTGTTTGAAGATTTTACGCAAATTGCAACTTTGAAGAGCATAATAGAGGAAACGTCAAGCACCTTGAAAAACATTATTATAGACGAAGTAAAATAACTTAGAAAGTCGGCATCTTTTGATGTTGGCTTTCTTTTTTTGCGCATTTTCTTGACAACACTTGGCTGTTGTGATATACTTGATACATAATAAAAATATAAAAAACAAAGTATATCTGCTATCCATTTTCGGCTGGCAGATTTTTTTATTTTATAGAACAAAACATAGAGTCATATCTTTGCTTTCGGCAAGGTTATGGCTCTTTTTTTAGGAAAGGAGGCTTTTTGTTTGTGACTCTATTAGAACGCCTTGAAGCTTTTGAGCATAATCAAACAGAAGCTTGGTATAAAGACATATACATACTTAACAAAGGGAAATACGCTAAGGCTCCGGTCGTAAATGTAGACGGAGAAAAAGCGGTGAAAATGTATGGAAATGTATATGTAACGAAATATGACGAAACACGAAAGGCGTGGTTGGTAAACACAAAATACGGGCTGTACCGTTTTTGATAAAAAATAAAAAGTAAGGAGATGATTATAAATGAGTTTTTCCTTGGCCTTTGCTTTGGATACGTTAACTAAGGAAGAAGTCGTCGATAAAATCAGAGACTATATAAAAAATAATATGTATTTGAACGACGAGCACGACGGAGAATATTCTTTCGATACTTGCGTTGATTACGATGATGAAATTTCAACGGAAAGGTTGAAAAAAATCTTTCAAAGCGACGAGCCTATGGCAGAGTTCGAAGAGCAAATAATTGATATGTATGATGACTATTACGACTATGAGTGTGATGAGATAACAACTCAAATTCAAAATGAGTTTGACGAGGGTTATCACGACTTCATTTACGAGTGGGTAAGAGAACACATACATATAAACTTTCCGTTTGACGAGTTCCTGAAAAGAACTGTTTGCGTTGATATAACCGTGGATACGGGTGACGCAAACTACGATTTTACTCTTAACTCGTTTTACGAAGGAAAAATAAATGATTTAGCTTCAACAGTATGGCTGTCTAAACAGCAAGGATACAGTAAGACACAGCTTAACAAGGCTTATAACGAAGGCGATTACAGTAAGAACAGCTTTTTAGAAAGTCTTGTTGCGGAATACGTTAATGAATGTACCGGTATAAATGCACTTACGTTTCTTGTTAAGATGCCATTAAGGCAGGCTATAGCAATACTGGAAGCGAAAAAAGAACTTGAAAAAACAATAACGGAAGACGAAAAATATTGCCCCAAGAAAATTAAAGACAGGAAATACCTTGTTTTAGATAAGGATGTTAACTGCGGGCTGATAGACTTTTGGAACGGCTCAGGAAGTCTTTTAGAGCTTAAACTTGAAAAAGATGTCAAGCTCCCGATAAAGTTTGTTCACGAGATTTCGCCTGACAGCTGCTACAAATGGGGCTTTAAAAACATTTACGGCTGTGACGATTCGTTTTATGAGGAATCATTGATAAGTCTTAGTCTGTAAAAAAATAAGCCAAGTAATTATGTACAATAAAAAAGGAGAAAAATTTTTATGAAAGTAACGTTTACAAATTCAGCAGAATTCAAAAAAGCTCTTGTCACTTGTGCGAGAGCAGCAGCGAGCAAAAGCACCGTTCCGGCGTTAGAGTGTTTAAAAATAACCGCAACGGCGGACAACAAGGTTATAATAACAGGATATGACCTCGTAACGGGTATAACAACAACGCTCTGTGATTATATAACGGTGCAGGAACCGGGAGAGATATTGACAAATGCCAAGACGTTTGTATCTCTTGCAAAGAAGCTGCCGACAACGAAGACAATAGTTATTGAGACTTTTGATGATAAAAGCGTCAAGGTATCAAAACCCGGTATGGAATTTAACCTGCCTACGGTAGATATAAAGACCTATCCCAATTTGCCGTCGTTGGAATCAGCTAAAAGTTTCACGGTTCCGTTCGGTGATATGAAGGAAAGTATTGAACAGACACTGTTTGCGGCAGGAGACAATGACGAAGCGAGTCTTGCCAAGGGCTGTGCTTTCAGTCTTGAAGTAGAAAAAGGCGAAATGAAAGCATTTGCGCTTGACGGATTCAGGGTTGCTTGCCGTAAGACGAAGATAGCTGACGACTCAGTATCGTTCAAAGCAAAGCTGCCGAAAAATGTGTTGTTGGAACTTGCGAAAAGCAACACCAAAGATGATGAAAACGTAATCGTGTCATATGACAAGAGGAACATTATCTTCGATATAAACAACAGCCGAGTAATAGGAAGGTTGTACGGCGGAAACATATTTGACGTGGACGCGCTGGTCGCAAAAATAACAAAGGACAACACAGTGACCTTTAATGTAAACACATCTGAATTTCAGGATGCGGTTGACAGTCTCATTCCTCTTTGCACCGCAACGGAAAAAACTATCGTTGTGAAGTTTACAAAGAACGAGATTGAGTTTTCAATAGCCACAGCACTCGGAACAGCAAAGGTAAGTGTTGAGGCGAAGTCAAATGCCGAAGCAGAGTTGGTTATGGGATTTAATATTAACTATCTGTTAGAAGCAGTCGGAGCTGTAGAAAGCGAAGACTTTGAAATGACGGTAGGTAATGCATACAATCCCATTAACATTTTGGACGGTAAAGCTAATTTCATAACCTTGCCGGTTAGAATAAAGACCGCTGCATAATTTATGCTTGAGAACGGTTTGAGAGTAGTGCAAATCATTGATACTTGGATTACGCAATTAAACCGAACGTACAATTTATAGTGAAAATTTAGAAAGTCAACATCAATTAGGTGTTGACTTTCTTTTTTTGTGTGCTAAAATGATGTGTTCTGAAAAAATATGCGGTTTTTTGCTTTTTTCAGACACGAAAGGAAGAAAAGAAAAAACATTACGGAGGGCCATTTTATTTATGAAAAATGCGACTACAACAAAAAAAGAGTATGAATATTATCGGTTGGCGAAAGAAGCAATTGATAGAGGAGAGGCGGAAAATGCACTCTTTAATATCAGAAAAGCTCTTGAAAGAGTTGTAAAAGTTCTTTGCGGCCAATGCAACATTGATACTTACAAGGTGGATTTATGTGACCTAATCCAGAAAATCAGAGAAGCAAATATGATTGACGAAAAAGAGGAAGCTCTTCTTCACCGTATAAGGATTAAGTCTAATTGTGGAGTCCACGCCCAAGAAGAGACCGAAAGAGAAGCGACTATTGATGATGCGGAAGAGTGTTTGCATCTTCTTAACCAAGTGCTTAAAGCTTTTGAAGGAAAATTAGAAAACACGGAAAAAATTGAAACAGCCAAAAAGAATAATAATGTACCTATGCGTAATCCCGATTATTATTCTCCCAATCGCCGTTATTACGGAATGTGGTATAATTGTTACACTAAGCCTGACCTTATGCGTATACCTGAGTACGTTGATTTAAACAACAAAGCCAATAAAGGCGATATTCAGGCAATGCTTGATATTGCTGTCGGTTTTCTGCCGAAGCAAATTCAATGGGGTGCTTTTCAATCTGTTTGCGTATCTTATGATTATTTCCGTGGATGTTGCGATGCGAAAGTGTATTTTTCTAATAATAACTATCTGTACGATGTGAGATATTATTATTGGATTGTTAAAGCTGCGACTCTTGCAGCTAAAAGGGGACTCGCTAATGAATTTGTCCCGCTAAAATATATTGCTACGGCGTTACTTGAAGCCTTAAAGATTTCATGTTTATATAATAATAACACTTGTCAGAGTATTACTAACAGAAACCATTATGATATGTTTGAAAAAATTTATGACGTGAAATGTTCCAAAGCTTTAAGTTGTTCCGAACTTGCGGTTTTTAAATATCTTATAAGTCTTATTAACACGTATGGGAATGATATTATTTCTCCCGTGCATGAGGAAACAAGCATAAATCAAATTAAATATATTGTCATTATTTCTCAAGCCCGCAATGATTTGTTGTGCTTATATTGGGGCAATCGTATGAAACAATACATAGATAATAGTATTGCTATATCGGAAGACGATTTAAAGAAGCCCGCTTTTTACAGCGTTGACAAATATAGGAACGACTGTCGCTCAAACAAATGTTATTACAATACACTTATATCGGAAGCCCCGAAAGTCTGTATAAATGATGTACAAATTTCCGCAGAACGATTAGTTTTGGGGAGCGCATGTATGAGCTGTGGAAATGTCAATATGGATACGGCAAACTTCTGTGTACAATGTGGAAAGCCCCTGTATAGCACCAAGAAAAAGACGGGAGAGCTATATTACATGAAGGAAATAGTTTACCTTAACAGTATTGCTCAAGAAAGCACAATAGATAAGAACCGTCGCAATAAGGCTTTATGTAGCATTGGCCATATGTACAGGTACGGTGAAGGCGTGGAACAAGACTATACAAAGGCTCTTGAATGGTATAACAAGGCTGTTAATGCCGGTAATGCTTCTGCAATGTACAGTATCGGCTATATGTATGATTACGGTGAAGGCGTGGAGCAAGACTATTCCAAGGCTCTTGAGTGGTATAACAAGGCTGCTAATGCAGGCCACAGTTCTGCAATGAACAATATTGGCTATATGTACGAGTTTAGTGAAGGCGTAGAACAAGACTATTCCAAAGCTCTTGAATGGTATAACAAAGCTGTTAATGCCGGTAATGCTGCTGCAATGTGCAATATCGGCCGTATGTACGAGTTTGGCAAAGGCGTGGAACAAGACTATACAAAATCACTTGAATGGTATAACAAAGCTGCTAATGCCGGTAATGCTACTGCAATGTACAATATCGGCTATATGTATGATTGCGGTGAAGGCGTGGAACAAGACTATTCCAAAGCTCTTGAGTGGTATAACAAGGCTGCTAATGCCGGGAATACTGCGGCAATGAACGATATTGGCCGTATGTATTATTACGGTAAAGGCGTGGAACAAGACTATTCCAAGGCTCTTGAATGGCTCAAAAAAGCTGTTGATGCAGGGAATAGTGCTGCAATGTACAATATCGGCTATATGTACGAGTACGGCAAAGGTGTGGAACAAGACTATACAAAGGCCCTTGAATGGTATACAAAGTCGTACAACAGCGGCTATAAGGACGCAAGTAAGGGCGTTGAAAGAATGAAAGAATTATTGCAAATGTAAAGTAAAGCAAATATAATTAAGGCTCTCTGAGGTGTGATACTCAGTGAGCCTTTTCGCTTTTTTTCACTTGACAGTAGTAAAATACTATGGTATAATTTAAACATAATAAATTATGTATATTAAATAAATTTAATGTTTTGCTGCTATCTTTCGCGTTCGGCGATTAGTGGCGGTTTTTTTATTTATATTGTGTATTTTACGGGAGCTTGCTGTTATCTTTCACGATTGGTGATTGGTAGCAGCTATTTTTTTATCAACCGTCATATTTAAAGGCGGCTGTTATGGTCTTTTGAAGACCGCTTGTTGTAGTAATATGACAAGTATAATATATCAGCCGCCTTCTCCTTGGAGAGCGCGGCTTTCTTTTGTTTTCCGGCTGTTCTATATTTTACAGCCGTTTATATATATCTTACTTTTACTTCTTACTGAAAGGCAGATATTTAATCATGAAAAAGACGTCTAAAATAATAATGGCAGTGGGCATTTGTGCTGTTTTAACAGCAGCACTTACGGTAGCTTTCTCTATTCAAAGGAATAATGATGAAGATATGCCGGAAACAACGACGGTCGTTACGACATATGCAGATGCTTCAGATGTTGAGACTTCTGTTCCTGAGAGTACGTCAAGCCCGGAAAATGCTAAGACAGAAACCAAGGCCACAACTAAGCGCAGAAGTGTTAACAATTCGGTTGTGTCGGTGAAAAGTAACGAGACAGACAGCAACGACGAGGTTGTAGCTGTACGAAGCAACGATGAAGATTTCGAAGCATCCGTTACCAAAGCCGAGAAAAAAGCCGAAGTTGAAGCTTCCAAAGCAGCCGATGAAATACCGGATGCAGAAGAAGTCGAAATAGCACCGAGTGAAGTTCAAAGCTTGTGGAGTCAAGAACAAAGTAATGCCACTTGCGAACATAAGGGAAAATATTCGAGTATGCACGGTTCGGTTTGATTATTTCATTACATAAAATAATTTAGAAAGTCAGCATCTTTTGATGTTGGCTTTCTTTTTTTGACTTTGTAAGAAAACGTGAAAAAAATGTGAAAAAAACCGTGAAATAAAAGTGAAAAAAATCGTGAAAAAAAGATGACATTGACTTCAAAATAAAGCCGCGATATAATAGTTACAGTGATAAGTGCGAGAAAAAAGAACAAACGCAAAAAACAACCAAATAATGAACATTAGACCGTTTCCCTATGGGAAGCGGTTTTTTTATGTCCTTTTTTACATTGATTTTTTGTAAGAAGGGCAAATTTCACGATTTTTTCATCATATATTGATGCAAATACAACAAGGAGGAAAAACAAAAAATGAATGAAAACAAAAAACTAACCACATCAGGGAGTTCTGATGTTGAACAGAGCAAAGAACAGAAGAGGGATGAAAAAAAGATATACTTCGCTCGCAATGTGCAGGACTTGGGCGTAGGGTATAAAAAAGGTGAATACAAGCGTGAAAAAGAGAAAAAAGAATATCAGTATCTTACACGCAAGCAGTTTAAGTGGTTTAAACAGGAGCAGGAAGAACGCGGTAAAGACTATCCCATTGACGGCTTTGCAAAGATAAAAAAGAAATTTAAGGACAAAGGCGACAACATACTGTCTATAAACGGAGACAAATTCGACCATTACAATAAGCGAAGATTTTTCTCGTATACAAAACAGTATGTAAGGACGGGAGAAAACTCCTTTACAAAGATACAGCGTTCGTTAGCCGTAATTATAATTCCGATTTTACTTGTGACGTCTATGCTCGTCGGATTGACGTTTATACCGTCAAAGCCTGACAAACCGCATATGCCGTGGACGCCTGTGATAGAAGACACCACAGGGAACAGCGACAATAACGGTGAGGAACAGCGACCGGCAGGCATCCAAGTAAAAGGCTTCACCGAATGGACGATACCGGCAAATAAAACAGAGGGATTAGGTATAGACCTCGAAAACCCTGATGGCAACCCGTGCTATTTCTCGTTTGAGATTAAGCTCAAAGACTCAGGAGAGGTAATATACAAATCAAACATGGTGCCGCCCGGAGAAAAAATACACAAAATAGACATTTCACGTGAGTTCTCGCAGGGTGATTATCCGATTATCATACACATTTACACAAACGAGTTGGAAACCGGCGCCGAGATGAACTCGCCGGAGATGCAAGTAACTATGCACGTCAAGTAAGATTGTTCAGAGGCGTGCAATGAAAACAAGACCGTATACAAAAATCTTAATTGAAAGGAGAATTGCTTTGAAGACCATAGTCTATTACAAGGTACGAGCAGAGCCTTCTTGGGCTGCATTTCATGTTTGAGTGTTGTGTGATACATCAGAGATTACACAATCAAATTACAAAAAAACAAAAAAATTTCAAGAAAGAAAAAGAGGTAATTAACAATGCATTTTAAGAAAAACGTATTAAAGAAGGCAGTAGCCGCAGCTCTTTCACTTGCGACTCTTTGTTCACTCAGCACAGTAGCTTTCGCTGCTGACAAAACACTTAATCAGGACACCCCGACCGGTACTGCAACCGTATACTATCAGGCAGGTAAAGTAACCGACCCCGGTACTCCGGAGGACCCGACCGATGATACGGTCAACGGAACATATATAGTAACCATTCCGGAATACATTAAAGCTGCCAAGGTCGGCGAGACCCCGGTAACAGAAGATGTAACTGCCAAAGAAGTCCTTATTCCGTTCGGCAAGACCCTTAACGTAAAGGTTGCATTTGCGGATTCTCTTGTACTTGCTGACAACGCAGATACTAAGATTACTTACGACCTTCAGAATCAGGGTGCGAAGATAGCAACAGGCGACACCATTCTCAGTGTGGCCGCCGGTAATCCGGATGCTGTAACTTCCACGGCTCTCGGTGCTGTACTTACTCAGGCTCCGTCCTTTTCAGGAACCTATAACGACACAGCTACATTCACTGTATCTGTTGACTAATCTTGTATTCGTAATCGGTCTTGATTGACCCGATTCCATTTTTCAGCGGCTCCTATATATTGCCCCGAACAATTATAGGGGCCGCTTTTCTTATTTTCTAAGAAAGGATTGATAAATTTGAAAAAGTTAACAAAACAGATTATATCTGTAGCTCTTGGAGCGGTAACAGCCGCAAGCTGTGGCACTATGGCTTTCGCGGCAGATAAGACACTTAATCAGGACACGCCTTCGGGCAGTTCAACAGTTGAGTATTCAGAAGAGTCTACATATACGGCGACTATACCAGAATACATCAAAGTACAGAAGATGTCTGAAGACGTCGATACCAACGCCAACAGCGTAACATTAAGAGATGTAATTATACCGGACGGTAAGTCCCTTGTGGGAACAGTTACGTATAACGGCGTTGTAGCTGAAGAAAACAATGTGAAAATACCATATAAGCTTGCTACCGCCGGAGGCGATTTAACAAGTGGCTCGACAATCATAACTCAGACATCCGGTAAGTCTACCGAAGAGAAAACCTCAAACTTTGGTGCTGTTGCAACCGAAAGCCCTAAATATTCGGGCTATTATACTGATACAGCTACGTTTTCGTTCGATACGGTAGATAAAACGTATTCTAATGATGAAATAAACAACGACACGTATTTGTACTATCTCGGAAGGACAAAACCGGAGTATGTAGTGGCAAAATTTAATGCAGATTACTCAAGTGTGGAGATTATAAAAAATGGTGAAGACAGTGATGGAATAATGGGAGACTTAGTTGCTGTAAATGGCGCATCGGAACAATCGTTTTACAGCAATCAGTCTTTGGTAAATGTGACAATTAAAGATGGCGTAAAAAGCATAGGCGACCGAGCTTTTGCGATGTGCCAAAATCTGAAAACTGTTTCTATTCCGAAGAGTGTAACAAGCATAGGCAGTGGGGCTTTTGCACAATGTACAGCACTTACTGATGTTACGATTCCTGCAAATACAGTGAAAATGGGTGACAGTGTTTTTGACGGTTGTACTTCTCTTGAAACAGTTAAGCTTCCGGAAAAAATAGAAAACCTTGAAGAAGCAACGCCAAAATCAAGAATTCGAGCATACATGTTCAAAGATTGTCATTCTTTAAAAAGTGTTACGTTGCCAAACGATATAGAACAAATTGATAGCGGTGCTTTCTTGAATTGCAAGACACTTACAAGTGTTGAGATACCCAATAGTGTTCAGCATATTGCGGAAAACACGTTTAAAGGATGTTCGTCTCTTAAAAATGTCACTCTTCCCAACAACGATAAACTCAATAGTATTGCGTGTGTGTTTATAGGTTGTAGTTCTCTTGAAAGCGTAACCGTTCCGGATAGCGTAACGGACATCGACGGTGCGTTTACAAACTGCGTCTCGCTTAAAAATGTAAATGTGCCGAATGGAGTAACTCAAATTGGGTCAGACACTTTTAGTGGTTGTACGGCTCTCAAAACTCTGAATCTCCCTTCTGGAATAACAATGATAGGCAAAAAAGCATTTAGCGGATGCAGCAACTTAACTAATTTTTCAATACCGAGCAAAGCAACGCTAATATATGAAAGTGCCTTTGAAGGTTGTTCGTCTATTAAAAATGTTACAATTCCGGAAGGCAGCACAGGTATTGGCAAGACTGTTTTTAAAAACTGTTCCGGGCTAACAAGTGTTACAATTCCGAGTTCGGTTATTGGAATGTATGATACGGCTTTTCAAGGTTGCAGTAATCTGAACACCGTTTACGGCACTACCGGCTCGTATGCCGAAACTTGGGCTAAAAACAATGGCTACACTTTTGTAGCTCAGTAAAAAACATAAGAATAAGTTCCTACCAAAAAATGGTGGGAACTTATTTGTTACGGTAAAAGGGCAAACGAAACGAATATTTTCTCATATATAAGAAAGGATGTGATAAATTTGAAAAAAACAATTAAAAGGTTGTTGGCGGTGAGTTTGGCTGCTGTTATAATAATTAGCTGCTTTGTTATCTCAGTGTTTGCCGGTGACAAAACAACGGTTGAGTATAAATCTGACTCCACGTGGACCGCTGTAATCCCGGACACAATCAAGGCACAGGACGCATCAGAGGACGTAAATTCTGCCGCATATACGGTGAAAACTCAGAACGTTGTGTTGGGTGACGGGGAAAGCCTCGTCGGTACAATAGAATACAACGGCAACCTCACAGATGGGAATGTTAATCTTCCATATAGTATATATAATTCTGAAGGCTCGGTGGTTAACAGCGGTTCAAGGATTATCAAACAAAGCGCAGGAGACCCTACAGCCGAAGCATCGTTTAGCTTTGGTGCCAAGCTGAACGAAAAAGCCAAATACAGCGGCAACTATTTAGGAACGGCAACTTTTAATTTTTCTGTTGCGGAAGTAAGTTATACATTAGACGAAATAAATGCTGATGAACACCTGTATGCGATAGGAAAAACCAAGCCCGAATATGTTGTAGCAAAATTCAATGACGACTATACAAGCGTTAAAATAACAAGAAATGGTGCTGACAGTGACGGATTGATGAAAGATTTTCAGACTCTTGACCTTACTCAACCATACAAGGCACAAACCGAATACAAAAACTACGACGAGTATCTCGCTGCTTTCTTTGAGTTAGAGGGGATAACAGGTATAGACAGCTTTAACGTCAACAGTCTTTTCTCCGGAGATTTATCACCGATGGCTGAACACGCAGCTACTCTGAATACAGCCACGATAGGTGATGGAGTAAAGAATATTGGCGCAGGAGCGTTTATTCCCGGTAATTTAAAAGACCTTGATGTTGGTAACGAAATTGGCCAGATTGCTGGTGCTTTTGGAATGTCCGGCATCCAGAGCATCGAAATTGCCAATACCGTTGAAGAGATTGGTGATTGGGCATTTTTCTATAATACGGCACTCGGAATGACAAAAACCAATGACGGATATATACTAACTCCGATAAGTCTTCCAGATTCAGTCCAAAAAATCGGGAAAGCTGCCTTTTACGGAATAACCAGAGGGACACAATATCCAACAATGCGAAATATTAACCTTGGAAACGGCCTAATAGAAATAGGAAAGCTTAATTTTACGAGCAAACAGTCGCCGTGGCTTATATCTTCCGAGAAGTCTATTCCTATAAAAAAGTGGGATTCACAAAATGCGCTTACCGAAGTAGGAAGCGGTCATGCGTTTGTTTTCCCTGCATCCCTCAAAAAAACAATGGATTATAGTTTTAGAAATACTACTTTCTGTGGCGGAAGAGTAACAATAACCGGCCAAATAATGAAACATGCTTTTGAAAGCACAAAATACGAAATGTTGCCGTATATAGCTGATAGGTATGCTCCTGACACGTTCTTTAGTAATGATGGGCATGGGGTTTATGGACTATACAATCTGTCGAGGAATGTAATTTCTGTAAGTAACACAGATGTTGCCGATGGAATGCTAAATACAGAGGGTAATACAATTATAAAAAGTTTAAACAACAGCTTGACGAAGACTACTATCCCGAATTACATAAAAACAATCGGGGAACGCGCGTTTGACGGACAAAGAAAACTTACATCAGTTACTATTCCGAATAGTGTAACGACTATTGAAGGTGGGGCTTTTTCGTACACGAGCGCATTGACGAACATTGAGATTCCTAATAGCATAACAAGTATAGGTGAGGATGCGTTTGGAGGTAGTGGACTTATAAATTTGACGATTCCCGGTAGCTTAATTGACATAGGAATAAAAGCGTTTAGCAGCTGTGGTGCTCTTCAGTCTGTGAATATATCTGAGGGAGTAAAAAATATAGGTGCACGCGCTTTTTCCGATTGTTCCGGTCTTACAACCGTAATTATTCCAAACAGTGTTACTGCAATAGCTGATGACGGATTTAAAGATTCCGGTTCGTATAGTTTGAAGGGAGCCACAACATTCTATGTCAAATCGGGGTCTTTTGCTGAGACATGGGCTAAGAAAGCACAAGTAAATTACAATACCGATTTTACTCTCGATAATAACGGTGGTGTTCTCAATGGAGCACAAACAGCTTTGCTTACCTACGTCGGAAACAAGGAAAAATATGAAGTTCCTGCTTCGGTTAATGTTGTTGATGATATGGCGTTTGCTTTTCATTCCGAATTAAAAAGTGTTATTATTCCCCAAAGTGTAACGAGTATTGGTACTTATACTTTTGCAATGTGTCAGTCTCTTACCGATATTGTACTGCCTGAAGGTATTACATCTATAGGCGAAGGAGCTTTTTACAACTGTACTTCTCTTAAACACGTAACGATACCAAGCAGTGTCACATCCATAGGAAATGGCGCGTTTACGGATGACAACGGGAATCTGAGTATAACAGTTTACGGCACTGCGGGTTCATATGCCGAAACTTTGGCTAAAAACAATGGTTATACCTTTATAGCTCAGTAAAGAAGTTGCTTAACGTTTAATAATGTTAACAAAACACCCCTTCCGGTGTATGTCATACATTGGGAGGGGATTTTCGTACTTTAACTTCTTGCCGTTTTGTTACATATTTACAAAAAGTCTTGACGCGTTGCTGTGTTATATGTTAATATGACGAAGAAATGTTACGCTAAGTAACAAAATAAGATGTGGATGCGGAAAGAGGGTGTTTTTTGTGTAACGGATTTGACGGAAATCACACCAAAAATACTTTATAACACAAAAAGTTAAGGAGTGAGGCAAATGAAAAAGAAGTTTAAGTTTACGGCACGGGTAATATCGGTGATATTATCCGTTTTACTTTTTGCGGATATACTTCCGCTTCAGACGTTTGCGGCGGACATTGCCGAATCAAGGAACATCAGCGAGAGCGGAATGTCATTGAATTCGGAAACCGTCGAAATGGATAACACGGACGAAAAAGAAGACACGCCGGTTATTCAAGGCGAAGTTAAAGACAAAAGAGACAAATACACGAAAACTTTCAGAATGAGTGACGGCAGCTACCAAGTGGTACAATATACGTCACCTGTACATTTCAAAGGCGAAAACGGCAGTTGGGAAGATTATGACAACTCGTTAACTTCCGTAGATGCCGAAGACACAGAACCGCAAAACGGTGCAAGACGGATAAAAAGTCTTGTTCCTCAGAAAGATTATTCTAACAACAGTGCTGATTACAATATTCGTATTTCCGAAAAAATAAACGATGCCAAAATAGCCGAAATATCAAAGGACGGCTATAAATTGTCGTGGAATTACGAAAACATAAGCAAAAAGAGAGGCACGGTAAAAAGCAAAGAAAACGACAATGACCCCGCAACTCTTGAAAATGCCAGCTCTGAAATTTTATTTAAGAGCGCATTTCCCAAAACGGACATTCAATATATAATAGGTACAGACTCTACTAAAGAAAACTTTATACTTAATTCGGCTGAAGCACAAAACGAATTCATTGCCGAATATAAGTGTGAGGGATTAACTGCTTATCAGGTAGATTCAAGAACAATCGACTTTAGGACAAATAACGGAGATGTCATATTTACACTCAACGCACCGTATATGTATGACGCCAATTACGAAACAAGTAATGATATTGCATACGAACTGGTTTCTCAGTCGGGCGGTACGGCAAAAATCAAAATGATTGTTTCGAGTGATTGGCTTCAAAATAATGAGCGTAAATTTCCCGTAACGGTTGACCCGCTCATACAGACGAGCCAAGAGCTAAACAGTGAACATAACCTACAAAGTGCGTTTATTTCTTCAGAAAATGCAGAAACTTGTTACGGCAGAGGCGGTAAAGACTGTCAAGGCAGTATATATGTAGGCAAGACCAACGGCTACGGAAAGACCTGTGGATTACTCAAAATTACCAATCTTCCGGAACTCGGTATCAGTGACAAAGTTGTTCACGCAGAACTTGATTTGTTTGCCACGGCATGCTATCCGGAGCTTCAAGTAAATCTTCACCGCATAACAACCGATTGGCAGCAGAAAACCGTTTGTTGGAACAGCGGCGTTGGGTTTGACTCTTCTGTTGTTGATTATCAGACTGTTCAAATAATGGAACGTGAAGAGAAAGACAAGGATAGATGGCAGAGATTTGAAATAACCGACCTTGTGCGCGGTTGGTACAGCGGTGAAATTCCCAACTACGGCGTATTTTTACGTTCCGATAAAGAAAACAGCTCAAGCCAAGCTCGCGTATGGTTCTTTTCAAATAATTACACCACAAGCGATATTGTAAGACCGATATTGCGCCTTTCATACCGCAATATGTCGGGATTTGAAGATTATTGGTCGTATACCGACCTTTCCGCAGGTCAAAACGGTTCGGCAAGCGTTAATAATTACAACGGAAATCTTGTTTACGCACAGCCGGTAACAACGGACTGCGGCGGAAATCTTATGCCCGTCAACATTTCGCTCGTATATAATTCAAATGTTACCAATTGCGGTTATTCATATATGGGTAACGGGTTCCTAACAAATTATCATGTCTATGTATGTTATGACGCAGGTACGGCGCCGCAAGGCTATAGATTTTTCTTACACGATGCCGACGGTACAAAACACTGGTTCTATTATGACAAAAGCGGTATCGGAAAAGATGAGGACGGTCTCGGATACACCTTGCAATATCTTCCCGATGAGGACAGATACAAACTCAAGGATAAAGACGAAAACGTCATGTATTTCAACCACGACGGGTATCTTACGGAAGTTGTGGCTCCGAACGGCGTTAAAACGGTTGTCGGATATGATTCCGTTAACGGACACACCCGCCTGAAAACAGTAACGGACGGTGCCGGCAGAGTATATACATACGAATACGGACTCAGCGACTATCCCGAATTTTGCACCGGTATAACAGACCCCGCAGGCAGAAAGACGAGCTTCTATTACTACCAAGGCAAGCTCTCATACGTAGCCTTTGCGGACGGTACAGGCTGCAGTTACTCATATAATGATTATTCGCTGCTTTCGGTAGTAACGGACAGTATGAATAAACAGTTTGTTGCCGACTATGATTCATCATCACAACACCGTGTAGCAGCTGTTGAAACAGGCATAGCGGGAAATTACCCTGTATTTTATGCGTTCTCATACAGACAAAATGAAACTGACGTAACCGACAAGCAAGGACGAACATTAACATATCAATTTAATGATTACGGTCAGACAAAAGGAATAGTTTCAGATGAGGACGGAACAGCAAAGTTTTTCGAACTTGGTAAAAGCACGGATAACGATAAAGCAAATCCCGTGTCAAATAAAATTTTATCGCAGTCGCGCGTGCTTTCAAGTGCCACCAATTATATGGTAAATCCGCAGTTAGCAAACGGATTTAACGGATACTGGCAATACGCAGATAATCCCAACGGAGCATACGAAATAAAGTACGATACCGAAAACGGACATCTTGGAAACGGTTGCTTGCAGATAAGCAAAGCCGATAATTCGGCAGGCAAAGCATATTTGGTACAATCGTTTGACAAATATTTTCTCCCGGCAGGAACATACACCCTTTCCGCATACATTACCACATCAAATGTATGGCTGACCGGTGACGGAACAAATCTCGGTGTTGAGATTTGGGGCGACAACGGAATTGAAAATGCCGTATATGCAGACAGCATAAATCACACTATACACGGCGACGGCCAATGGGAACGCAGAAGCGTTACATTTACAATCGACTCCGGCAAATCCATACGGGTTACAATGGGTCTTAACGGGAATGCGTCGGGTTATGCTTGGTTTGATGATGTTCAGCTTGAACGCTCGGGGTCCGAAAGCTGTTTCAACCTTGTAGAAAACGGCTCGTTTACAAACAGCCTTACCGGTTGGGAAAATGTTGACCCTAACACAGTTACCGGCGCAGGGCTCAACGGCTTTGACTGGTGCGGCATTTCATACAGTGACGTTACCGATAAGTTCCGTGGAGCACTGCAATACATAAACGTATCGGGACATAAAAACGATGTGTTCAGCTTTGGTATGTGGCTCAAGGGTGACTCTGCACCCACAGACAATGGTCTTAAAGAAAATGACCGCTACCAACCTACTTTCAAAATAGCTCTTCACTATTATGACGCCGCGGGAAATTGGCTCGGTATGCAGCATTACAATGCCAATTGCGATGTGAATTCATGGCAATTTGTAACAGGCAAAGCAAAAATCCCCACGGATTATGCAAAGATAGCAATTCAAGCAGTATATTCCTATAACGTCAACACTCTTTACACCACAGGTGCTTTTTGCTACAAAGAGGATTACGGCGAAACATACGATTACGATAAAAACGGCAACCTTGTTTCGGCGGTTGACCTTCAAAAAACCGAATCTAAATTTGCATATTACGGCAATCAGATGTCAAAAATGCTTAATCCCTCTGGCAGTAAGTATATGTATACATATACGGAAAAAAAGGAACTGCTTTATGCTCTTTCTTCTGACGGACAGGATTACGGCTTCTATTACGACGACAAGGGCAATGTAACAAAAACCGAAATAGCGGCACGCGCACCTGCGGTAACGCTTGAGAGCGGAAAAGAGTACATTATTGTCAATTCTTATTCGGGAAAGAGCCTCGACAGCGGAGATTCTCCTGCGGGGGGAAACAGCGTAGTTACATACTCTTATTCACCGGGATATGAAAAACAGCACTGGGTGCTTGAAGCAGTCCCCGGAGAGACCGATGTATATAATATACGCTCTGTTCACTCGGATAACGCAAATCTTTATCTTGACATAACTGACGGTTCGTCGGCTCAGGCGGCACCGCTTCAGCTTTGCACCAAGAACGGAAGTTCGGCACAAAAATTCAAAATAGTAAAAAAGCAGGATAATACTTTCGGCATATTCACAGGCTGCACCGACTATACGCGCGTTTTGGACGGACAACTTGATACCGGCAACGAAATAATTGCTTCACAGACCGTAAAACAGGCAAGTTGTACCGCCGACAGTCTGCCCGAGGGTATGCGTTGGTATTTTTACCCGGCAGAATGGCAGGAAAACGGTGCTTCCATTATCAGCGAAGCGACATATACCGACGATAAGAACTTTATCGCCACGTCAAAGGACCAGCTCGGAAATGTCACTTCATATAACTATGATACGACAAAAGGTGTTTTAAACAGCTCGACAGACGCTCTCGGCAGAGAAACATCTTATACGTATAATGCCGCAAACAGTCGCCTTGAAAGCGTATCATCGGGCGGTATGACAAACAGCTACGTCTATAACAACGCGGGTCAGGTTACAGACATTGATGTAAACGGTGCCGTTAAATACAAATTAGGCTATGACAGTCTCGGCAGAACAACAGAAACAAAGGTCGGAAACGGTACATCATACCGCATGCTCTCAAGCTTTGAGTATGACTATGCAACGGGACTTCTGTTGAAACAAAATTACGGCAACGGAGATTGTATAAATTATTCTTATGATAATCTTGACCGTTTGTCGTATAAAATGTATAATGGAGACGGTAACAGAAAGCTAAGCTACAGCTACGGCAGAGACGGTAACATTGCGTCAAGCTTCGACAGTGCTACCGGCGAAAAAACAGTATTCTGTTACGACCTTGCAAACCGTGCGGTCGGTCAAAAAACATATGTGGGTTCAACGCTTTCTTCGTCATTAGCGTACACCTACGCCGATAAAACAAATTACCTTGTGGGTGTCAAACACAAATTTGCACTCGGTGAGCAAACCATCGGTTATCGTTACGGTAATTTAAGTGTCGGTGAAATGCCCGACCAAATATACGGCGTTACGTGGAACGGCAAGGAAAAAATTGGCTATTCTTATGACGGATTCGGCAGAATTACCGACAAAACCGTTATGCCGTCGCTTTCAAAAACGCTGCATAATCGCTATACTTATTACAACCGAGAGAGCGGCAACAGAACTTCGACAACAGTCAAGTCCCTCGAAACCGCAAACGGAACATACACATATACTTATGACGCGGCCGGCAATATTCTGAGTATAAACGACGGAACATATACCGTAAGCTATGTTTATGACGGATTAAATCAGCTTGTGCGTGAAAACGACCAAAGAGCAGACACCACAACCGTATATACATATACAAACGGTAACATTACCGGCAAAAAGGTATATAAATACACTCTCGGCGATGTCGGAGAAGAAATAAAGAGTACGAGCTACGGCTATTCAAACAGCGAGTGGCGCGACCTTTTAACAAGCTTTAACGGTCAGGCTGTGACCTATGACGAAATCGGCAATCCGCTTACTTTCGGCAGCAAGTCGTTTGAGTGGTGCGGCAGGCAGCTTGAGCGTATAACCGATGGCGACAACACATATGTTTACGCTTACAATACCGACGGCGACAGAGTAAGCAAAACCGTAAACGGCGTAAAGACCGAATATTTCTATAACGGAAGTATATTGGCAGGTCAAAAGACGGGCGACGAAACGCTTATCTTTATGTATGATAATAACGGCGACGCTTTCGGTTTCAACTATAACGGCGAAGAATATTACTACATAAAGAATGTACAAAACGATATAGTCGCAATAGCCGATAAAAACGGAGATATAGTAGCAAACTATTACTACGACGCTTGGGGTAACGTAATTCAAATAACCGGCAACACCGCCTTGGCTCAAACGAATCCTCTGCGGTACAGAAGCTACTATTATGACAGCGAGACGGGTTATTATCACCTCAAATCACGCTATTATTCTCCTGAAGTTGGCAGGTTCTTGAATGCGGATAAACAACTTAATAGTGATTTGTTGGGAAACAATTTATTCTCTTATTGTAGTAACAATCCTATAGCTCGTGCTGATACTGACGGTAATGGTTGGTGGGTTTTAGCAGGTGGCGTCGCTGGAATGCTTTACGCTGGGGTTGGCAGAATCATATCAAATGTGGTTACCGGAAACAAATGGTACACAGGTGTGTGTGGTGCAGCTGCAGGTGGTTTTTTTGGCGGCTTACTATTTCAATTCCCGACCGCATCTGCTTTTGTTGGTGCGTTTGTTGAGTCTGCGGTGAATAATGGATTATCATACACGAAAGCTTCGTGGCTTAGTGGTTCAAAACGAAAAACCGCGACAAAAAACAACTTTGTTAATTCCGCAGCTAATGTTGCCAAAGATACTTTAATAGGTGGAGTTTCTTCTAAGGTTATTGGCAAAGCAGTAAAGAAAGTTGCACCGCTAAATGACGGCAATTGGTTCGAGCCTGTCAAACTTAAAACTGCATTTTTGGGTAATTACGCTAAAAAGAAGGCAAAGCAAGATATAGTTCAAGAGGTTATAACTATTGGTTCAGGCTCTATAAGTAATGGATTAACAAGTACAATCTCACACGGCCAAGAACCGTCCATAATAATATATCCCGAAACTTATGTAGAGGACGAATAGTGATGAAAAAATACATAAAAGTGCTTGAATTTATTTTAAAATCTTTACTGGTTGTCAGCGTGCTTTTTATAATCTATGGAGTTGTCCGGTTTGTATTTTCCATAGTTTCCGAATCTGTTAATGTTCCTGAAGGTGACGCTATTACTCTCTTTTGGCCGTTTATCTGTGCGGCAGTGGTATTTGTGTTGTTTCAATGCTTGATGTTTATCTTCATTCGAGTTGTTAAATCAAATGGTGACAATCCAAACGAACTAAAATTGTTTTCAAAAATTCGCATAGATAGTTATTCGGCTATTTTCGGAAATTTTGAAAATATAAAATCAAGTATTATTGAGTATGCAAAAAACAACAAATATAAAGAGTATGCTTTTGATTTAGTCGTTAATCATAATGAATTATATATTCTTGAAAAGAAATCCCTTGGTGATAATTTGGCTGTGTTTATACTTGGATATACTGACGAGCTTAACGATTCTTTTTTATGTGATTTGAACGACATATTTAGTCAATTTTTGAAAGAACGACGTTTTAAATTTGACAGGCTTTCTGTATCAACTCTAATTTGTGTTAACCATAATTCACCTGCTCTACAAGAGTTTCTAAATGATAAAGGAGCAATTCATGTGTGGCAAAGCGAAATCAGAGCGGGATATTCTTTTGAAGAAAAAACTTTATATGTTGAAAAACCATCTTCCAGTTCAGGAGCTGCACAGCAAAAAAAGATGAGAAATTTCTTGTTTGAAGCCCTTCCTAAACAGGTCAAAATAAAAAATCATAGTTTCGAATAATAATTCATTACATCATCTAATCCGTGCTGATATGTAATAACATGTTAGCCATAGCGCAAAAACACTTCTGCTTTCAAAACGAAAGTAGGGGTGTTTTTTTGCATTTAAGGGCAAATCAGACGTTTTTTTCGTCAT
>ULVG01052595.1_pt1 | contig 63453 bp, 58 predicted proteins | sample 1959221 | NCBI WGS metagenome assembly ULVG01 (sample SAMEA4835780, study PRJEB28245) | human gut metagenome | biome: gut microbiome; material: fecal sample | place: Denmark | collected 2008
ACGTCCCGGCGTCGTAGCCCTGCGCCAGCAGTGCCAGGAGCACGCCCGTCAGCACGTCGCCGCTGCCGCCCGTCGCCATGCCCGGATTGCCCGTGGTGTTGAACCAGCAACGTCCGTCGGGCGACACCACCGCCGTGTAGGCGCCCTTCAGCACGATGTGCGCCCCCGTGTTCTGCGCCAGCTCGCGCGCCTTCATCAGCCGCTCGTACGAATTGTGGCACTTGCCCACCAGCCGCTCCAGCTCCTTGGGATGGGGCGTCAGGATGCTCCCCTCGGGCAGGTCGTTCAGGCCCGAACGATGCTCGCCCAGGGCGTTCAGCGCATCGGCGTCGACGACCATCGGCGTCTGGCAGGTACGAATCTGTTCCAGCACGGCGTCCACCGTCTGTGGGTCGCGTCCCAGGCCGGGACCGATACCCACGGCCTGATAGTCGTCCGTATCGGTCGGCTCGGAGAAGCGCGTCTCGCTGTAGTCCAGCTCCGTCATGGCCTCGGGTACGGACGTCTGCACCATGAAGTTGTTGCAGAACGGCACGTGCACCGTCAGCAGCCCCGCGCCCGAGCGCAGGCATCCCCGCGCCGACAGGATGGAAGCCCCCGCCATGCCCTGCGAACCGGCAATGAGCAGCGCACGGCCGAAGCTGCCCTTGTGGGCGAAGCGTCCGCGCGGACGGAGCAGGGAGGCCACCTCGTCGTCGTCGGCCAGCTCGAAATCGGTGTCCGTCTCGTCGATAGCTTCCTCGCTCAGGCCGATGTCCAGCAGGCGCCATTCACCGACATAGGCTTCGTTCTCGACGAAGAGGAAGGCGAGCTTGGGCAGTTGCAGGCTCAGGGTCAGGTCGGCGCGGACGATATGCGCCGTTATATTATAGGTATTGTCCTCGCCCATCAGGCCCGACGGCACGTCGATGGCTACCACATGGGCGGGCGAGGCGTTGATATACTTCACCACGGCGGCAAAGCCTCCGCCCAACGGTTTGTTCAGCCCGCTGCCGAAGAGGCCGTCCACCACCACGTGGTCTGCCGTCAGTGTGGGAGGGGCAAACTGGGTGGAGATTTCATGGAAAGTGATGCCTTCCACTTCGAGAAGGCGTTCACGGTTCACGGCACAGTCTTCGGAAAGCTTTCCCTGCGGGTTGAAGAGGAAAACCTCCGGCCGATAGCCCTGTCCGGCCATCAGTCGTGCCACGGCCAGGGCATCACCCCCGTTGTTGCCCGGTCCGGCGAATACGGTAAAGGGAGTTTCGGTGTCGGGCCACTGCTCCATGATGGCGTCGGCCAGCGCCCGTGCGGCCCGCTCCATCAGGTCGATAGAGGCAATGGGCTCGTGCTCGATGGTATAGGCATCCAGCTGGCGGATGCCCGAAGTCGGAAATATTTTCATAATGCTTGCTTACAGTTTTCTACAAAAGTAGGCATTCCGATTCTATTTCGCAAATGAAAACGCGTTTCATGCCATCTTTCTGAAAAATGCAGAAGGCAAAAAGGAACGCATTCGCCCGATAATTCGTAACTTCGCGCCGCAAAAACAAAGACCACATATGAATACAACCAACCGACATCCCAAAGGCCTCTATCTGATTTTCGCCACCAGTACGGCCGAGCGCTTCAGCTATTACGGCATGCGCGCCATCTTCATCCTGTTTCTCACCCAAGCCCTGTTGCTCGACACCGAGACGGCTGCTTCCATCTACGGCAGCTACACGGGCCTCGTCTATCTGACTCCGCTTATCGGCGGCTACGTGGCCGACAAGTATTGGGGTATCCGCCGCTCCGTCTTTTGGGGAGCCGTACTGATGGCCGTCGGGCAGTTTCTGATGTTCTTCAGCGCTTCCATGCTCGATGCTCAGGAATTGTCGAGGGGACTGATGTACGGCGGACTCACCTTCCTTATATTGGGCAACGGATTCTTCAAGCCCACGGTGTCGTCGCTCGTCGGGCAGCTGTACGAACCCGGCGACCGTCGGCTCGACTCGGCCTATACCATCTTCTATATGGGCGTCAACGTGGGGTCGTTCCTCGCTCCGCTTGTCTGCGGCTACTTCGGCGAGACGGGCAATCCGCAGGACTTCAAGTGGGGCTTCCTGATTGCCGCCATCGTCACGGTGCTGACCGTCGTGCTGTTCGAGACGCAGAAGAACCGTTACCTCATCGGCCCCGACGGCCAGCAATTGGGCATCGTGCCCGATGCACGCAAAGAAGCGGAAGGCACCTCCGTAAAGGCCCAGACGCCCGAGGAAACCGCGCGCAAACGCCGCAACCTGTGGATATGCAGTGCGATGGCCGTCGTGCTGGCCCTGTTCTTCTACAGGTGCTTCGGCAACGACTGGATCAGCATCGGCATCTTCACGGCCTGCATCGTCTTCCCGGCCAGCATCCTGATGGACGGCTCACTCACCAAGATTGAGCGCGACCGCATCCTGGTCATCTACATCATCGCCTTCTTCGTCATCTTCTTCTGGGCAGCCTACGAGCAGGCAGGCGCTTCGCTCACGCTGTTTGCCTCGGAGCAGACCGACCGCGTCATCTTCGGTTGGGAAATGCCTGCTTCGTGGATTCAGTCGTTCAATCCCTTCTTCGTCGTCATGTCGGCCGCCGCGTCGGTCATCCTCTTCCTGCTGTCGAAGAAATTGCAGAAGATGATGCACGGAGTGGAATAAATTCGCTACCTTTGCACCAATTTAATATTCACAAGTCCCATGGATAGCATACAGATCAAAGACAAGAAATTCACCGTCTCCATCAAAGAGGAGGATATACTGAAAGAAGTGAGCCGCGTAGCCAACGAAATCAACCGTGATCTGGCAGGCAAGAACCCGCTCTTCCTGAGCGTGCTGAACGGTTCGTTCATGTTCACCGCCGACCTGATGAAACGCATCACCATCCCCTGCGAGATATCCTTCGTCAAGCTGGCCTCCTACCAGGGCGTGTCATCGACAGGCGCCGTCAAGGAAGTCATCGGCATCAACGAAGACCTGAGCGGACGCACCATCGTCATCGTGGAAGACATTGTAGACACAGGCCTCACCATGCAACGTCTGCTTGAGACGCTCGGTACCCGCGGACCGAAAGAGATACACATCGCCACCCTGCTCGTCAAGCCCGAGAAGCTGAAGGTGGACCTCAACATCGAGTATGCCGCCATGCACATCCCCAACGACTTCATCGTGGGTTACGGACTGGATTACGACGGCTTCGGGCGGAACTATAAGGACATTTATACAGTTGTGAATGAAGAATGAGGAATGAGGAATGAAGAATGACAACCGTTCTTCATTCTCCATTCTCAATTCTTCATTCTTAATTCTTCATTCTTAATTAAAATATGCTGAACATTGTAATTTTCGGTGCCCCCGGCTCTGGCAAGGGCACACAAAGCGAGAGAATTGTAGCAAAGTATGGCATCAACCACATCTCCACAGGTGACGTGCTGCGTGCCGAAATAAAGAACGGAACCGAGCTGGGCAAGACAGCCAAGGGTTACATCGACCAGGGCCAGCTCCTCCCCGACAACCTGATTATCGACATCCTGGCCTCCACGCTGGACAGCTTCAAGGATTCGAAAGGCGTCATCTTCGACGGCTTTCCCCGCACCATCGCACAGGCCGAGGCTCTGAAGAAGATGCTGGCCGAACGCGGACAGCAGGTGAGCGTGATGCTCGACCTCGACGTGCCCGAAGACGAACTGATGAAGCGCCTCATCCTGCGCGGACAGCAGTCGGGCCGTGCCGACGACAACGAGGAGACCATCAAGAAGCGCCTCACCGTTTACCACAGCCAGACCGCTCCGCTCATCGACTGGTACAAGCAGGAAGGCCTCTACGCCCACATCAACGGACTGGGTGAACTGGAGACTATCACTGCCGACATCTGCAAGGCGATTGATGCAGTGAAGTAAGAAGCGCTTCCCGCTCCAAAGAAACAGAAAATGCACCCACCGCGGTGCATTTTTTGTTTCCCTGCACCTGCACACACCTATCTGTATCTCCATATTATAGGAAATTATTTGTATCTTTGCCAACGGAATTCTTTATTCTCATCATCCTTAATTTAGACATTATGGCAGAATCGAACTTTGTAGACTACGTAAAGATATATTGCCGTTCGGGGAAAGGCGGCCGAGGTTCCACACACATGCGCCGTGCCAAATACGTGCCCTACGGAGGGCCTGACGGTGGCGACGGCGGACGAGGCGGGCACGTCATCCTGCGTGGCAACCGCAACTACTGGACCCTGCTCCACCTGCGCTACGACCGCCACATCATGGCCGGGCACGGCGAAAGCGGCTCCAAGAACCGCAGCTTCGGCAAAGACGGCGAGGACAAGGTCATCGAGGTGCCCTGTGGCACCGTGGTCTACAACGCCGAGACGGGCGAGTACATCTGCGACGTCACCGAGCACGGGCAGGAAGTGATCCTGCTGAAGGGAGGACGCGGCGGACTGGGTAACTGGCACTTCAAGACGGCCACCCGTCAGGCTCCGCGCTTCGCACAGCCCGGCGAACCGATGCAGGAGATGACCGTCATCATGGAGCTGAAGCTGCTGGCCGACGTCGGACTGGTGGGTTTCCCCAACGCCGGTAAGTCGACCCTGCTCTCGGCCGTATCATCAGCCAAACCGAAGATAGCCAACTATCCGTTCACGACGATGGAACCCAACCTGGGCATCGTGTCCTACCGTGAAGGCAAGTCGTTCGTCATGGCCGACATCCCCGGCATCATCGAAGGAGCCAGCGAAGGCCGCGGACTGGGTCTGCGCTTCCTGCGCCACATCGAACGCAACTCGCTACTGCTCTTCATGGTACCTGCCGACAGCGACGACATCACCAAAGAATACAACATCCTGCTGAACGAACTCCGCAACTTCAACCCCGAAATGCTGGACAAACAGCGCGTGCTGGCCATCACCAAATGCGACATGCTAGACCAAGAACTGATGGACGAAATAGAACCCACCCTGCCTCAGGACGTGCCCCACGTGTTCATCTCCGCCATCTCGGGCCTCGGCATCAACGTGCTGAAGGACATCCTGTGGGAAGAGCTGAACAAGGAGAGCAACAAGATTGAGGGCAAGATAGAAAGCATCGCCCACCGCCCCAAGGACATGAGCCACCTGAAAGAGGAACTGGCCGACGAAGGCGAAGACGAGGACCTCAGCATCGAGTATGTAGACGAGGACGACATCGAAGACCTCGAGGACTTTGAATACGAGGAAGAGGACTGGGAGGACGACAAGCAATGAGCCGCCTCAGCCCCGACAAACGAATGTTGGAGTATGCATTAAACGATGCATGCTCCGACATTTTTGCTTTCAGCACCACCCGCCACGGCGGCATCAGCACGGGCACATACGCCTCGCTGAACTGCACGCCCTACACAGGCGACTCGGCCGAGAACGTCCTCCGAAACCAGGGACTACTTCTGGAAGCCTTGCCGCAACGCCCGCAGGAGCTCGTCATCCCCTGGCAGACACACGGCACAGCATCCCTCGTCATCGACACCGACTACCTGCAGGCCGACCCTCAGACACGCCACGAAAGCCTGCAAGGCATCGACGCCCTCATCACCCGCGAACCAAGCGTCTGTCTCTGCATCTCGACGGCTGACTGTATCCCCATCCTATTATATGACCACCGGCACCAAGCCATCGCCGCCGTCCATGCCGGCTGGCGGGGAACGGTGAACCGCATCGTTCGGCACACGTTGGAGCGGATGCAAACGCTCTACGGCACAGAGGGCAAAGACGTGCAGGCTGTTATCGGCCCCGGCATCTCGCTCGCCGCCTTCGAGGTGGGCGAAGAGGTGTACGAAGCCTTCCGCGCCGCCGACTTCCCGATGCCCTACATCGCCGAATGGCACAACGATACCCACAAGCATCACATAGACCTGTGGGCCGCCAACCAACTACAACTGCTGGACTTCGGCCTGCCCGACACGCAGATAGAGACCGCCGGCATCTGTACCTACACCCGCCACAAAGACTTCTTTTCCGCCCGCAGGCTGGGAATCAAGTCGGGCAGGATGCTGTCGGGAATCATGATGAAGAGCTATGAGTGACGAGCTACGAGCTACAAGTGACAAGTAATTGCGCAACCCACTCATCACTCGTAGCCTGACTCGTAGCTCGTAGCTTGTAACTCGTAGCTAATTACAAACTAAAAATTTAAGTACCCATGTACAACCTCACCGTATCCGAAGAACTGAAATCGCGCTGCCCCGAATATTGCGGAGCAGCCGTCTATGCCGAAGTGACCAATACGCTCCACAGCGATGGACTTTGGCAGGAAATAAACGCCTTTACCGAAGAACTGCGTATCACCGACACGACCGAAGGTATCAAACATCAGCCCGCCATTGCCGCCACCCGCGAAGCCTACAAACGCTGCGGGAAAGACCCCAGCCGTTACCGTCCTTCTGCCGAGGCTCTGCGCCGGCGTCTGCTCCGCGGATTGGAGCTGTATCAGATTGATACGCTGGTGGACCTCATCAACCTCGTCTCCCTGCGTACGGGCTACAGCATCGGCGGCTTCGATGCCGACAAGATACAGGGCACTGATCTCTGCCTGGGTATCGGCCGGGCCGAAGAACCGTTCGAGGGCATAGGCCGCGGTGTGCTCAACATCGAAGGCCTGCCCGTCTTCCGCGACGCCGTGGGCGGTATCGGTACCCCCACTAGCGACAACGAGCGTACCAAGATGGACGTCGGTACCCGCCACATTCTGGCCATCATCAATGGCTACGACGGCGACACCACCCGCCTGCAACAGGCTGCCGAAATGACACAGGAACTTTTAAGGAAATATGCCTCATCCGACGGAGGAAACATTCATTACTTCGAATGAAAACAGTGTTATTCTTCCTCATCTGTCTTCTGCTCCCTCTACAGATACAGGGCCAGCAGAAGACAGGCACCTTCTCCAACATGGAGGTGAACCACATCCGAGTGGCTACACCGAGACTGTTCGACAAGAGTAAAACCATCCTGCTGCACCTCGACAGCCTGGGGCAAAAGGACTATTGCTTCCCCCTACCCGGCGGCAAGGTCATCTCGCCCTACGGGCGGGGCGGCGGGCGGCATACAGGTATCGACATCAAGACGCGGGCCAACGACACCATCCGCAGTGCCTTCGCCGGTGTGGTACGCATGTCGAAACCCTACAGTGCCTACGGCAATGTCATTGTGGTGCGCCATCCCTCCGGCCTGGAGACCGTCTACAGCCACAACTCCAAGAATCTGGTGCAAAGCGGCGACACGGTAAAGGCCGGGCAAGCCATCGCTCTGACAGGACGCACAGGACGAGCCACTACCGAGCATCTGCACTTCGAAACACGCATCAACGGCCAGCACTTCAACCCCAACATTCTCTTCAACATGAAAGAAGAAAGCCTGCGGCACGAATGCATCCGCTGCACCAAGAATGCAAACGGCATCGTCGTCAAGCCGGTGTTGAAAAATAACGGTACGAAGTGACACGGTTTTCCAAACGTTTCACTACCTTTGCAAGGCATTTCAATGAACAATTAAAACATATCAATGATAGAAAAACTGATTGTCCTCGAAGATATCGACCCGGTCATCTTTTACGGTGTAAACAACGCCAACATGCAGCTAATCAAGGCTCTTTACCCCAAATTGCGCATTGTGGCGCGCGGCAACGTCATCAAGGTGCTGGGCGATGAAGAAGAAATGTGTGCCTTCGAAGAAAACATCATCAAGCTGGAGAAGCATTGCGCCGAATACAACTCGCTGAAGGAAGAAGCCATCATCGACATCATAAAAGGCAATGCTCCGCAGGCAGAGAAAAGCGGCAACGTCATCGTATTCAGCGTAACGGGCAAACCTATCATTCCCCGAAGTGAGAACCAACAGAAGCTGGTGGATGCTTTCCACAAGAACGACATGGTGTTTGCCATCGGCCCGGCCGGATCGGGCAAAACTTACACAGCCATTGCTCTGGCCGTGCGTGCCCTGAAGAACAAGGAAATCAAGAAAATCATCCTCAGCCGCCCCGCCGTGGAAGCGGGCGAAAAGCTCGGCTTCCTGCCCGGCGACATGAAAGACAAAATAGACCCGTACCTGCAACCGCTCTACGACGCCTTGCAGGACATGATACCCGCCGCCAAGCTGAAGGAATATATGGAGCTGAACATTATCCAGATAGCTCCGTTAGCCTTCATGCGCGGACGTACACTGAACGATGCCGTCGTCATCCTCGACGAAGCTCAGAACACTACGACTGCCCAAATCAAGATGTTCCTCACCCGCATGGGCATGAATACCAAAATGATTGTAACGGGCGACATGACGCAGATTGACCTTCCTTCCTCTCAAACCTCCGGCCTCGTACAAGCCCTGAAGATACTGAAGGGTGTAAAAGGCATCAGCTTCATTGAGCTGAACAAGAAAGACATCGTCCGTCACAAACTGGTAACACAGATTGTGGAGGCATACGAGAAGTTTGAGAAAGAACAGAAAGCTGAACGCGAACGCCAGAAAGAAGAGAAGAAAAGCCAAACGACTAACACTAATCAAAATACATAACAGTTATGAAACAAGCGTTAACTAAAACTGATTTCAACTTTCCGGGACAGAAGAGTGTCTATCACGGAAAAGTACGTGACGTGTACAACATCAACGGCGAAAAGCTCGTCATGGTAGCAACCGACCGTATCTCGGCCTTCGACGTCATCCTGCCGAAAGGTATCCCCTTCAAGGGCCAGATGCTGAACCAGATTGCCGCCAAGTTCCTCGATGCCACGACCGACATCTGCCCCAACTGGAAGCTGGCTACACCCGACCCGATGGTAACCGTCGGCGTAATGTGCGAAGGTTTCCCTGTAGAAATGATTGTTCGCGGTTACCTCTGCGGCTCGGCCTGGCGTGCTTACAAGAGCGGTGTTCGTGAAATCTGCGGCGTACGTCTGCCCGAAGGAATGAAGGAGAACCAGAAGTTCCCCGAACCTATCATCACCCCGACGACCAAAGCCGAAATCGGTGAACACGACGCCGACATCTCCAAGGAGGAAATCCTGGCCAATGGTCTGGCTACTCCCGAAGAATATGCCCTGCTGGAGAAATATACACTGGCCCTCTTCAAGCGCGGTACAGAGATTGCTGCCGAGCGTGGCCTCATCCTGGTAGATACTAAATATGAATTCGGCAAGCACAACGGCCAGATCTATCTGATGGACGAAATCCATACACCCGACTCCAGCCGCTACTTCTACAGCGAAGGCTACGAAGAGCGTTTCGAGAAAGGCGAACCCCAGAAGCAGCTCTCCAAAGAATTCGTACGCGAATGGCTGATGGACAACGGCTTCCAGGGCAAAGAAGGCCAACAGGTTCCCGAGATGACCGACGAAATCGTGACCTCTATCAGCGAACGCTACATCGAACTGTACGAACACATCACCGGCGAGAAATTCGTTCGCGAAGCTGCTGAAGACATTGCTGCCCGTATCGAAAAGAACGTAACGGAATACCTAAACAAGTAATACAAGAGCACACCTGCTCCTGACATACACTTAACGCGGATTACGCGGAATAGCACGAATGTCACTATCTCTATTCCATGTAATCTGCGTCTGTTTTACCCAACCAGCAAGACTGTCAACGCAACATCACCACACGACGCAAAATAAGCTTTTTGTATTGTCTCTTCATATCATCAGGCAAGAAAGACTGGTCTATCAGTTCAAACCACTTAGGTAGGGCTCGACTGAATCGGCGAGCCAGATTTTCAATCACTTTTTCTTCTACTCCCGAAGCTGTAATAGCCTTGTAGAAATCCATCTTACGCAAACGATTCTTCTTCCCGTTAAGAGTAAGAGCGAGCTCCTCCGTATCTTCGGGAATCACCAGCGCAGTAGACAACATGTCATAAGCCGGAGTAAGCGTATATCCATTTATCAGATTGTAAAGCGAAAAGTTTTTAAGGTGCATGTCAGCATTACCTGTTATCCAACAAAAGACAACCATTTCCCAGAAATTAATAACATCGAGCTGTGGTGTAAAAGAGTAACGACGAATAAGCTTGGCTATCTGCTCGTAAGAGCCCTTATACTTGTACTCTGTGAGCCGTTCGGACAGTTGACACATATCTTCCATAGCCACCTTATGACCATCGGGCAGACGGTCGATACGGCGGGTTATGTAACACAATTCGCCATCGCTGAAACGTATCAAACTATGAGGTACTACACTGATTTTAGCAGTTTCGGCCAAGTGCATGGTAACATCTTCCAATTCAGGCAAAGCACGATAAGACTGCGTCTGTGGCTTCAAAATAAAACGTCCCCACAATCCTACTATGGTAAAGCGATCAGGTTCATTACGCCCACCTCTGTTAATATCAAGAGAAAGTTTAGCTTGCACCCCAGTAAGGGTCGTTTGACTGCGTACTACTTCACGAGCTAAATCACCCAGTTGACTGCGCACGTAAGGCAACTCAGGAGCCATACGGACACCAAAAAACTTGCGAGCACAAGCCGGATGAAAATCTTTCATTCCCTCACTTAATTCTTTATAACAATACAGACATCGACTCATGACTTTTCCTCCTCAGTTTCATTATCCGGTATCACACTGACAGCTCCAATACAATCTTTACAACAGGCTAGCAGAAGTGACATGCGGTCACGTTGATTAATCTTCCAACTTCGCTCAGCAATGTCCAGCAACCAGCCTTCGGGTATTAGTCCATCAAAGAATGGAAAAAGCACCGTATCATGATAAGGCTTCTCCGTCAATGGTAGTGTAAGGCTAACAGCTGCTGCATCTGACAAAGCCAAATAATTAGCGTCATACGTGAAAGTAAAACCGTTTTCATCTTCTATCAACCTGCCAGCTAACCGGTCGTACAGATATACCTTAGCACATTTCATAACCTATCCTCCCTTGTTTTTACATCAACCTCTACAGGACCTACCTGACGGCCAAACAAACTGAGTACTTGATTCACTTTATCCATCCGTAAGGTCTGCTTACCCTGCTCCAGATCACGAACAAAACGTAACCCTACACCCGACTTATCTGCCAGGTCCACTTGCGTCAAACCAAATTGACGACGCATTTCCTTTACAAAATCTGCAATTACTGTATAAGTCATATCTATACCCTTTCGGGTACAAATATAATAAAATTCTTCACTGATTATACCTGTATGGGTATAATTAACCAAAAGCTATACTGATTTATACCCAAACGGGTATAAGTAAGCTTCTATATCCAAATATTCTTATAGTTTCTTCAAATAAAGAAGATAACGAATATACTGGAAAATATGCCATAAGTTACACACTGAACTACTTATTTTCTTAACTTTGCGCAAGAATATACCTAATTTTTATGGATTATCCTCAGGAACATATTAAGCCATACGGTGAAGAAGGTACAAAAGCTGTACAGGTGGAACGCATGTTCAATCATATCGCTCCAACGTATGACCAACTGAACCACACCCTCTCAATGGGTATCGACCGTAGTTGGCGTAGAAAAGCGATCCATACACTCCGTCCCTATCACCCCCAACAAATACTGGACATAGCTACCGGTACGGGCGATTTTGCCATCCTGGCCTGCCGTGAGCTACAACCACAGTTTCTCATTGGTGCTGACATTTCGGAAGGCATGATGGAAGTAGGCCGTGAAAAGGTACAGCAGGCAGGCCTCGCAGATAAGGTATCTTTCGCCCGCGAAGATTGCACAGCATTGTCTTTTGCAGATGCCACGTTCGATGCGGTAACAGTAGCTTTCGGTGTCCGTAATTTTGAGCATCTGGATATTGCACTTGGAGAAATGTGTCGTGTACTTCGCCCTAACGGACATTTGGTTATCCTTGAGTTATCTACACCCGACCGCTTTCCTATGAAGCAACTATTTACTCTTTACTCTAAAGTAGTAATGCCGCTTATTGGCAAACTGATATCCAAGGACAACAGCGCCTACACTTATCTACCCGAAAGCATTCGCGCTTTTCCGCAAGGAGAAGTGATGCAGCGGTCTATACGCAACGCCGGTTTCAGTCAGGTACGTTTCCGGCGATTAACATTCGGTATCTGTACCCTTTATGTAGCAACCAAATAAATCTACCTTTTAATTATGGACAAATACGGTTTAATCGGTTATCCGCTGAAGCATTCATTCTCCATCGGATACTTCAACGAAAAATTTCAGTCTGAGAATATTGATGCTGAATATGTAAACTTCGAAATACCACGTATCGAAGACTTCATGGAAGTCATCGAAGAAAATCCCAATCTCCGCGGCCTCAACGTCACCATTCCCTATAAAGAACAAGTCATCCCTTACCTAGATGAACTAGACAAGGATACTGCTAAAATAGGTGCCGTAAACGTCATTAAAATAATCCCTCAAGCTAAAGGAAAAGTAAAACTAGTAGGTTACAATTCTGACATCATTGGTTTTACGCGTTCCATTGAGCCCTTATTATTGCCTCATCATACCAAAGCCCTTATTTTAGGAACAGGAGGAGCCTCCAAAGCAGTTTTTCATGGATTAGCCAATTTGGGTATCCAATCTACTTTCGTATCACGCACTAAAAAAAGAAATGATATATTAACCTACGGAGAACTGACACCTGAAATTATGCAGGAACATACCGTCATCGTGAATACGACTCCGCTAGGCATGTATCCTAAAGTAGATTTTTGTCCAGACATCCCCTACAACCAACTGACATCGAAACATTTGCTTTACGACCTATTATACAATCCCAGTGAAACTCTTTTTATGAAAAAAGGCATAGAGCAGGGGGCCACCGTAAAAAACGGATTGGAAATGCTGTTACTCCAGGCTTTTGTATCATGGGAAATATGGAATAAATAGCTGAATAAAGAATGAGAAAAGCCATCAAATACAGCCTGATAGCTGTCATAGCCATAGCGGCCCTACTATTATGTGCCGGATACTACATGCTAGGATATGCCCTGAAACCTGAAGAGCTGGTTAGCCGCAGTCGTAACATTGAAAGTTCGCTTGAATATATGCGGCAAACTTATCCCGAAGTGGGACATTGGATCGACAGCCTACAAGCAGCTGAAGCTTTACACGACCTCTATATTGAAAATGATGAAGGCACTCCTTTACATGCCCTTTATGTACCAGCAGCCGATTCAACCAATCATACGGCAGTCATTGTACACGGATATACAGACAATTCCATCCGAATGATGATGATAGGTTATCTGTACAACCGTCAATTGGGATACAACATTTTACTACCTGATCTCTATGGGCACGGACTAAGTGGAGGTACTGAAGTACAAATGGGTTGGAAAGACCGACTCGACGTACTCCGTTGGACAGAAGAAGCCAATCATCTTTTTGGAGGAAACACAGAGATGGTAGTACATGGCATTTCAATGGGAGCAGCCACAACAATGTGTGTATCAGGCGAAGTACAACAGGGAATATACCAACAACCTTTTATCAAATGTTTTGTAGAAGACTGTGGCTATACCAGTGCTTGGGATGAATTTAAAAGCGAACTAAAAAATCAGTTTGGCCTACCCGCCTTTCCACTACTCTATGTAGCCAGTACATTATGCCACATAGAATACGGCTGGAGTTTCCAAGAAGCATCTCCATTGGAGCAAGTAAAGAAATGCACTCTCCCCATGCTCTTCATTCATGGCGATGCCGATACTTTCGTACCCACATGGATGGTACATCCACTGTACGAAGCCAAACCAGCTCCAAAAGAACTTTGGATTGTGCCTGGAGCCGAACATGCCGTAGCTTATAAAGAAAATACTGAGGCTTATACCCGTAAAGTCCGCGATTTTGTTGGGACATATATTCACTAAAAGAACGAATCCATACCTTCATGAAGAAAATTATACTTTCTATCTTATTCTGTCAGGTTCTTTGTTTGACGACATGGGCACAAGTTGTTTATACTCCAGAGAATCTACCGAAAGTACACCTAGTAGACAAAACTCGCTATGTATGTGACCCCGAAAACATACTCAATGTGGCAGCTCGCGACAGCATTGACCGCATGCTTTATGCTCTGGAACAGCAAACCGGTATTCAGACTGTAGTGGCCGTAGTACCCACCATTGGCGAAGGAGACTGCTTCGACTTCTGCCATCAGCTGCTTAATTCATGGGGAGTAGGACAGAAAGGTAAGGACAACGGACTCGTAATCCTGCTCGTTACCGACCAACGATGCATCCAGTTCTATACTGGTTATGGGTTGGAAGGCCCCCTACCCGATGCCATCTGCAAACGCATCCAGACACGCCATATGATACCCTATTTGAAGGAAAACCGATGGAGTGAAGGCATGGTGGCCGGCATCCGTGCTACCTGCGCACGCCTGGACGGTTCAATGGAGAACGACCTGCCAGCCGACGGAGATGACGATGGTGCAGGTAGCGTCTTTTTGGTACTTTTCGGCATCGTAGCGGTAGGTGTTTTCCTCGCAGTCATAGCCATGCACGCAGCTTCCAAATGTCCCAAATGCGGCCAGCACAAATTGCAGCGCAGCTCCAGCCGCCTCATTGCACTTCGCAACGGTGTCAGAACGGAAGACGTAACCTACACCTGCCGTAACTGTGGCCATCAGGTGATACGCCGCCAGCAATCTTACGATGACAATTATCGCGGACGGAGAGGAGGAGGCGGAGGTCCTTTCATCTTCGGAAGCGGAGGTGGCGGAGGATTCAGTGGAGGTAGCTTCGGCGGAGGAATGGGAGGAGGCGGAGGTGCCGGTTCCCGATTCTGACCTTCCCAAGAATTTGCTATTATTTTATTAATCTATCAAATTACTGAACAATATGAAAAAAGTAACGATTATCATCATTGTAGCCGTAGTGGCCATCATCGCCATCTGGGCCGTCAGCGGCTACAACAGCCTCGTCGGCATGGACGAGAACGTCAGCAACCAATGGGCCAACGTGGAGACGCAGTACCAGCGTCGTGCCGACCTCATCCCCAACCTGGTGAACACGGTTAAGGGGTATGCCGCTCACGAAAAGGAAACGCTGGAAGGCGTCATCGCCGCCCGTAGCCAGGCCACCCAAATCAAAGTGGACCCCACGGACCTGACACCCGAGAAGCTGGCCGAATATCAGAAGGCACAGGGCCAGCTGGCCACCGCCCTGGGCAAGCTGCTTGCCATCACCGAAAACTACCCCGACCTGAAGGCCAACCAGAACTTCCTGGAGTTGCAGGCCCAGCTCGAAGGCACAGAGAACCGTATCAATGTAGCCCGCAAGAACTTCAACGACGCGGCCAAGGCCTACAACACCACCATCCGCCGCTTCCCCAAGAACATCCTTGCCGGTATGTTCGGCTTCGACAAGCGCGCCTACTTCGAGGCAGCTGAAGGTGCTGAGCAGGCTCCACAAGTGCAATTCTAAAATTCCCTATGACACAAGTCTGTGTTTTATCATTTAGAAACGGCTGTTTTCCCATAAAGAAACGGCCGTTTTCTTTATGAGAAAACAATCCTTTCTACTAAAAGCAACACCCTTAATTTCTATATGGGAAAAAACAACAAGCAGAATATCTGGAAAATGCCTGCCGCATAGTAGGCTATCTGCCGAATAATTGTTACTTTTGCATATTCAATTGAACAAAAATACATTATCTCATGAGTAATCAACGATACATGATGCGCGGCGTAAGCGCATCGAAAGAGGATGTTCACAACGCCATCAAGAACATCGACAAGGGCATTTTCCCGCAGGCCTTCTGCAAGATTATCCCCGACATACTGGGCGGCGACCCGGAGTATTGCAACATCATGCACGCCGACGGCGCAGGCACCAAGTCCTCGCTGGCCTACCTGTACTGGCGGGAGACGGGCGACCTCTCGGTGTGGAAAGGCATCGCGCAGGACGCGCTCATCATGAACATCGACGACCTGCTCTGCGTAGGAGCGGTGGACAACATCCTCGTTTCCTCCACCATCGGACGCAACAAGCTGCTGGTGCCGGGCGAAGTCATCTCCGCCATCATCAACGGCACGGACGAACTGCTGGCCGAGCTGCGTGAAATGGGCGTGGGCGTCTATGCCACGGGCGGCGAGACAGCCGACGTGGGCGACCTGGTGCGCACCATCATTGTGGACTCTACCGTGACCTGCCGCATGAAGCGCAGCGACGTCATCAACAACGCCAACATCCGTCCGGGCGACGTCATCGTGGGCCTCACCAGCTACGGACAGGCTACTTACGAGAAGGAATACAACGGCGGCATGGGCAGCAACGGCCTGACCTCGGCCCGCCACGATGTCTTTGCCAAGTATCTGGCAGAGAAATATCCGGAGAGCTACGACAAGGCCGTGCCCGACGAACTCGTGTACAGCGGCCAGCTGAAGCTGACCGACAAGGTAGAAGGCAGTCCGCTGGATGCAGGCAAGCTCGTCCTCTCGCCCACCCGTACCTATGCGCCGGTTGTCAAGAAGCTGCTCGACGCCCTGCGCCCCCAGATTCATGGCATGGTACACTGCTCGGGCGGCGCACAGACCAAGGTACTGCACTTCGTGGGCGACAACTGCCGCGTCATCAAGGACAACCTCTTCCCCGTACCTCCCCTGTTCCGCACCATCAAGGAGCAGAGCGACACGGACTGGGCCGAGATGTACAAGGTATTCAACATGGGACACCGTCTGGAAGTTTACCTCTCGCCCGAGCATGCCGAGGAAGTCATCGCCATCTCGAAGTCGTTCAACATCGACGCACAGGTCATCGGCCGCATCGAGGAGAGCGACAAGAAGGAGCTGATTATCCGTTCGGAGTTCGGTGAGTTCAGGTATTAATGAAAGATATTGAGCGCTATGGGCTATGCAGTCATTGTTCTGATTGTGGTGTGTGTATTGGCTTGGGGGCAATATTACCGAAGCAATACCACCCGCAAGAAGAAAGAACAATAATATCATGAGAAGAAACAAGTGGACAGGCATCTTGGTTTTCGTACTACTTATTGCTGTAGCGGTTGGATTAAGCATCGTAGCAGCGCGGATAGGTTCGGACTTTCTGCGCTGCTTGGCCATTGTACTTCCGGCAAGTATAGCAGAAGATTTAATTGCATATTGCTCTGGTAAGGAAAGCAAAATAAAAATATTCAGCGACAAGAAACGCTGGTGGGGATTTGCCGCAGGAGTCCTGATTGTGACAACGCTGTTTTGGCTTTTCGAGAAATTCGTGTTTTAACTAACATAACAATATGGAAAGAGAACATCAAGGTTGCCTGATAGGCATTGGCATGGTGGCCGTTTGTGGAGCCATCCTCTTTGTGGCTTATAAGTGGGACATTCCTTTCCTGAAGTGTGCCTGTTACCTCCTGCCGGCTCTGATAGGTTCCTACATAGGCAGTCAATATTTCAGCACAGCGGAACAAAGGGTGAAGAACCGCTTCTCGCGTCGGACGTGGATTCTGATTGTTATCGGTTTCCTGATACTGGCAGCAGTGCTGGCGTGGCTGTTTGAGGGAAGATTGTGGTAGACTAATAAACAGACAGAGGTATGAAGCATTTGCTCAAAGTCATTCTCGTAGCCGTTGTCATCCTTGCCTTCTGCTTCGGGCTTTATCTCCTCAGCGACCTGTGGGATGCGCCTGTTCTCCGATTCCTGAACTACACCATCATCGGTGCAGCCTCTGGAATCTATGCAGGTCCCCGTCTTGCTCCCGAAGTGGACAAGGAGAAATATCGGATGACCTCTAAGAAATGGATACTGAGCATCGTAGGAGTGATCGTGGTTGCGGCATTGCTGTCTTGGCTGATTGAGGGGAGATTGTGGTAACATATTCAGATGTAAAAAATATAGTAATATGAGTAAGATATTTTGTCTAGAAACAGAATGGAAGCAAAATGTGCATGATTTAAAGTATAAATCTACTGCCCTTCCTTTATTAGAGTTCCTCAAAGCATCACCACGAAATACAGATTTTATTATAAGAAATGTTGCTACAACAGCAGACTTTGATTATTACATAGAACATCTTTATCACGATACTTATAATTCATATAACATCGTTTATTTATGCTTCCATGGTTCTAAGTCTAGTATTGAACTAGCTCATAAAGATGAAAGCATTAATATAATTGAATTTGCTGAAAATAATAAAGGCATATTTGAAGGGAAGAATGTTCACTTTGGAAGTTGTAGTACATTAAAGATGAAGAGCGAAGATATTAAATTCTTCAAAAAAGAAACAGGAGCACGAATGATTTCAGGTTATGAGACAGATGTGGATTTAGTAACAAGTTTTGTTTTTGAATTGTGGCTTCTCAATGAAATGTGTGAACATCCTAATTATACAGGAACAAAAATATATGACCTAGCACAAAATAGAATGCCATATTATACTAAGAAGTTTAAATTTGTCGCATATTAATATAGTCTGAAAAATACGAAATAAATGGCAGAAAACAACACCATACTGGAAAAGCTCGACGGCCTCGTGGCCCGCTTCGAGGAAGTATCGACACTGATTACCGACCCGGCAGTCATTGCCGACCAGAAGCGGTACGTCAAGCTGACGAAAGAATACAAGGAACTGGGCGACCTGATGGACGCCCGCAAGGAATACATGCAGGTATTGAACGGTATCGACGAGGCCAAGGACATCATCGCCAACGAAACCGATGCCGAGATGCGCGACATGGCCCGCGAGGAACTTGATGCCTGCCAGACGCGCCTGCCCGAACTGGAAGAGCACATCAAACTGTTGCTCGTTCCGGCCGACCCGCAGGACAGCCGCAACGCCATCCTCGAGATACGTGGCGGTACGGGCGGCGACGAAGCGGCCATCTTTGCAGGCGACCTCTTCCGCATGTACTCCAAGTACTGCGACATCAAGGGCTGGAAGCTCGAAGTGTCCAGCGCCAACGAAGGAGCCGCCGGCGGCTTCAAGGAAATCATCTGCTCCGTCACGGGCGAGAACGTGTATGGCACGCTGAAGTATGAGTCGGGCGTACACCGTGTACAGCGCGTACCGGCCACGGAGACACAGGGCCGCGTGCATACCTCGGCCGCCTCGGTAGCCGTACTGCCCGAAGCCGAGGAGTTCGACGTGGTGATCAACGAAGGCGAAATCAAGTGGGACACCTTCCGAAGCGGCGGTGCGGGCGGTCAGAACGTGAACAAGGTAGAGTCCGGCGTGCGTCTACGCTACAACTGGAAAAACCCCAACACAGGTATCGTAGAGGAAATCCTCATTGAGTGTACCGAGACGCGCGACCAGCCCAAGAACAAAGAGCGTGCCCTCTCGCGTCTGCGCACCTTCATCTACGACAAGGAGCATCAGAAGTACATCGACGACATCGCCTCCAAGCGCAAGACAATGGTATCTACCGGCGACCGCTCGGCCAAGATACGTACCTACAACTATCCGCAGGGACGCATCACCGACCACCGCATCAACTACACCATCTACAACCTGGCCGCCTTCATGGACGGCGACATACAGGACTGCATCGACCACCTCATCGTGGCCGAGAATGCAGAACGGTTAAAAGAAAGCGAATTGTAATACAGTTAAAAACAGAAGATATGAACAAGCAACAACTTTTTGAAAACATCAAGAAGAAGCAGTCGTTCCTCTGCGTGGGGCTCGACACGGACATCAAGAAGATTCCCGAACACCTGCTGAAGGAAGAAGATCCCATCTTTGCCTTCAACAAGGCCATCATCGACGCTACGCAGGACCTCTGCATCGCCTACAAGCCCAACCTGGCTTTCTACGAGAGCATGGGCGTAAAGGGATGGATTGCCTTCGAGAAAACAGTGAACTACATCAAGCAGAACTATCCTGACCAGTTCATCATCGCCGATGCCAAGCGTGGCGACATCGGTAACACATCGGCCATGTATGCCCGTACCTTCTTCGAGGAGCTGGACATTGACTCCGTAACCGTAGCTCCCTACATGGGCGAAGACAGCGTAACGCCGTTCCTCACGTACAAAGGCAAGTGGGTCATCCTGTTAGCACTGACCAGCAACAAGGGGTCGCACGACTTCCAGCTGACGATGGACGTAGACGGCGAACGCCTCTTCGAGAAAGTACTCCGCAAGAGCCAGCAGTGGGCTAACGACGAGAACATGATGTACGTGGTAGGTGCCACACAGGGACGCATGTTCGAAGACATCCGCAAGGTTGTGCCCAACCACTTCCTGCTCGTACCTGGCGTAGGCGCACAAGGCGGTTCGCTGGAAGAAGTCTGCAAGTATGGCATGACGAAGGAGTGCGGCCTCATCGTCAATTCCAGCCGTGGCATCATCTACGTGGACAAGACGGAAAACTTCGCCGCTGCCAGCCGCAAGGCCGCACAGGAAGTGCAGGCACAGATGGCTGAGCAACTGAAGGCTATTCTTTGATTCTGCGAAAAGCTCCATTATATAACAGGGGTGTCGTTCAATCTTATGTATGAACGGCACCCCTGTTTCGTTGAATAAATATATGCTTTACCATCTTACTTCAGATACTCTCTGAAGAAGCTCTCAATCTTGTCGAAAGGTATTACCTGCAGGTTGTCGTACAGGTCGGTGTGGTTGGCGCCGGGGATGATGAGCAGTTCCTTGTTATCGCCCGTCAGTTTCTGGAAGGCATCCCGACTGAAGTAGCACGAATGGGCTTTCTCTCCGTGAATCATCAGGACGGCGCTACGTATCTCGTTGCTATAGGTCAGGATGGGCATGTTGATAAACGACAGCGAAGAAGTCTTGTTCCATCCGTCGTTCGAGTTGAGCGAACGCTTATGGTAGCCGCGCGGCGTCTTGTAGTAGGCATAGTAGTCTTTCACGAACTGGGGTGCGTCGGCAGGCAGCGGATCCACCACACCGCCGGCACGTTCGTAGGAGCCGTTGCGGTAGTCGGCCGTGCGCTGGGCGTTGAGCTGGCGGCGGAGTTCGTAACGCTGGTCGGCATCCATCGAGTCGAAGTAACCGTTGGCATTCACGCGGCTCATGTCGTACATGGTCGAAGTGACCGTCGCCTTGATGCGCGTGTCGATGGCGGCAGCGTTCAAGGCCATGCCTCCCCAACCACAGATGCCGAGGATGCCGATGCGTTCAGGATCTACATCATCGCGGGTTGACAGATAGTCTACGGCCGCGCAGAAGTCTTCCGTATTGATGTCGGGCGAAGCCACATAGCGAGGTTGGCCGCCACTCTCGCCCGTAAACGATGGATCGAAGGCAATGGTCAGGAAGCCACGCTCGGCCAACGTCTGCGCATAGAGGCCGGACGACTGCTCCTTGACAGCTCCGAACGGTCCGCTCACGGCAATGGCTGCCAGCTTGCCCGTCGCCTGCTTCGGCACGTAGAGGTCGGCCACAAGCGTAATGCCGTAACGGTTGTGGAAGGTCACTTTACTATGATTCACTTTGTCGCTCTGCGGGAACACCTTGTCCCACTCGCTGGTCAATTCCAATTTTTCCATATCATGTTGTTTTGAAGGGTTACACTTGTCCGTAACGTTTGCCGCACCAGCGGCGGTGAAGCCTGTCAGCAGAAGAGCTGCCAGCAGGCAGGAGAGATTTTTCTTTCTGTTCATGTCTTACACCTTATTATACATTCTACATCATTCGCCACTCAAAGCGAGGGTCACGGTGACGTCTCCGTCGCCCAAAGCGGCTTTCAGTTCACTTTCCGACACGTTGTCAATCTTGCCGAGACGGGTGAGCGAATAGCTGTTGCGCCCGTAGTAGATGACGAAATAACGGCCCTGATACAGAATCAGGTCGCCCGGCACGGTCGAAATCTGTTCATCGTTGCGCGGCAGGGTAGTGCCTATCGGGCCCACCTTCTCCATCCGTGCATAATCTTCCATCTCGATGGTGAGGTCTCCCTCGGCCAGCAGCGCCTTCAGCGCACGGGTCGAAGAGTTGTCTACCAGCGTGGCAGTGAATGTCTTTCCGCCTACTTTCAGTTTGATTGTACTTGTTTCCATATTCTCTTGATTTTCATTTTCCGATTCTCCTTCCTCCGGCTGGGCAGGCTGTTCGGGTACGGTGGGCTCGATATCCAATTCAGGGTCCGACGTGCAAGCCACCGCCATCCAAGGCAGCAACAGAAGGACAGGAATCAACAGATACATCTTCATGACGAAAAAGCATTAAAGTCTCTGATGCAAAGATACAGCGACAAAGGCCTCCGCCTTGTATACAGATTACGGAAGAAATAACGGAAATTACGGATAGATGTACAGATTTCTTCCCCACTCTCCCCGCCTCCCCCTTGTTTATCTCCTTGAAATCTCCTACCTTTGGGCGTAAACAAATAAGAACATCCGACCATGAATCACGAAAACAACGTTGCCACCGCCTCAGGAAAGACGGACAACATGCCCAAAGACTATATCTACTGTCCTGCCGCCGACGGAGCCTGTCCCCGCGCTCCGCAATGCTTGCGTGCCATCGCCTATCGTCAGTTGACGGCAACAGAGGCTTCGGACAAGCCTGGCCCCATCCGCATTGTGCACCCTGCCTGCGTCGCCCATGCACAGAAGGGATGCGATTACTACCGCGACAGCACGCCCGTGCGCTTCGCCCAAGGCATGACGAAGCTGTTCGACGAGATCCCCCACCGACTGGAGGCAGACATCAGACGGCGCATCATGGCTTGCTTCTCTTGCAGAAGCTATTACTTCCAAAGCCGGAAGGGCGAACGACTCATCACGCCCAAGGAGCAACAGGCCATAGCCAACGTCTTCCGCCAGGCAGGACTGAAAGCCGAACCGGAGTTCGATAACTACGTCGAGGAAACTTATTGGTAATCAGCCACCAAGCAGTTTATTTCAGTTTACTAAAAATAAACTGCCAGTTTAACCGTAATAAACTGAGAGTTTAAAGCTATTAAACTGACAGTTTAAACGGAGTAAACTGACGGTTTAAAGGCTTTGAACTGGGAGTACACAGACGATAAACGGAGACCATCTGCCCATCGTCCCATCCAATCCTCACCCTAAAAACAGAAATCATGAGCTACGAACGCAAAATCATTAACGACCCCGTCTTCGGGTTCATCAACATACCGAAGGGACTGCTCTACGACCTCGTGTGCCATCCACTGCTGCAACGCCTGACGCGCATCCGCCAGCTGGGCCTATCGTCCGTGGTCTATCCCGGCGCCCAACATACGCGCTTCCAGCACTCGCTCGGCGCCTTCTACCTGATGACCGAGGCCATCCAGCACCTGACGGCCAAGGGCAACTTCATCTTCGACAGCGAGGCCGAAGCCGTCAAGGCCGCCATCCTGATGCACGACATCGGCCACGGGCCCTTCTCGCACGTGCTGGAAGACACCATCGTACGCGGCGTCTCCCACGAAGACATCTCCCTGCTGCTGATGGAGCGCATCAACCGCGAGATGAACGGGCAGCTGACGCTGGCCATCCAGATATTCAAGGACGAGTATCCCAAGCGCTTCCTCCACCAGCTGGTCAGCGGCCAGCTGGACATGGACCGCCTGGACTACCTGCGGCGCGACAGCTTCTACACGGGCGTCACCGAGGGAAACATCGGCTCGGCGCGCATCATCAAGATGCTCGACGTGAAGGACGACCACCTCGTCGTCGAGGAGAAAGGCATCTACTCCATCGAGAACTTCCTCATGGCCCGCCGCCTGATGTATTGGCAGGTATATCTGCACAAGGCCTCCGTGGCCTACGAGCGGATGCTCATCGCCGCCCTGCTCCGTGCCAAGGAGCTGGCTGCCAAGGGCGAAGACCTCTTCGCCTCGCCCGCACTGCGCTTCTTCCTCTACAACGACGTGGACCGCACGCGCTTCTACGACGACCCAGCCTGTCTGGAGAACTTCATCCGTCTGGACGACAACGACATCTGGACAGCTCTCAAGGTATGGAGCGACCATCCCGACAAGGTCCTGTCTACGCTAAGTACGGGCATGGTGGACCGCCGCCTGTTCAAGGTGGAAATCTCTACCGAACCCGCCACCGAGGAACGCAAGCAGGAACTGACAGCACAGATAGCCGCCGCGCTGGACGTGACGCCTGCCGAAGCCGCCTGGTTCGTCTCCGTCCCCCGCATCGAAAAGAACATGTACAACCCTGCCGACGACAGCATCGACATTCTCTACAAGGACGGCACCACGAAGAACATCGCCGAGGCATCGGACATGCTCAACATCCAGCTGCTCTCGAAGAAGGTAAAAAAATACTACCTTTGCTACCTGAGGCTGCATAGATAAGTATAAAATATTCACCCAAGGACAAGGAAATATAAAAAAAAAGTCCGTTATTTGTGTTTTGAAAACCATTTAGCAAGAAACAGACATGGAATTTTCAGCCAAACAAATAGCTGCCTATATACAGGGAGAAATCGTAGGAGACGAAAATGCGACCGTGCATACCTTCGCCAAAATTGAAGAAGGAATTCCGGGCGCCATCTCTTTTCTGTCCAATCCGAAGTACACTCCCTATATCTACGAGTCGAAGGCCAGCATCATCTTGGTGAACAAGGACTTCGAACCCGAGCATGAAATAAAAGCCACCCTTATCAAGGTGGATAACGCTTATGAGAGCCTTGCCAAGCTACTTACGCTCTACGAACAGAGCAAACCGCAACTGAAAGGTATCGACCCGTTGGCCTACGTAGCCCCCACAGCCAAGGTGGGAGAAAACGTCTACATTGCTCCCTTTGCCTACGTAGGTGATGGAGTAGTAATCGGCGACGGCACTGCCCTGCATCCGCATGCCACTGTCTGTGCTGGAGCCCGCGTAGGTAGTCATTGTATCCTCTATCCGGGCGCAACCGTCTATCACGACTGCCGTGTAGGCAACAACTGCATCCTGCATGCCGGATGCGTCATCGGTGCTGACGGTTTCGGATTTGCCCCTACCCCCGAAGGTTATGAAAAAATTCCACAAATCGGCATCGCCATCCTTGAAGACAATGTAGAAATAGGAGCTAATACGTGCGTGGACCGCGCCACGATGGGAGCCACCATCGTGCACCGCGGCGTGAAGCTGGACAACCTCGTCCAGATAGCCCACAACGACGAGATCGGTTCGCACACGGTAATGGCCGCACAGGTAGGTGTGGCCGGTTCGACCAAGATAGGCGAATGGTGTATGTTCGGCGGACAGGTAGGCATTGCCGGCCATATCCACATCGGTGACAAGGTAACGTTTGGTGCCCAGTCGGGCGTGCCCAGCAGCACTGAAAGCAACCAGCGACTGATAGGCACACCACCTATGGAAGAAAAGCCCTATTTCAAGTCGCAGGCTATTTTCCGCAAGCTGCCCGACATGTATTTCGAGCTAAATGCGCTCCGCAAAGAATTGAATGAACTGAAACAACAATTAAAGAAATAATCCATGTTGAAACAAAAGACTCTGAAAGACAGCTTTTCGCTCAGTGGAAAAGGCCTCCACACAGGCCTCAACCTGACCGTAACCTTCAACCCGGCTCCTGAAAATCACGGATATAAAATCCAGAGGACCGACCTCGAAGGACAGCCCGTCATCGACGCAGTGGCCGAAAACGTGGTCGAGACGACACGTGGCACTGTACTGGCCAAAAACAATGTAAAGGTCAGCACCGTAGAACATGGCATGGCAGCCCTCTATGCTTTGGGTATAGACAACTGCCTGATACAAGTGAACGGACCTGAATTCCCTATTCTGGACGGAAGCGCCCAATATTACGTAAAAGAAATAGAACGCGTAGGATTCGAAGAGCAAAACGCCGTAAAAGACTTCTATATCATCAAGTCGAAGACGGAGTTCCGCGACGAAAAGACCGGTTCGTCCATCATCCTGTTGCCCGACGAGAGCTTCAGCCTGAACGTACTGGTTTCCTATGATTCAATCATCCTTCCCAACCAGTTTGCCACGCTGGAAGACATGGGCAAGTTCAAGGATGAAGTGGCAGCCAGCCGCACCTTCGTCTTTGTACGCGAGATTGAGCCTCTGCTTCAGGCAGGTCTCATCAAGGGAGGCGACTTGGACAACGCCATCGTCATCTACGAACGCGAAATGTCGCAGGAAAACTTCGACAAGCTGGCCGACGTGATGGGCGTGCCCCACATGGACGCCAAGCAACTGGGCTACATCAACCACAAACCACTGGTATGGCCCAACGAATGTGCCCGCCACAAACTGCTCGACGTCATCGGCGACATGGCTCTGATTGGTAAACCCATCAAGGGACGCATCATCGCTACCCGTCCGGGCCACACTATCAACAACAAGTTTGCCCGTCAGATGCGCAAGGAAATCCGCCTGCACGAGATACAGGCTCCAACATATGACTGCAACCGTCCGCCTATCATGGACGTAAACCGCATCCGCGAACTCCTCCCCCACCGCTACCCCATGCAGCTGGTAGACAAAGTCATCGAGATTGGTGCCAATTACATCGTAGGCGTGAAGAACGTCACAGCCAACGAACCATTCTTTGTCGGCCACTTTCCGCAAGAACCAGTCATGCCAGGTGTACTCCAGATCGAAGCCATGGCACAGACAGGCGGCCTGCTGGTTCTGAACTCCGTCGACGAACCTGAACGCTATTCTACCTACTTCTTAAAGATAGACGGCGTGAAGTTCCGCCAGAAGGTAGTGCCAGGCGACACACTGATATTCCGTGTAGAACTGTTGGCTCCTATCCGCCGCGGCGTATCCACCATGAAAGGATACGTATTCGTAGGTGAGAAAGTAGTCTGCGAAGCTGAGTTCATGGCACAGATAGTAAAGAACAAATAAAATTAATAATGAAGAATGAAGAATGAAGAATTTCTTTGGAACACGCCTCATTGTGCAGCCTGAATTCTTCATTCTTCATTCTTAATTCTTCATTTATATTATGATCAGTCCCTTAGCATACATCCATCCCGAAGCGAAGATCGGCGAGAACGTGGAAATCGCTCCTTTTGTCTTCATTGACAAGAATGTAGTCATCGGTGACAACAACAAGATAATGGCCCACGCCAGTATCCTGTATGGTAGCCGCATCGGAAACGGTAACACCATTTTTCCCGGCGCTGTCATCGGTGCTATTCCGCAAGACCTGAAGTTCAGGGGCGAAGAAACAACTGCCGAGATAGGTGACAATAATACCATCCGCGAAAATGTGACCATCAACCGTGGCACAGCAGCCAAAGGACGTACCATTGTAGGTAACAATAACTTGTTGATGGAAGGGGTTCACGTAGCCCACGATGCTCTAATCGGTAGCGGTTGTATCATTGGAAACTCCACGAAAATGGCTGGAGAAATCGTTATTGACGACAACTCCATCATTAGCGCCAACGTCCTGATGCACCAGTTCTGTCGCGTAGGCGGCTATGGTATGATTCAAGGAGGATGCCGCTTCAGCAAAGATATCCCGCCCTACATCATCGCCGGACGTGAACCGATCTGTTATGCAGGCCTCAATATTGTAGGACTGCGCCGTCGCGGTTTCTCCAACGAGACCATCGAGGCCATCCACAATGCCTACCGCCTCATTTACCAAAGCGGCCTCAACACGACCGATGCCCTGAACAAAATAGAAGCGGAGATGGAAATGACACCCGAAATACGTTACATCGTCGACTTCATACGAAGTTCAGAACGTGGTATTATTCCTGGAGGAAAATAATAAACTAACAAACTCTAGTAACCAACAAACTCAAACTATGATTTATAGATTTACCCTTATCTCTGACGAATCGGACGATTTTGTCAGAGAAATACAAATCGATCCGGAAGCCACTTTCTATGACTTCCACAAGGCAATTCTCCAATCTGTTGGATATACGGATGACCAGATGACATCCTTTTTCATCTGTGATGAAGATTGGGAAAAGGAGAAAGAAGTAACCTTGGAAGAAATGGACGACAACTCCGAAATAGACAGCTGGGTGATGAAAGAAACCCGCATCGACGAATTGGTAGAAGACGAAAAACAAAAGTTGCTCTACGTGTTCGATTACATGACTGAACGCTGTTTCTTCATCGAGCTTAGTGAAATCATCACCGGCAAGCACATGAAGGGTGCCAAATGTACCAAGAAAGAAGGCGATGCTCCCAAACAGACGGTAGACTTCGCTGAATTCGAAGCCAAGAACAATGCGGCTCTCGACCTCGACGAAAACTTCTACGGCGACGAAGACTTCGATATGGACGACTTCGACAAAGACGGTTTCGGTGGTTTTGACGAAGGTAGCGGCGGCAATCCTTACGACGAAGACAGATACTAAATGCAATGAAGAATGAAGAATTTCCTCTTTGCGGATGAATGAAGAATTCATCCCATTGCCCCAAATTCTTCATTCTTCATTTTTAATTCTTCATTCCCCCTTGACTCTCCTCGTACTCATAGGCCCCACCGGCGTAGGCAAGACGGAACTGAGCCTGCGACTGGCAGAAGCGTTCGACACATGTATTGTGTCGGCCGACTCACGTCAATTGTACGCAGAGCTGAAGATAGGTACCGCCGCCCCGACCGAAGAACAGCTCCGGCGGGTGAAGCACTACATGGTGGGCACGCTGGGCTTGACCGATTACTACAGCGCCGCCCAATACGAAGCGGAAGTCATGAAACTTCTTGAACAGCTGTTCAAAGAAAAAGAAGTCGTCGTACTGACCGGCGGTTCCATGATGTATGTGGATGCAGTCTGCAAAGGCATCGACGACATCCCTACCGTAGACAATGAGACGCGCGCACTGATGCTCCACCGCTACGAAGAGGAAGGCCTCGACCGCCTCTGCGCCGAACTCCGCCTGCTTGATCCCGAATACTACCAGATAGTTGACCTGAAAAACCCCAAGCGTGTCATCCATGCCCTCGAAATCTGCTACATGACGGGGAAAACCTACACATCCTTCCGCACCCAGCAGATCAAGCCTCGCCCCTTCCGTATCGTCAAGGTGGGACTGACCCGCGACCGCGAGGAACTCTACGACCGCATCAACCGCCGCGTGGATCAGATGATGGCCGACGGCCTGCTGGAAGAAGTCCGCCGCGTCTATCCGCACAAAGACTACAACTCATTGAACACCGTGGGCTACAAGGAACTCTTCAAATACCTGGACGGTGAGTGGACACTGGACTTTGCCGTGGAGAAAATCAAGCAAAACTCGCGCATCTACTCCCGCAAGCAAATGACCTGGTTCAAGCGCGACACTGACATCCGTTGGTTCCACCCTGAACAAGAAACGGAGATACTAGCGTACCTCCGTTCTCAAGTCTAAAATTACCTGTACATACATCTTTTATTATGGCAACGCCCGCACCGTCTGTTTCAAACGGATGTCCTGGCTCGATGCACCGACCATAAACTCGAATTCACCCGGCTCTACCGTCCAGCGCATGTTGCGGTCCAACAGCTGAAGGTCTTCGGGAGTGAGGTGGAAAATGACTTCCTTCGTTTCACCCGGCTGCAAAGAAACGCGTTCGAAACCACGGAGCTGCGAGTCGTAGGTAATGACGCTACTCACCTTGTCACGCACGTAAAGTTGCACCACTTCGTCGCCTGCCCGCTTGCCGGTATTGGTCACCTTCACACAAACGGTATAGTCGCCCTGAGTAGACTGTTCGAGCGGCGTCACCTCAAGGTCGGAATAATCGAAAGTGGTATAGCTCAAACCGTAACCAAAAGGATAAAGCTCGCCTAAGACACGTGTTGAACCTGCACCATTAGGGCCAGAAGAAGGCTGTGCACCATGAGACCCTGGCTTAAAGGGGAAGTTCAGTTCAATCTGTCCCACACTCTTTGGGAAGGTCACTGTGAGCTTACCGCCCGGATTGTGCTCGCCAAAAAGGGTCTCGGCAATCACCGTTCCGCCCTGACAGTTAGAAAACCATGTTTCCAGAATGGCGGGGACATGCTTATCAGCCCAATTGATGGTGAGTGGCTGACCGTTGATGAGCACCAGCACGACAGGTTTACCGGTAGCATAGAGGGCTTCGAGCAATTGCTGTTGACGGCCCGGCAAGTCAAGCGAGGTACGTGAACGACTTTCGCCTGTACGGTATTCATCCTCGCCCAATACAGCGATAATAACGTCACAATCTCCAGCCTTCCGTACAGCCTCAGCCATATCTGCCTTCTCTTCATCAGTCAGCGGAGAGGGCAGAATTTCGGTAGCGGGCCACCCTTTGTCTACGATATCACATCCCTTGGCATAAACCACTTCGGCCTTGCCTTTCAGATAGGCACGGAGGCCGTCGAGCACGGTTACCTTTTCCAAGCGATTAGGGCCGTAACGACTCTCCATGAAGTTGCTCTCATCGGATAACGGACCAGTAACGAGCACTTTACGAATCTTCTGACGATCCAGCGGAAGGAGGTTATCTTCGTTCTTCAGCAGAACGAGCGACTGTTGCTGTATCTGCTTGACGAAGTCCATGTTGCGGTCCACACCACCCACCTTGTCCGAAACTTTCGTGTCCTCCACATACGGATGGTCGAACAATCCCAGGCGAAATTTCACACGCAGCACTTCGGCCACACGTTTGTCGATAGTGGCCATCGAAATCTTCTTCTGCTCCAGCAGACGACGAATGGGCAGGATGAAGTCAGCCGGTTTCGTAAAATGGGTACGCACGTTCAAACCTGCTTCGAGCACCTGGCGCACGGCTTCATCATAGGTATCAGCCACATGGTGCTTTGTCTGCACATATTCCACCGCCTCGCTATCGCTCACCACATAACCGTCAAAGCCATACTCCTCGCGCAGCAGTTCGGTGAGAAAATAGTAACTGGCCGTCACGGGCACACCATCCCAATCGTTGTAGCTGCTCATAACGCCCATCGGATGAGCCTCCTGAATAACTTTCTTGAAAGGATAGAGATAAAGTTGGTGCAATTCGCGTGGCGCTACATGCGGATCAGTACGGCAATTACCATCGCGTCCGCCCTTGGGCACACTATAGACGGCATAATGTTTCAGCGTCGAAGCTACGCCCTGCGACTGGATGCCCTTTATCATCTCCGCACCCAGCGAAGCAATCAGATAAGGATCTTCGCCGTAGCACTCCAACGTACGGCCCCAGCGGGGATCGCGCACCACGTCGAGGATGGGGGCATAGACATTGGTATAGCCTAAGGCCCGAGCTTCCTGCCCGGCGATGGTACCTGCTTGATACACTAAATCACGGTTCCACGTACTGCCGATGGCTATCGGTGCAGGCAGAGGTGTAGCCTTGGTGTGGTTCAGGCCGTGGATGCCTTCGTTACTGAAGTCCACGGGAATACCCAGCCTCGTTTCTTCCACAAACCAACGCTGCACACGGTTGATGGCTTCGGCATGGTTGCTGAAAGGATAGAGCATCTGTTCTACTCGGTGCGACTTGCCGCCTACGCCGTTGAGCATCTCGTCGATGTTGGCGATACCATCCTTCCACACCTCCGACTTCCATCGTTCTGTAGGAAGAGAGTCCTTCAGCACACGCCCGTAGCCATAGAGGGTGGCCAGCTGGCAGGTTTTCTCATTGATGTTCATCTGGCGAAGCAAGTCGTCCACCCGCTTGTCCACCGGCTGCGTAGGGTCCTCGTAGACATCCTTCACGCCGTTCTTGTTGAAATCGATCCATCCCTTGTGGTAGATGGACTTATTCTGTGCCTGCTGGGGCAGGGCCACACAAAGGCCCAGCAACGCCGCCAGCATCGTTCGTTTGTTCTTCATGCTTTTCTCTCTATATAGGTTTTCATTACTTGTAACACTTCCACATCTCTTCCCTGTCCAGCTTACGATAAAGCGCCTGCATCTCCTGCCTGTCCACCCGACCCTTGCGGCGCCAATCTTCCAATACAGGCTCCGCCAGGCGGAAATTCTCTTCTTCAAGGGGAGCCAGGCGCTGCATGTAGCCACTACCCTCAGCATTATATAGCAGAGCCCAGTGCATATAACGGTCGCTACCCATACCCCACTTCAGAGAAAACACCTGATCCTTTAAATGCAAAGAAGCATCAGACAAAGGTGAGGTACCCAACGTCTTGTCCATTGTTACCATCGATGGTAATTCCTCGTCTACCCACAACGGAACGGCCACGCCCGTAGGCGGATAGCCCAACACCGTCCACATCGTCGTCAGTTCAGCAGCCTCGCCCGGCTTCACACCTTGTACTACAACAGAACAGGAGGTACTGCTACGCGAAATAAAGTCTTGCTCCACAAACCAGCCTGAAGCTTCCGATCCAGTGAAAGGAGACTGGCGAAGGTCAATGCCTAACAGGCAGTTGTGAAAAGAACGGGACAGATTGTTAAAAATATGCTGGGGACTGACAGCTTGCGCACGTGCCAAAGGATCTAACACCTGCACGGCCTCCTTGTAGCGCACTACGCCTGCTCCGGGCCCGTACTGTCCCGACTGGGAAAAGTTGGTGCGAGCCACATAACCGTCAGGCGCCGTAGCAGGGTCGTTGGCGTCGTATATCTTATAGGTATAGTAATCCACCTCAAACATCATGGCACCTCCTTGGGCATCTATTGCCCCAAAGTTAGCCTCTATCCGACTGGGCTTAGCGAGGGTGTCGAGGAAGTGGCGGAAATCGTCTACCGTGGCACAAACCTCAAGTGCCCGATAGATGACGCGGCCGTTGGCCTCGCCCCGCTCCTCGCCGTCCTTCACGTCCACGAGGTTATAACTCTGCGTATTCATCAGCGCAAAACCTGCCGAATTGGTCCCTATCCACGCTTCGTGCTTCAGGTGGAAGTCTGCGCTATTGACCACGGCAATGAAGTCGTACTTCTCGCCGCGGACATACTCCACGTGGTTTTCCAGAAAATCAGTGTCGCGATGTTTCCATAACAGGGGGCGGCCGTCGGGCGTCACCTTTCCGGACACGACGGCCGAAGTGCAGGCCCAGGCCGGTAGCACTGCACCTGCCAACAAGCAAAACAATAAAAGAATGTTTTTCATAACAATACTGAATTTATATTCTTGACAGACAAAGATAATGTTTAGATTCGGAAAACAATGCGACAACACAAACAAATCACAAGCAACAGACGTGAAACTTGTGTGAAAGCAGGATGTTTCACCGCATCCGACTGATAATCAACTGAGTGAAACCACTGTGAAAGCGTGAAGTTTCTGACGGGAAAGACAGTTACTACCAATGTGAAATCTCGATGAAATGGGCAATTTTGGAAAAAGAAGGATAAAAAAGGCGGCAATGTTTCACTCCCAAAGCAGCAAGATTTCGACTAAAAACCAACCTTGTCTCCAACCGACAGACAGGAACCTGCCAACTGTAAACATCAACTTGACGAACGTAAACATCAACTTGACGGACGTAACTATGGACTTGGCGAACGTAGTATGTGTTGAGACCGAACAATGCTTGTTTCCCATGAAAAAGCCGCCGAAAGAGGATAAAGACCTCGTTTCAGCGGCTTCAAATGGCGGTTTCCCACGCTATCCCAAATGTAAAGTTTTCGCTAGTTTCCTGTCAATAAGAGAGAAAGATGACAAGACAAATACCTGTTTCTCCAACTTCTTTTTCAAGACTCCCTTCCGATAACCTTTCCATATCTCCAGTATCTTCCCGTCGGGAGCTATCAGTACAAAATAAGGGATGCCGCTCATTTTGTAACGCGACGCAAGCGTCCGCCCGCCAGCTTTCAGTTCGTTCCATTGGTGGCCGGGCATCTCGTGTTCGGACAGAAAAGTAGTCCACCGCTCTTTATCGTCGGTACAAATGCCTACTAGCGCCAGCTTGCCCGCATAGATTTCAGCTATTTCCTTCAGTTCTGGCTCTGCCATGCGACAAGGCCCGCAAGCCACGCTCCAAAAGTCAAGCAGGATGTAGCGGTCTTTCAGTTCGGACAAGTGATGCTTCCCGCCATCAGCGTCATAAAGAAGCCCGTCCACCATCTCGTCACCTTCATCCACCGTAGGAGCGGGAAAAGCGTACGACTCCATCAGTTTCCCCCTTTCCGTGTTCTGCCAATCGAGGGGAAGACGGGCATAGAGCTGCTGGAAGTCGGGACGACAGGAGGCCAGGAAGTCTTGTTGGCCTGTGGCATACCAGGCGATTTCCAGAAACTTATCCAACCATGCTTCCGTTACGGGTATCGTTTTCAGATAAGAAAGTCCCTTGCTGACAATACGGTTGTTCAGCTCACGCAATCGTTTCGAAGATAAGCTGTCCCCTCGCTCGGTTTCTGCGTCCAGACGGAGGATTTCTTCCACTTCGGCGGCAACGCAGGCCTCATAACCCAACATGTCTTTCTGCAGACCGACGTTGGTCGTCACCGTCCACCGGTTCAACCATTTGTCCTCGCCCTGAAAGTCGATCCAACCGCCAGGCTCCACCCACAAGTCGAGTACCCAGTTGGGAAAGCCTTTTCCCCAACCGAAAAACCTCAGATGACGAGGGCGGGAAATCGTATCTTCATAAACCATCTGTCCGTCCTGCAGGGGAAACTCGGCAATGGCTTTGCCGGCGCCCATGCGGGGATTAAAATCATAAAGTACCCCCTTCACACTGTCGGGCATGTTCTTCAAGTTCCAACGGATGACGAACTTCCCATCGGACGGGGAAGCTCCCCACACGGTTCCACAGCAAGCAATCCAGACAAGCAGCCACGCCAAGTACTTCATCATAGCTATGCTCATTCTTCCTCCAGCTTCACTACCAAAATAGGTGAAGCCTTGAGCCGGGCCTCCTTCATGCCGATATAGGTCACCTTGAGCATGGCATCGTTGGGAGCCGTAATCGTGAATCTGCCATCCACATCGCTTACGGTACCTCGGGTCGTACCTTCAATCAGAACCGAAGCGCCGATAACGGGTTCACCCTGCGGGTCCACCACCCGCCCGCTGACCTTCAGTTCGCCATCCTTCGTGCTGGCAGCAGCCTTGGTACGGACAACAATGACACCGTCTTTACCTGCCCCGCCATAGAAGATATTAGCTTCCTCGGGCTTCAAGATGTTAATAGACTCAATCTGGTCGGGCGACAAGGACTTAAGCTTGGCCTCATCCACCATTACACCGTCAATTACCACCTGCGCCTTCGAGGCGTTGTCCGACACGCGGATGGTGAACACAGTACCTGCCAAGGGTTTCGGTTCCTCCTTCTTCAGCGTGACCAGCATGACGCTCTTCTTGCTCTTGTCTGTCGTGTACTTCGCTATAATATCGGACGGCTCCTTCAGTACGCTGATGGACTGGATGCGCTCGGGATTGAGAGCCTGAAGTATTTCAGAAGTTACCTCCCGTCCGTCCACCAGTATCAGCACGTCCGCATAGTCGGCAGCGCTTGTACCCTTCATAATAAGGGTCAGGTTCTTTTGGCGGACTTTCTCATCGAGCTCATCCAGACTGAATAGTATAGGAACGGTATATTTCACCGTCACCGCCTTCCCCTTCTGCATGCCCGGCTTCCACTTAGGCATGGAGCGAACGAGACGGACGGCCTCGGCATCGAGCAGACGGTCAACACTGCGCAACACACTCACATCGCTGATGGCGCCATTCTTATTAACCAGAAACTGAACAACCACACGCCCCTGCGTGCCTGCCTTCTTGGCCTCTTCGGGATAGCGCATGTTCTGCTCAATATACTTCATCATCTCCTTATAGCCACCAGGGAACTCAGGCATCTGCTCCACCACCTCGAAGACGGATTCGTCGGGTGTCAGGGTGTCTTTCACCGCTACGGAGGCAGTTTCAGCCTGATTTGTTTTCATACTTGCCACCAAATCATTAACTTTGGCGCTTGAAAGCTCGTCGGCCACAGCCGACACTTCGGGACGGGCAAAGGCCGACACGGCCAGTGCCGCCAGCGGGAGTACATAGAGGTACTTCACCCGCGCCCACGGATTGGACTTTTCTTTTAACATCATAGTGATACGTTTTTTAAGTGAACTGTGATTAAAGCTGTTGGCCATAGAGTAGAGCCTTGTGCCGACAGCTTTTTTTATTAACAACATCTGATATTTCTTTGCGTCCACGCCCTCGCGCAACACGGTATCGTCGGCCTCGTACTCGTGGATGGTCTGCAATTCTTGCTTCAGGAGCCATGCGGCGGGGTTGAACCACTGCACGAAAATGCAGAGGTCGGCCAACAGCAGGTCCCATGAGTGGTGGTTGCGGATATGTGCCAGCTCGTGGATGAGTATCTCGCGACCGTTCTCCTCTAGGTCCTTGCGCGAGAGGACAATGTAGCGCATCCAGCTGAAAGGGGCGATGTCACGATTGTGCACCACCAACCTTACGTTCTCTGTCCTGCCCGGCAACCAGTCGGCCAGCTGCTCCAGACGGCCTCGACGAAGCAAGACAGCCAGCCGCCCCAGCGACCATAGGTTACGCACGGCAAAGAAGACAATGCCCGCCAGATAGACCAGCAGAGCCACGCGCACCCACAGGGCCGTAGTGGGTTGAGCCACAGCCTCGCCCTCCGTCTGCACATCGGCCAGCAGGAGGAGTTGCTCCAACGTGAGCATCGTCTCGTGGACAGGAGCGGGACGATTCACGCTGACTTCCACCAGCGGCAGCACGGACGAGAGCACCAGCAACCCCAGCAGGGCAAAGCGGTTGAAGCGATGAAACGTGTCGCGGCTCATCAGCAATTTATAGAACAGGTAGAATACCGCCAGGCAGGCGGCAGACTTGAGTATATAAACTAAAAAGGTTCCCATATTCATTTGTCAACTTAAAACGTTCCTAATGCTTTTTCCAACTCCCGCTTCATAACCTCCGTGCCTGGGAAACCTACATGTTGGTACACCACGCGGCCTTCCCTGTCCAGTATCAGGTAGGCGGGGATGCCTGTGAACTGGTATTTCTTCAACAGGTCGGCATTCTGTACGTTGGTCAGGTAATAATGCTCGCCGTGAATGTCGGCAATCATCTTCTTCCATAACACCTGCGGAGAGGTTTCGTCGGTCACGAACACAAAGTCCACCTCCTTGCCCTTCAGTTCCTCCTTCATCGGCTTCATGCTCTTCATGGCCTGACGGCACGGGCCGCACCACGTGGCCCAAAAGTCTATCAACACCACACGTCCCTTGTGACGGGCAGCAATGGCCGGCAACAGGCTGTCGCCCCTGACGGAAGCGTCCAGCGTAGCAATGGTGTAACCGTCGCCTTCATTGGCAGACTTTTTCAGAGCCTCTGCGTATTCGTGGTGTTTGGTCAGGACATATTCGCGAATGGCAGGCGTCTGCAGGCTGTCCACCTTGGCCAGCAACGTATCGGGCAGCGGAGCCATACGTCCCAGATAGCGGCGCGCCATCTCGTTCAAGGCCGTGCTTTCCATATCCTTGCACCAGGCATGGTCTGCGGCAAGGTCGTGAGCCTCACTCAAGGCCGACACAATGCTCGAATAGCGCGTAGTCATCATCATGGCTGGTGAGCGGAGGGAGTCAAGTGCCATGATTTCGTCGCGGAAGCCAGGCCCTTCTACCAAGTTGCCCCGCTTCTGCCCTTTAGCCCGTGGAGCATAACCTATGATGTACTTGGCAGAGGAAACGTTGCTGAATGTAAGAGCCTGCAATTCCAAGTGCAACAACCTCTTCACAGGCTCACTGAGCGAAGCATCGCTCTCCAGCCACCGATTCACCCGTGCGTAATAAGCCAATACCTTCTCTTTCAGTTCATCGACCGACAGGATACCGATGTTGTCCAGTTCGTCGGTCGCATCCAGGCTGTAAGGGCCGTTGGCCAAGACTGTGTTCAGCCCGTCGTAATCACCCTCGAACCACACTTTCTGCACGTCCTTGTATTCTTCGCCAAAGAGATGCGTACCCGCCATCTGCATGGCATAATAGTTAATGGTCATCGTCACCTCGCTACCTGGCACCACAAAGACCGAAAATTTCCGTCTGCCCACGTAGAATGACTTCAACCCAGGATGGGTCAGGTAGTCGTCTATCACACAAACGCCGTCCTTCTCTTCGACTGAAACAGGTAGGAACGACTGCGCGCCCCATTCGTTCAAACCATAACGGATACTGCCCGGAGACACCTTGCCCAAGAAACGGACGGTGATACGGAACTTTCCAAAGACAGGCTCGGCCGTCGGCAGAGGGCGATCATAGTCAAGCCGATGACTGATCAAACGTTCAGGCACAACGATTTCGGGCTTTTTGCCGTCCAAATGTATCTGATTCAGCTTCCAACCACGGTCCACATTTTCCTGAAAGTCAAACGTGGCGACATCGAGCGGAAGTGGCTCGAATGTCCACTGCATGCTGACTTTCCCGTTAGCGGCTACCTCCAAATCCTCCGTGGTCGAAATGCCTTCAGCCTTCTTCAAGGCATATTGCTTGCCTCCAGCCGACAAAGTGGCCGAAGGGGACAACCTGATTTCATCTCCCATGGCTCCGGCATAATAGTCCACGTCGACCACCGTACGATCATCATAGAGAGATACACGGCTCACTTCCAGCCTTGTCTCCCCACCCAGGAAGTAAGGTTTCTCCACCACCTTCAGTTGTGCGTACCCACTTAACCAGCACAGCAAGGACAACATTATCAATAATATCTTTTTCATGTGGATTCTATTTTAAATTATCCAACTGATCATTGTTTCTCGCCCGACACCTGCCGGATAGCCTCCAGCAGCTCGTCGCGCTTCTGCTGGCTGGTACCTATCACGAGTTTGCGCACCACACCCTGCTTGTCGAGCACCACGGTGGTGGGCGTCTGCTTCACGCCGAACATCTTCCACAACACGGAGTCGCCTGCCACCTGATGGAAGCGAAAGCCACGACGCTCTACAATCTTCTGTATCTGTTCGGGCGTATTCCAGGTGACGGCCAGGTAGTTCACGTCGGGACAGGCATCCATCCACCCGTTCAACTCGGGCATCTCGCGGATGCAAGGGCCGCAACCTGTGTACCAGAAGTTCAACACCAGCGGACGTCCCTGCGTATTGCCATCGGTCCAGCGGGTGCCGTCCGTGGCCTGCACACTGAAGGGCTTGATGCGCTCGCCCTCGTTCAAGGCCATCTTGGGGACGTAATCGCTTATTGACAGGAACTTTTTATTCTCTTTCGCCTTCTCCAGCCAATAGTTGGCATTCTTCACTTCCAACAGGGGAACGGCATATTTCTTCGATTCTTCGCTCAATTTAATACCCGTCACCAGCATCATCGTTCGTCCGTCGTCGCTCTTCAGAATAGACATCTGGTAAGTGGCTCCCTGAAGTTCGGAGGGCGATTCGGTGAAGAAACAGCCGTCCACCAACAGCTTCGGCTCCTTTTTGCCGTCCGACTGCCCCCACGAAAGCAAGACGAAGCCACAAAGCAACCCCATTATCAAGAGCAAGCGCTTCCTCATAACTGCCCCTCCTCGACCTTCTGTATCAGTTCCTTGAGCTCCTTCAGCGAGATATCCTCCTCCTTCACCAGCGACGAAACGGCACCCAAGTAGGAGTTATTGAAATACTTGCTGATGACGCTCCGCAAGGTGCGGCGACTGAAGTCGTCGCGGCTCACGGTAGCATAATACTGATAAGTATTGCCATAGGCCTTGTGCGACAGGTAACCTTTCTCTTCGAGCCCGCGCACAATGGTGGACAGGGTATTGAAATGAGGCTTCGGCTCGTCGTAGAAAGCCAGCATTTCTTTTACGAACAGCGGGCCTTTTTCCCAGAAAAAGCCCATGATTTCTTCTTCTTTTGCGGTCAGTCCTTTCATAATTACCTTTTGTTTTCCGCAAATAACGAAAGAATTTAGTTCATAAACTAATTTTTCTCGTTAATAAGAACTAAAAGATTTAGTTTGCTTGAGGAAAGGAAAGAAAACAGTGCTTTCCAAGGACGAAAGCACCGTTTTGCGAGGACGAAAACATTGCTTTCCATCCAAGAACGAAATACCTACAAATGGGGATTGCGCCATCCACCAAAAAATCGTTAATTTGCGGCCGAGTAAAGAACAACCGCTGCCATAAGGCAGTTATAACAGTAACAAGCATTTACGCCCATGAACGAACCTCATAAATACCGCGCCACAGACAAGATGAGCGACCTCATCTGCGACAATTACTCCCTACTGATGGTGATGAGCCGCTTCGGCTTGTCGCTGGGCTTCGGCGACCGTTCGGTGAAGGACGTCTGCCAGGCACAGGGAGTGGACTACAAGACCTTTCTGGCCGTAGCCAACTTCATCAGCCACGAGCCCTATACGTACAGCGGCGAGGAGGACGACTTCTCGCTCACCGCCCTGATGGACTACCTGAAGCGGGCGCACACGTACTTTCTCGACTTCAACCTGCCTGCCATCCGACGCAAGCTCATCGAGGCCATCGACTGCTCGGGCACCAACGATGTGGCCTTCCTCATCCTGAAGTTCTTCGACGAATATGCCAAGGAGGTGCGCCGCCACATGGAGTACGAGAACCAGGCCGTCTTCACCTACGTGGACGGGCTGTTGCGAGGTTGTCTGTCCGACACCTATGACATCGCCACCTTCGCCAGCCACCACAACCAGATAGATAGCAAGCTGACGGAGCTGAAGAACATCATCATTAAGTATTACCCCGAAAAGGAGAACAACAACCTGCTGAACGCCGTCCTGTTCGATATCTTCAATTGTGAGCAGGACCTGGCGTCGCACTGCCAGGTGGAGGACTACATGTTTGTGCCCGCCGTGGCGCAAATGGAAAGGAGACTGAAAGATGAGCACCAATAACCAGTCGTTGAAGATAGTCGTGGCCGAAGCGTCCATCATCATCCGAAGTGGCGTATCGGCCGTATTGAAACGCATCCCCAACCTCGACATCCATCCCATCGAGGTGAACTCTGTCGAAGCGCTGAGCCACTACGCCCACCTACACCAGCCGGACATGGTCATCATCAATCCTTCGTTCGACGGATGGTTCAACCTGCCAGCCTTCAAGGCCGAACATCCCCGCCTGACGGGTGTGAAGTACATCGCCCTCATCTCGTCGGTAACGAACAACAATGTGCTGAAGGACTACGACGAGCGTTTCTCCATCTGCGACGACCTCGACATCATCGCCGCCAAGCTGAACGGCCTGCTCCACAACGACGAGGAGGAAGAGGAGGAGAAGGACAACGAATCGGACACGCTGAGCCAGCGCGAAAAGGAAATCGTGACCTGCGTCGTGAAGGGCATGACGAACAAAGCTATTGCCGACAAGCTCTTCCTGAGCATCCACACCGTCATCACCCACCGCCGCAACATCGCCCGCAAGCTGCAGATACACTCGCCTGCCGGCCTCACCATCTATGCCATCGTCAACAAGCTAGTGGAGCTGAGCGATATCAAGGAGAAACTTTAAAAGTATTCCTTCATCATAAATTACGCAGATTGATACAGATATCTATAATTGCCTGCATCAATCTGCGTTAATTTGTAATAGCTCTAAAAAAATCCCCGCTCCACGATATCACATCGGGAAGCGGGGATTTATTTACCTTAATAAAAGTGGTTACGTAATTATGACTAACTAATTCATTCAAATCTGATGTTGCAAAGATAGCGCATCGGCATGGATGTCACAATCACTAGAATTAGGTATATTACCAAAAAGGAAACAATGAATTAGGTATCACACAAACTGTCTATTTTGACTGAGGCACTTTTGCTTTTGTTCTTTTCGCACCTTCAAAGCGTTATTTATCGACTCAGGCTGCCCTATCTTACTTTTCTTTATTATATATTTAGCATCGAAAACCAACTATAATCCACTTTTTGACATGAAAAACCTTATTCTTGCCGGCAGCTTGTGCACAGCCGGCATTGCTCTCACATCCTGCCTTTCCACGCATGAGAAGGATAAACAGGCAACACCCGACAGGCCAAACATCATCTTCATCTTGGCCGACGACATGGGATACGGAGATCTATCCTGCTATGGCAACAAATACGTACAGACGCCCAACATAGACAAGCTGGCTGAAACTGGTACGCGCTTTGAACAGTGTTATGCAGGAAGTGGCATTAGTTCACCATCAAGATGCGCATTGATGACAGGAAAAAATACAGGAAATACCCGTATACGCGATAATATGTGTACTGCTGGAGGCATTGCCGGCATCAAAGTGAATCCTGGCGGAGACTCCACGATCGTACGACGAGCCAATCTGCTACCCCAAGACACGACAATCGCCACCGTGCTCAGCGCAGCAGGTTATCGTACATGCCTGGTTAATAAATGGCACTTGGACGGCTACGACAAAGGTGCGTCTCCCAACCATCGAGGCTTTGACGAATTCTACGGATGGACCATTTCTACCGTCCATAGCAATTCACCCTACTATTATCCCTACTATCGTTTCCATGGTGACTCGCTCATCAATATCCCTGAAAATGCAGACGGGAAACATGGTATACACAATAACGACTTGAGCACCAATGATGCCATTGCTTTCATTCGTAGAAATAAAAACAATCCCTTCTTTTTATACCTTGCCTATGATGCACCTCATGAGCCTTATAACATAGACCAAACAGCTTGGTATGAAGGGCAAGAGACATGGACACCAGACACCAAACGGTACGCTTCCCTCATCACACACATGGATGCTGCCATCGGCCGGTTGCTAAACGAGCTGGAGCAACTCAATCTACGAGAAAACACACTGATTATCTTTGCATCAGATAATGGAGCTGCTATTCAAGCCCCTCTCGAAGTGTTGAATTGCAATGCCGGTTTCAAAGGGCGGAAAGGAATGCTCTATGAAGGCGGAATACGCGTCCCCTTTATCGTTAACCAGCCCGGTAAAGTCCCTGTACAGAAACTCGAAAACATGATCTATTTCCCAGACATGATGCCAACACTTGCCGCTTTGACTGAAGCTACTGCCTATCTGCCCAAGGATCTCAATGGTATGAATATTCTCCCTCTTTTCTATGGTCAGCAGATAAACACAAACGACCGAATGCTTTATTGGGAATTCCCAGGCAAGCAACGTGCAGCACGCAAAGGCGACTGGAAATGCGTAACTATCAAACCCGACCAGCCTTTAGAGTTATACAATTTAAAGGAGGATCCATCCGAAACGACCAACTTGGCCGACAAATACCCTGAAATGGTACAAGAGTTTGACCAAGCCATGCAAAAGATGCATGTACCTTCACCTTATTGGCCTCAACCTGGCGAAACATTCTGAACATCTATCCCAGACGACTAATAAAAAAGCGGAGATATACTCAACGTACGTCTCCGCTTATTATTAATTTGCTTTTCAACTAAATGTGCTTTATCTCTCGCTTCCATATCCCATGGAGAGCATTTCGCTTTCGCCCATAATGGACAAAGCATTTATCAAATAAACCAATAATTTTTTCATAATCAAAACCCTTTCTTTACTAATAGTTGAAACTGGTTTTCAATTCTCTTTTTCAATTGGGGAATGTAAATGCTTAGAGCATTACATAACCCCAAATGTTCTTGTCGGCCTTTCCGACATTCTTAAAGATTTTCTTTAACATTTTCATTTTGTTATCCTCCTAAAACAATTTTGTTATCCTATTGAAAACTTACCGAAATCTTATTGATTTCATGTTTTACAACACAAAATTAGTGCCTTTATTTAAAATCGCAAGCGTTCAGAAGGCGAAAAATATGTTTTATAGCATATTTCTTGACCTGCATCAATTTTTCTAAAGTTCACACATACCATTCTCTGCCAAAATGTATTTTTTGTCATGCGAGGCAGACAGATTGGCAGAAAAAAACCGCATCCCTATACGGAGGAATGCGGTCCTTATACCTTATATTATATAAAAGACTTATTTCTCAGGAGTCTTGGCCAGCGTAGCAACCAAGAAATCGTAGAACTTCGCTACTGTTGGGATATAAGCACGTTCGTCAGGTGAGTGAGGAGAACGCAACGTTGGGCCAAAGGAAATCATATCGAGATTCTTATAGGTAGCGCCAATAATGCCACATTCCAATCCTGCATGGATGACCTTTACAGCAGGTTCAACTCCAAATTGTTCTTTATAAGACAACTTCATGGCCTGCAAAATAGGAGAATTGACATTAGGTTGCCAGCCAGAATAGGCTCCGCTGAATTCTACCTTCATACCAGCCATCGAGAAGCAAGAGGCCAAGCTGTCGGCCAGAAAATCTTTCATTGTGTCACACGAGCTGCGCGCCAAAATACGCACTTCCGCCTTTCCGCCGGCAATGATGACGATGGCTAGATTGGAGGACGTTTCTACTGTATCGGGCACAGTCGGTATCATACGCATCACACCGTCCTGACAAGCCATCAGCACATTGATCATGTTGTCCTGAATTTCCTCTGGTACTACAGCAGCAGGTACGACTGTTTCCTCCATTTTCAAGCTGATGTTACTCTCGATAGTCGTGTACTCATCGTTGATCTGAGCTTCATATTCTTGAATGTATTCATTCAGCCCATCCATATCTTCTGGGTTGAACAGCAAAACGGCATGTGCCTCGCGTGGGATGGCATTGCGCATGTTACCACCCTCAAAGCTAGCCAGCTGGCAATCGAACTCGACCAACAGGTCATGTACCACACGAGCCAGTAACTTATTGGCGTTGCCTCGTCCCTGATTGATTTCCAAACCAGAATGTCCGCCACGAAGCCCTTTCAACGTCAGCTTGCGGGCTACAAAACCTTCGGCAGGTGCCTCTTCCTTATACTCCAGCATGGCAGTGATGTCGATACCACCTGCGCAACCGATGTAGAGTTCACCTTCATCCTCCGAGTCGAGATTGAGCAGGATATCCCCCTTCAGGGTACCTTCCTTAAGGCCGAAAGCACCATACATGCCCGTCTCTTCATCCTTCGTAATGAGCACTTCCAAAGGACCGTGCTTCAAGTCCTGAGCCTCGAGCACTGCCATGGCAGCCGCTACACCCAAGCCATTGTCGGCACCCAAAGTCGTACCTTTAGCCTTCACCCAATCGCCGTCCACATAGGTTTCAATTGGGTCTTTTGTAAAATCATGTACTGTATCATTGTTCTTCTGCGGCACCATGTCCATGTGGGCCTGCAAGATGACTCCTTTGCGATTCTCCATGCCTGGAGTAGCCGGCTTACGAATAATGACATTGCCGACCTCGTCGACAAACGACTCCAATCCAAGTTCTTTGCCGAAGTTCACCAGAAATTCGGTCACTTTTTCTACATGCCCTGACGGGCGGGGTATCTGGGTCAGTGAATAAAAATGCTTCCACACATTCTGCGGAGCAAGCTGTAAGATTGTACTCATAATGAAAAAAGAATTAGTTTTTCGCAAAGATAAGACTATATTTCAAGAAAACACCTTTCCCAATAAAGATTTTCGCCCACCTGAAAATGTCGGCCGATACAAGATTTCCCATTCACGCCCCGACAGACAAGCGACCTACCGTTTTCCGAACAATCTGCCCATTCAGTTCCTACTGCCCGTAATGATAAACAGAAAGCACCGTTTTACCTGCACGAAAGCACTGCTTTCCACCTCACAAAGCAATGCATTAGTTTTATTAACATAAATCGATGCGTTTATCCAAACGACGAAACGTGCGCCATCCATTGTTTTTCCGCAAATTATTTCCGACATCCGATTTCTTTTTGTTACTTTTGCATTCTATTATAACATACCATAGCAATAGAAAGATGGATACGGACCTGACTACATATAGCTTGCTGAACAGCATCACTACCCCTGAAGAACTACGGAAACTGAGGGTAGAACAGCTGCCCGAAGTCTGCAAGGAATTGAGACAGGACATCATCGAAGAAGTGTCGCGCAACCCTGGACACTTTGCCGCCAGCCTGGGTACTGTAGAACTCACCGTGGCCTTACATTACGTCTATAATACGCCTTACGACCGCATCGTGTGGGACGTGGGGCACCAAGCCTATGGGCACAAGATACTGACGGGACGTCGCGACGCCTTCTCGACCAACCGCCGCTTCAAGGGCATCAAGCCCTTCCCCTCGCCCGAAGAGAGCGAATACGACACCTTTGCCTGCGGACATGCGTCGAACTCCATTTCGGCCGCCCTGGGCATGTGCGTGGCCGCCCGGCAGAAGGGCGAAACAGACCGCAGGGTGGTGGCCGTCATCGGCGACGGCAGCATGAGCGGCGGACTGGCCTTCGAGGGGCTGAACAATGCCTCGTCCACGCCGAACGACCTGCTCATCATCCTGAACGACAACGACATGGCCATCGACCGCAGCGTGGGAGGCATGAAGCAGTACCTCTTCAACCTCACCACGAGCAACCGCTACAACCAGCTGCGCTTCAAGATGTCGCGCATCCTCTTCAAGATGGGCATCCTCAACGAAGAGCGGCGCAAGGCCCTCATCCGCTTTGCCAACAGCCTGAAGTCCATGGCCGCCCAGCAGCAGAACATCTTCGAGGGCATGAACATCCGATACTTCGGGCCCATCGACGGACACGACGTGAAGAATCTGGCCCGCGTGCTCCACGACATCAAGGACCTGAAGGGACCCAAGATACTTCACCTGCACACCACCAAGGGCAAGGGCTTCGAGCCGGCCGAAAAAGATCCCGGCGTGTGGCACGCGCCCGGCAAGTTCAACCCCGACACGGGCGAACGCATCCTGGCCGACACCAGCCACCTGCCGCCCCTCTACCAGGACGTTTTCGGCGAGACGCTCGTGGAGCTGGCACGGCAGAACCCACGTATTGTGGGCGTGACACCTGCCATGCCCACCGGCTGCTCCATGAACAAGTTCATGGAAGCCATGCCCGACCGCGCCTTCGACGTGGGCATTGCCGAGGGACACGCGGCCACCTTCTCGGGCGGCATGGCCAAGGAAGGGCTGCAACCCTTCTGCAACATCTACTCGAGCTTCATGCAGCGTGCCTACGACAACGTGATACACGACATCGCCCTGCTGCGCCTGCCCGTGGTGCTTTGCCTGGACCGTGCCGGCCTGGTGGGCGAAGACGGCCCCACACACCACGGCGTATTCGACCTGGCCTACTTCCGCCCCATCCCCAACCTGACCATCGCCTCGCCTCTGGACGAGCACGAACTGCGCCGCCTGATGTACACCGCCCAGCTGCCCGACAAGGGGCCGTTCGTCATCCGCTATCCGCGTGGACGAGGCGTAATGCTCGACTGGCGCTGCCCGCTGGAAGAGATACCCGTGGGCAAAGGACGCCGCCTGAAGGATGGTACGGACATAGCCGTCGTCACACTGGGTCCTATCGGCAACATAGCAGCACGCGCCATCGCGCGAGCCGAAAAAGAGCAAGGATTGTCTATCGCCCACTACGACCTGCGCTTCCTCAAGCCGCTGGACGAGGAGATGCTCCACGAGATAGGACAACACTTCCAACGCATCGTCACGGTGGAAGACGGCGTCATCAGCGGAGGCATGGGCAGCGCCGTGCTGGAGTTTATGGCCGACAATGGTTACAAGCCCGACGTGCGCCGTATCGGTGTGCCCGACCAGTTCATCGAACATGGTACAGTGGCCGAGCTCTACCACCTGTGCGGCATGGACGAAGAAGGCATCTGCCACCAATTATCAATGAACAATAGACAATGAATAATTAACCATTAATATTCTGATTGTAAAGTGAAAATCATCATAGCTGGTGCCGGCGCAGTAGGCACACACCTGGCCAAGTTGCTCTCGCGCGAGAAGCAAGACATCATCCTGATGGACGAAAACGAAGAACGCCTCAACGCCTTCGGATCGAACTTCGACCTGATGGCTTTCAACGACTCTCCGACATCCGTATCTGGCCTGAAGGAAGCAGGCGTAGAAGATGCCGACTTGTTTATCGCCGTCACTCCTGATGAAAGCCGCAACGTCACAGCTTGCTTGCTAGCAGCTAATCTTGGCGCACAAAAAACCGTTGCCCGCATAGACAACTACGAATATTTATTGCCCAAAAACAAAGATTTTTTCCAAAAACTGGGTGTCCACTCACTGATCTATCCAGAGATGTTGGCCGCCAAAGAAATCGTAGCCTCTATCCGCATGAGTTGGGTGCGTCAATGGTGGGAATTCTGTGGAGGAGCCCTGATCTTGATAGGTACCAAAATGCGTGAAAAGGCAGAAATTCTAAACATACCTCTACACCAATTAGGAGGTCCTGACCTTCCCTACCACATCGTAGCTATCAAACGAGGCAACGAGACACTTATTCCACGAGGCGACGACGTCATCAAGCTTCATGATATTGTCTATTTTACCACTACACGCAAATATATCCCCTACGTACGCAAAGTAGCGGGCAAGGAAGATTATCCTGACGTACGCAACGTTATGATCATGGGAGGAAGTCGGATTGCCACACGAACAGCACAATATATCCCCGATTACATGCAAATGAAGATCATCGACAACGACCTGAGCCGATGCAATCGCTTGAGCGAAATATTAGATGATCGAATTATGATCATAAATGGAGATGGTCGCGACATGGACTTGCTGTTGGAAGAGGGATTGAAGAATACAGAAGCTTTTGTGGCACTGACAGGCAATTCTGAAACAAACATCTTGGCTTGTCTGGCCGCCAAACGTATGGGTGTACGTAAAACTGTAGCAGAAGTAGAAAACATCGACTACATCGGCATGGCTGAAAGCTTAGATATCGGCACTGTAATTAATAAGAAGATGATAGCCGCCAGCCATATCTACCAAATGATGCTTGATGCCGACGTAAGCAACGTAAAGTGCCTGACTGTAGCCAATGCCGATGTAGCCGAATTCACAGTCAAGGCAGGCTCCAAGATCACCAAACATCCAGTTAAGGATTTAGGTATGCCCAAAGGAGTTACTATCGGCGGCCTTATCCGTCAGGGCGAAGGTGTTGTCGTAACAGGTAATACCCTAATACAACCAGGAGATCATGTTGTTGTTTTCTGCCTAAGTATGATGATCAAGAAAATCGAGCATTACTTTAGTTAAGTTTGACATAGGATAAAAAGTGTAAAAAAAACCATTTTTTGTCATTCCGAGATTACAAATAGATAAATTCTTATTTGTAATTTTGCAGACCGAAAATGAAAAGGGGAGAAACGTCTCCCCATAACAAACACTAAAATCTTGTCAGATTTATGAATTTTACCTTCTTAGTTACCGTCGTGTTGACGGCTGTCATTTTCGTGGGCGTAGTCATCGCCATTTCTCATGCGATAGCGCCCCGCTCGTACAATCCACAGAAGATGGAGCCCTATGAATGCGGTATTCCTACCCGAGGCCGTTCATGGATGCAGTTCCGCGTAGGCTATTACCTCTTCGCCATTCTTTTTCTAATGTTTGAAGTAGAAACGGTCTTTCTTTTTCCATGGGCTATTACAGTGAAACAACTGGGACCACAAACATTGACAGGCATCCTCTTCTTTTTCTTTGTATTAGTGCTGGGTCTGGCTTATGCCTGGCGGAAAGGAGCACTGGAATGGAAGTAACGAAGAAACCCGTCATCAAGTCCATCCCCTACGAAGAATTTCAGGACAACGAAACACTCGAGAAAATCATTCAAGAACTGAACGCCGGCGGCGTGAACGTCGTGGTGGGTGCGCTCGACCAGCTCATCGACTGGGGACGCAGCAACTCCCTCTGGCCGCTGACCTTCGCCACCAGCTGCTGTGGTATCGAGTTCATGGCCGTGTGTGCCGCCCGATACGACATCGCACGCTTCGGCTTCGAAGTGACCCGCAACAGCCCCCGACAGGCCGACGTCATCCTTGTGAGCGGCACCATCACCCACAAGATGGCCCCTGTGCTCCGACGCCTGTACGACCAGATGGCCGACCCCAAATACGTCGTGGCCGTGGGCGGATGCGCCGTCAGCGGAGGCCCCTTCCGCAAGTCCTATCACGTGGTGCAGGGGGTGGACCAGATACTGCCCGTCGACGTCTACGTGCCCGGCTGTCCTCCGCGCCCCGAAGCCTTCCTTTATGGCATGATGCAGCTGCAGCGCAAGGTGAAGATTGAAAAATTCTTCGGAGGAGTGAACAGAAAAATGAAGAACGAGGATATGAAGAATGAAGAATAATATGGAAGAAAAGACACTATACATCGAGCCAGGGCAGCTGCACGACGAAATGCTGCGCCTGAAGAACGAACAGAAAATGGACTTCCTGGAAAGCCTGACGGGCATGGACTGGGGAGTACCCGACGAAAAGGACGCGGAAGGCGCGCTGAGAGGCCTTGGCGTAGTCTACCACCTGGAGTCGACCGAGAACGGCCAGCGCATGGTGGTGAAGACCTCGACCCTCGACCGCGAACAGCCCGAACTGCCTTCGGTGACCGACATCTGGCGCGGAGCCGAGTTTCCTGAACGCGAAGTATACGACTTCTTCGGCATCCGCTTTGTGGGACATCCCGACATGCGACGCCTCTTCCTCCGCAACGACTGGGTGGGCTACCCCCTGCGCAAGGACAACGCCCCCGAAAAGGAAAATCCCCTGCGCATGACCAACGAAGAGACCGTGGACACCACCCTCGAAATAAAGACCACACAAGACGGCGAGACGACCGAAGAACAGACGGTGCTCTTCGGCGACGACGAATATGTGGTGAACATCGGCCCCCAGCACCCCGCCACGCACGGCGTGCTGCGCTTCCGCGTGTCGCTCGAGGGCGAGAACATCCACAAGATTGACGTGAACTGCGGATACATCCACCGCGGCATCGAGAAGATGAACGAAAGCCTGACCTACCCGCAGACACTGGCCCTGACCGACCGTCTGGACTACCTGGGCGCCATGCAGAACCGCCACGCGCTGTGCATGTGCATCGAGAAGGCCATGGGCGTGGAGGTGAGCCGCCGCGTGCAGTACATCCGCACCATCATGGACGAGCTGCAGCGCATCGACTCGCACATCCTGTTTTTCTCCTGCCTCTGCCAGGACCTGGGTGCCACGACAGCCTTCCTCTATGGCTTCCGCGACCGCGAGAAGGTGCTCGACATCTTCGAGGAGACCTGCGGCGGACGCCTCATCCTGAACTACAACACCATCGGAGGTGTGCAGGCCGACATCCATCCCAACTTCGTGAAGCGTGTCAAGGAATTCATCCCCTACATGCGCCACAACCTGAAGGAGTATCACGACATCTTCACAGGCAACATCATCGCCCAGCAGCGCCTCAAGGGCATCGGCGTGCTGAGCCGCGAGGACGCCATCTCCTTCGGAGCGACAGGAGGTACAGGCCGTGCCAGCGGATGGGCCTGCGACGTGCGCAAGCGCATGCCCTATGCCGCCTACAATGAAGTGCAGTTCAACGAGATAGTCCGCACCGAGGGCGACTGCTTTGCCCGCTACATGGTGCGCATGAACGAGATTGAAGAGAGCCTCCACATCATCGAGCAGCTCATTGACAACATCCCCGAAGGCCCCTATCAGGAGAAGATGAAACCCATCATCCGCGTGCCCGAAGGCAGCTGGTATGCCGCCGTCGAAGGCAGCCGCGGCGAGTTTGGCGTCTACCTCGAGAGCCGTGGCGACAAGACTCCCTACCGTCTGCACTACCGTGCCACAGGCCTGCCGCTGGTGGGTACCATCAATACCATCTGCCGCGGCGCGAAGATTGCCGACCTCATCGCCATCGGAGGTACGCTGGACTATGTGGTGCCCGACATCGACAGATAATCAATGGAGAATGGAAAATGGAGAATGGAAAATGGCTTGCCAGCCGCCCATTCTCAATTATCAATCATCAATTATCAATTAAATAAATGTTTGACTTTAGTATTGTAACAAGCTGGATACACCAAATGCTGACCTCCCTGATGCCCGAAGGGCTGGCGGTCTTCATCGAGTGTGTCGTCATAGGCGTGTGCATCGTGCTGATGTATGCCATCCTCGCCATCATCCTCATCTACATGGAGCGCAAGGTGTGTGCCTTCTTCCAGTGCCGCCTCGGCCCGAACCGTGTGGGCAAGTACGGCTCCCTGCAGGTGTTCTGCGACGTGTTCAAGATGCTCACCAAGGAAATCTTCACCCCCAAGGGTGCCGACCGCTTCCTCTACAACCTGGCCCCCTACATGGTGATACTGGCCTCGTTCCTCACCTTCTCGTGCCTGCCTGTGAACAAGGGGCTGGAAGTGCTCGACTTCAACGTGGGGCTCTTCTTCTTCCTGGCCGCGTCGAGCATCGGCGTAGTGGGCATTCTGCTGGCCGGATGGAGCTCCAACAACAAATTCTCGCTCATCGGCGCCATGCGAAGCGGTGCGCAGATTGTCAGCTACGAGCTGTCGGTAGGCATGAGCCTGCTCACCATGACCGTACTGACAGGCACTCTCCAGATATCGGAAATCGTGAACGGACAGGCCGACGGATGGCTCATCTTCAAAGGACACATCCCCGCCGTCATCGCCTTCGTCACCTACCTCATCGCTGGCAATGCCGAGTGTAACCGTGGCCCCTTCGACCTGCCTGAGGCCGAAAGTGAGCTGACAGCCGGCTACCACACGGAATACAGCGGCATGCACTTCGGCTTCTACTACCTGGCCGAGTATCTGAACCTGTTCATCGTGGCAGCCATGGCAGCTACCATCTTCCTGGGCGGATGGATGCCTCTCCACATTGCGGGGCTGGACGGCTTCAATGCTGTGATGGACTACATCCCCGGCTTCGTGTGGTTCTTTGGCAAGGCCTTCTTTGTGGTATTCCTCATGATGTGGCTGCGATGGACGTTCCCCCGCCTGCGCATCGACCAGATTCTGACGCTGGAGTGGAAATACCTCATCCCCCTGTCCATGCTCAACCTGATACTCATGAGTATCGTGGTGGCCTACGGACTGCACTTTTAAACTCTAAACATTAAATATCAAAATATAGTATCATTATGATAAATGCTTATTTCAGCAGCTTCTTCAAGGGCATCAAGAGCTTGTCCGTAGGCCTGAAGACTACCATGCGCGAATTCTTCACGCCCAAGGTGACCGAGCAATATCCCGAGAACCGCAAGGAGCTGAAGATGTTCGACCGCTTCCGTGGCACTCTCGTCATGCCCCACAACGAGCAGAACGAACATCATTGCGTGGCCTGCGGCCTGTGCCAGATGGCCTGCCCCAACGGCACCATCCGCGTGACAAGCGAAACCGTCGAGACAGAGGACGGCAAGAAGAAAAAAATACTTGCCAAGTATGAGTACAACCTCGGTTCGTGCATGTTCTGCCAGCTCTGCGTCAACGCCTGCCCACACGGCGCCATCACCTTCGACCAGCAGTTCGAACATGCCGTGTTCGACCGCTCGAAACTCATCCTCACCCTCAACCACCCGGGCAGCCATGTGGAAGAGAAGAAAAAACTAACCACTAATGATTAAGAAGAAATGGAAATAACTCTTGAAACAGTCATATTTTACTTTCTGGCGGCCTTCATCACCGTCTTCTCCCTGCTGACGGTGACCACCACACGCATGGTGCGTTCGGCCACCTATCTGCTGTTCGTGCTCTTCGGTACGGCCGGCATCTATTTCCTTCTGGGATATACCTTCCTGGGCTCCGTGCAGATCATGGTATATGCGGGCGGTATCGTTGTACTCTACGTCTTCTCCATCCTGCTCACTAGCGGTGAGGGCGATAAAGCTGTCAAACTAAAGCGGAGCAAGTTCCTGGCCGGACTTGGCACCACCATCGCGGGAGCCGCCATCGTGCTCTTCATCACCCTGAAGCACAAGTTCCTGGCCACGACCGACCTGAAACCGATCGAAGTCAGCTTCAGCACCATCGGCCAACAGATGTTCAGCAGCGACAAATACGGCTACCTGCTGCCCTTCGAGGCTGTCAGCCTCCTGCTGCTGGCCTGCATCGTGGGCGGGCTGCTCATTGCACGAAAGAGATAACAACATAAAAAGATTACGACTTATGATACACATGGAATATTACCTGATCGTGTCGGCCATCATGTTCTTTGCGGGCATCTACGGGTTCTTCACCCGCCGCAACACGCTGGCCATCCTGATCTCCATCGAGCTGATACTGAACGCTACGGATATCAACTTCGCCGTGTTCAACCGTTTTCTGTTCCCCGACGGACTGGAGGGCTACTTCTTCTCCCTGTTCTCCATCGCCATCTCGGCTGCCGAAACGGCCATTGCTATTGCCATCATGATCAACATCTACCGCAACATCCGAAGCATCCAGGTGAACAATCTGGACGAAATGAAGTGGTGATTCTGATGGATTAGGTTTTAGGTATTAGGTTTTAATTTTCAATTTTAAATTATCCATTATTATGGAATATACAATTCTTATTCTTCTCCTTCCGTTCCTCTCTTTCCTCACGCTGGGGATTGGGGGCAAATGGATGACACACCGCACGGCGGGCCTCATCGGTACCGTGGTGCTGGGCGCAGTGGCCGTGCTCTCCTACCTGACGGCCTGGAGCTACTTCAGCGCACCACGGCTGGCCGACGGAACGTATGCCACGCTGATGCCCTACAACTTCCACTGGCTGCCCTTCAGCGAGAACCTGAGCATCGACATGGGTATCCTGCTCGACCCCATCTCGGTGGTGATGCTCATCGTCATCTCCACCGTCAGCCTGATGGTGCACATCTACTCCTTCGGCTACATGAAGGGCGAACGGGGCTTCCAGCGCTACTATGCCTTTCTGTCGCTCTTCACCATGTCCATGCTGGGCCTGGTGGTAGCCACGAACATCTTCCAGATGTACCTCTTCTGGGAGCTGGTGGGTGTATCGTCCTATCTGCTCATCGGATTCTATTATACCAAACCTGCCGCCATCGCCGCTTCGAAGAAGGCGTTCATCGTGACGCGCTTCGCCGACCTGGGCTTCCTCATCGGTATCCTAGTGTATGGCTACTACGCAGACACCTATACATTCACGCCCACTGAGATGGCTCTGGCCAAAGGTGGAGCCATGCTTCCGCTGGCCTTGGGGCTGATGTTCATCGGCGGTGCAGGCAAGAGCGCCATGTTCCCCCTGCACATCTGGCTGCCCGACGCCATGGAAGGTCCGACGCCTGTCAGCGCCCTCATCCATGCCGCCACAATGGTGGTAGCGGGTGTCTATCTGGTGGCACGCATGTTCCCGCTGTTCATCGCCTATGCGCCCGAGACACTTCACATCGTGGCCTACGTGGGTGCCTTCACTGCATTCTATGCAGCATCAGTAGCCTGTGTACAAAGCGACATCAAGCGCGTGCTGGCCTTCTCCACCATTTCGCAGATCGGCTTCATGATGGTGGCCCTCGGCGTATGTACGTCGGCCGACCCTCACGAAGGTGGGTTGGGCTACATGGCCGGCATGTTCCACCTCTTCACCCACGCCATGTTCAAGGCCCTGCTCTTCCTCGGCGCGGGCAGCATCATCCATGCCGTCCACAGCAACGAGATGTCAGCCATGGGAGGTCTGCGCAAGTATATGCCCATCACCCACTGGACATTCCTCATCGCCTGTCTGGCCATTGCGGGCATCCCGCCGTTCTCGGGATTCTTCTCGAAGGACGAGATTCTGACAGCCTGCTTCCAGTTCAGCCCTACCATGGGATGGATTATGACGATTATCGCCGCCATGACGGCATTCTATATGTTCCGCCTCTACTTCGGCATCTTCTGGGGTAAGGAAAACAAGGAGCTTCATGCTGAACATACACCGCACGAAAGCCCGCTGAGCATGACCTTCCCGCTGATGGTACTGGCTGCCATTACCCTTGTGGCTGGTTTCATTCCTTTCGGGCACCTGGTTTCGTCAAACGGACTGGCCTACGACATCCACATTGACAAAAGCGTGGCCGGCACAAGCATCGCCGTGGCTGCCTTGGCCATTGCGATTGCCACCCCGATGTATCTGTATGAGCGCCAGCCCCTGGCCGACGCCCTGCAACGCCGCTTCCGTGGTCTGTGGACAGCTGCCTACCACCGCTTCTACATTGACGAGATTTATCAGTTCATCACACACAAAATCATCTTCGGGTGCATCAGCCGCCCCATCGCCTGGTGGGACCGCCACGTGGTGGACGGGTTCTTCAACTTCCTGGCCTGGAGTGCCGAAGCGACCAGCGACGAGATACGCGGCCTGCAAAGCGGACGCATCCAGCAATATGCTTTGGTCTTCCTGCTGGGAACACTGGCCCTGATACTTATTTTAATTATATAATGGAAAATGGAGAAGGGAGATTTCAACTTTTCATTTTCAATTTTCAATTTTCAATTATCCATTAAATAAAATGAATTTCTTATCCTTATTCGTTCTGATTCCCCTGCTGATGCTTCTCGGCCTATGGCTGGCCCGAAACATCGGTCAGATACGTGCCGTGATGGTGACGGGAGCTTCGGCCCTGCTCGTGCTGGCAGGTGTGCTCACCGTGATGTATCTCAACGCCCGTGCCGGAGGAGCTACCAACGAAATGCTTTTCTGCGCCGACGTAGCCTGGTATCCTGCCCTCAACATCCACTACTCGGTAGGAGTAGACGGCATATCCGTAGCCATGCTGCTGCTTTCGGCCATCATTGTCTTTACAGGTACCTTCGCCTCATGGCGACTGCAGCCGCTCACCAAGGAATATTTCCTGTGGTTCACGTTCCTGTCACTGGGCGTGTTCGGTTTCTTTATTTCCATCGACCTGTTCACCATGTTCATGTTCTATGAAGTGGCGCTGATACCGATGTATCTGCTCATCGGCGTATGGGGTTCGGGCCGCAAGGAATACTCTGCCATGAAGCTGACGCTGATGCTGATGGGCGGTTCGGCCTTCCTGCTGATAGGTATCCTGGGTATCTACTACGGCAGCGGCGCCACTACAATGAACCTCACCGAAATAGCCGCCCTGCACAACATACCTGTTGAACAACAGCGCATCTGGTTCCCGCTCACCTTCTTGGGCTTCGGCGTGCTGGGCGCCCTGTTCCCCTTCCATACGTGGAGCCCTGACGGTCATGCTTCGGCGCCGACGGCGGTGTCCATGCTCCACGCGGGCGTGCTGATGAAGCTGGGAGGCTATGGTTGCTTCCGCATCGCCATGTATCTGATGCCCGAAGCTGCCAATGAGCTGGGCTGGATCTTCCTGGTACTGACAGGTATTTCGGTTGTCTATGGTGCCTTCTCGGCCTGCGTACAGACTGACTTGAAATACATCAACGCCTACTCCTCGGTGAGCCACTGCGGCCTGGTGCTCTTCGCCATCCTGATGATGAACCAGACGGCCTGCACGGGTGCCGTGCTCCAGATGTTGAGCCATGGTCTGATGACGGCCCTCTTCTTTGCCCTCATCGGTATGATTTACGGACGGACGCACACCCGCGACATCCGCGAGCTGTCGGGCCTGATGAAGATTATGCCGTTCCTCTCCGTCTGCTATGTCATTGCCGGTCTGGCCAACCTGGGTCTGCCGGGCTTGAGCGGCTTCGTGGCCGAGATGACCATCTTCAACGGTGCCTTCCAGCATGCCGACGTGTTCCATCGCACGTGGACCGTGATCGCCTGCTGCAGTATTGTCATCACGGCAGTTTACATCCTGCGTCTAGTGGGCAAGATCCTCTACGGCACCTGCACCAACGAGCATCACCTGACGCTGACCGACGCCACGTGGGACGAGCGCACGGCCGTCGTCATCCTCATCGTCTGCGTAGCTGCCCTGGGTATGGCTCCGTGGTGGATCAGCGGAATGATAGGCGACAGCGTGCTGCCCATCGTAAACTTTATTAATGGATAATGGAAATTTATCAATTGTCAATTTTCAATTCTCAATTAGCAAAATGGATTATAGTCAATTTCTCGTGATGAAAGAAGAGCTGTCGCTGATAGCTGTCATCCTCATCCTCTTCATAGCCGACCTGTTCATGAGTCCCGACGCACACAAGCGTGACGGACGGCCCGTGCTGAATACTATGCTGCCCGTGGTTCTCATGGCCCTACATACGCTGGTAACCATTGTGCCCGGTCCCGTGGCCGAAGCTTTCGGCGGTATGTACTACAATTCGCCCATCCAGCACATCGTGAAGTCCATCCTGAGCATCGGTACCTTGATTGTCTTCCTGATGGCACACGAATGGATGCGTCGCCCCGACACGTGCTACAAGCAAGGTGAGTTCTACTTCCTCACCCTCTCCACGTTGCTGGGCATGTATCTGATGATTTCCGCCGGCCACTTCCTGATGTTCTTCATCGGCCTGGAGACGGCCAGCGTGCCGATGGCCGCGTTGGTGGCTTTCGACAAGTACCGCCACCATTCGGCCGAGGCTGGCGCCAAATACATCCTGATGGCACTGTTTTCCAGCGGCCTGCTGCTCTACGGCATCTCGCTTATCTATGGCACAGTGGGTACACTTTATTTTGCAGACATTCCTGCTCATCTGGACGGCAGTGCCCTGCAAATAATGGCCTTTGTGTTCTTCCTGTCAGGTATGGGATTCAAGATCTCACTTGTGCCCTTCCACCTCTGGACAGCCGATGTCTACGAAGGTGCTCCTTCGACGGTGACGGCCTATCTGAGTGTCATTTCCAAAGGCTCGGCCGCTTTCGTGCTGATGGCCATGCTTGTCAAGGTGTTCGCACCGATGGTTGAGCAGTGGCAAACGCTCCTCTATTGGATCATCATTGCCTCCATCACGCTGGCCAACCTCTTCGCTCTGCGCCAGGAGAACCTGAAGCGACTGATGGCCTTTTCGAGTATCTCGCAGGCAGGCTACATCATGCTGGGCGTCATCGCCGGCAGCGCACAGGGTATGACAGCACTGGTTTACTACATTCTGATCTACCTTTTCGCCAACCTGGGCGTGTTTGCCGTCATCACCATCGTGGCCCTGCGCGCACACAAATTCACGCTGACGGAATACAACGGCCTCTACACGACCAATCCGCGCCTGGCGTTCCTGATGACGCTCTGCCTGTTCTCGCTGGCGGGCATCCCGCCGTTCGCAGGCTTCTTCTCGAAGTTCTTCATCTTCGCGGCGGCCTTCCACAGCGGCTTCCACCTGCTGGTGTTCATCGCCTTGGCTAACACGGTCATCTCGCTCTACTACTACCTGCGCGTGGTGAAGGCCATGTACATCAACAAGAGTGATGAACCTATCGCCGCCTTCCGCAGCGACAACTATACGCGTGCCGCCCTGCTTATCTGTACGCTGGGCATCACGGTGCTGAGCATCGTCAGCGCATCCTACGAGTCCATCGGCCGCTACGCCTTCGGGATGTAAAGGCCGCGCCGACCGACACACGGCTTCGCGCCCGCGAAATCCACTTTCCGACTTCGGGAAACGGGATTCGCGGGCGCGAAACGTATTTTCCGGTTTCAGAAAACGGATTTCGCGGGCGCGAAACGCATTTTTCCGTTTCAGAAAACGGATTTCGCGGGTGCGAAACGCATTTTTCCGTTTCAGAAACGGATTTCACGGACGCGAAACGCATTTTCCGGTTCCAGGAAGGGATTTCGCGGGCGCGAAATGCCCCGAAGCGGAATGTAACACCCGCGTAACGTTTCCGAAACAGACATGTACACGCCGTGTAACGAGCATGTAACCCCGTCTCCTCATCTTTGCAGCGGAAATAAGAAACGCATAAAAGATGAGTATGAAAGCAGATTTAGGAAAAATCCTCTTCCTTATTTTATTCCTCACCCTGACGGCCATGACCGCCCTGGCAGGCACCGTAAAGGGAACCATAACGGACAAACAGACGAAAGAACCGCTGACCGGAGCCACTGTGCAGGTGGCCGGAAGCACCCAAGGCGCCGTGGCCGACATTGACGGATGCTATACACTCAACGTGCCCGACGGTGTGTACAATCTCGTGGTGCGTTACGTGGGCTATGTGGACATCACGGCGCGCCAGGTGAAGGTAAGCGGCGAAACGGTGCTGAACTTCGAGATGGAAACCGATGCGCAGACCTTGGGCGAGGTGTCTGTCGTAGCCCAAAAGAACTTGGAGGGCGAACGCGCCCTGCAAGTGGAGCGCCAGAAGGCTACGCTAGCCATCGAAAACCTGGGCGCCAAGGAAATGAGCCTCAAAGGCATCGGCAACGTACAGGAAGGCGTGAAGCAGATTACGGGTATCTCCATCGCCGAGTCGGGCCAGCTCATCGTGCGCGGACTGGGCGACCGCTACAGCTCCACCACACTGAACGGACTGCCCATTGCCTCGCCCAACCCCGACAACAAGCTCATCCCGCTCGACCTCTTCCCCTCGAGTACGGTGCAGAACATCACCGTCAGCAAAGTCTATGATGCCAGCGCCTTTGCCGACTACAGCGGCGCGCACATCGACATCAGCACCAAGGAGAACGTGACAGACCAGTTCCTGAACGTCAGCTTCAACGTAGGCGGACGGCTGAACACCTTGGGACGCGACTTCTACCAGATGGACCGCGACGGGACGCTCTTCAAGACGCCCTCGCTCGACGAAAAAATCTACGACATGCCGCTGCTCGACTTCGACGAATATGTAACACAACACAACATCTTCCATACCACTTTTGATGTGGACCGACGTACAGCCCTGCCCGAATTCGGCGGTAACCTGGGCTTCGGACGCAACTTCGCCGTGGGCGAACAGACCTTGAGTGTACTGGGTTCTTTCAGCCTCAGCAACGAGACACAACGCATGGACGACGCCTTCTACAAGACACTCGAAGCCACAGGCAACGTACAGAACGACTTCACCTATGACGAATACACCTCTACATTGAAAATGGCCGCTCTGGCCTCCGTGGGCTACACCCTGCGTCGGCACGACCGCATCGGCTATACCTTCTTCTATGCCCGCAATGCCAGCGACTCCTATCAGAGCCGCGAAGGCGTGGACGCCGAAGGGCATAATCTGTGGGGAAGCAACGACATCACCCACATCTATACCCTCCAGAACCACCAGCTGAACGGACACCATGAACTGGGCAGCCAATGGGAACTGAACTGGGCAGGCTCTTATGGAAAAACAGGTAGCGAAGAGCCCGACCGCCGTCAGGCGATGTTCACCAAGGACGATGACGGCAACCTGCAGCTCTTCAAGCTGAACCGCCAGGAAACCATGCGCTACTTCGGCGAACTGAACGAAGAGGAATGGGTGGGCAACCTCGACCTGCGATACAACTGGACGGAACAGAACTTTGTCAAGATGGGCCTTGCCTACAAGAACAAGGACCGCGACTACATGGGTACCCGTTTCTACTACAACGTGAACAAGCTGAACCCCACCATCGACAACATCTACGACACCGACGGTTTCCTCAATCAGGAGAATGTAGAGAACGGCAGCATCGTCATCGAACGCAAGATGCAGCCCCACGACACCTACCGCGCCGGTATGGACATCTACGCTGGCTACATCCAGACGGACTTCTATCCGCTCAGCTCCCTGCTCGTCAACGTCGGCCTGCGCTACGAAATGACCAAGCAATGGGTGGAATACGCCATCGAAGGCGACCAGAAGTATCAGCGTCGCCGCGACCTGAACAAGAACGACTTCTTCCCCACCGTCAATCTGAAATACACCATGAACGAACGGAACAACCTGCGTATGTCGCTCTCGCGTACCGTGACGCGCCCCTCGTTCATCGAGATGGCTCCCTTCCTCTATCAGGAATCCTACGGTTCGGCACAGATTCGCGGTAACGAGGAGCTGCAGAACGGCTACAACTACAACTTCGACCTGCGCTACGAACGCTTTGGCCAAAATGGCGACATGCTCTCAGCAACGGTTTACTACAAGTTCCTCGACAACCCCATCGAACGTATCCAGAAGCTGCAAGGCGGAGCTACCATGCACTCCTTCCAGAATGCCGACCAGGGCATGGCGACGGGCGTGGAACTCGAATTCCGCAAACAGCTGGTGCGCGACCTGCGCCTGGGTGCCAACGTCTCCTACATGTACACCAACGTGAAACTGCCCGAAGGTGGTGCCTACACCAACAAGGACCGCTCCTTGCAAGGTGCCTCGCCCATCCTGCTGAATGCCGACCTCACCTACTCGCCCCGCTTCGATGAAGACCGCCAGCTCAACCTGTCGCTCCTCTACAACCTGCAGGGCAAGCGCATCCATGCCGTCGGCGTGTCACAGCTGGGCGACATCGACCAGATGGCTGTCCATACGCTGAACTTCAATGCCAGCTACAGCTTCAACCGACACCTCAGTGCCCGCCTCCAAGTCAGCGACCTGCTGAACCGTGCCATCGTCTTCAAGCAGGAAGTTCCCAAGACAGGCGAATATGTGGAAGTAGAACGCTTTAAGGAAGGCACAGCCTTCGAAATAGGTATCAGCTATAATTTCTAATCACATTCAAGACAAAATCATACATTACCCAATAACTTAAAACTTTAAATTATGAACAGAAAATTGTTTTCAATGGCCCTTTTGGCCGGTATGACACTCTTTGCCGCATGTAGCGACGACGAAACAACCAACAACGGTGACAACAACGGTATTGCCGATGGCACAACCCTGAGCGGCACTGTCACCGAAGACGTTACCCTGAAATCTGGCAACACTTATAAACTGAGCGGCGCCTATACCGTAGAAGAAGGCGCTACACTGAACATCGAACCGGGTGTAAAAATCATTTCTGTCTATGACGACAACGTAGACTATATACTCGTTAAACAGGGAGCTAAAATCAATGCCAAAGGTACGGCAGACGCTCCTATCGTAATGACATCCGAGAAAGAGGAAGCAGGCGCATGGGGCGGTATCCACATCTGCGGACGTGCCCACACCAATGCCGAAGGCGGTAAGGGAAGCTCTGAAATCGGCGGTGCCGAATATGGAGGCAACGACGACAAGGACAACTCAGGCACGCTGCAATACGTACGCCTGGAGTACACAGGTTATGCTTTCGATGAAGAACACGAAGCCAACGGCATCAGCTTCTATGGCGTAGGCAACGGAACAACAGTAGACCACTGTGTAGCCTACAAAGGATCGGACGACGGTTTCGAATTCTTCGGTGGTTCGGTCAATGTCAGCAATATGATTGTCATCAGCTGCAGCGACGACTCGTTCGATTGGACAGAAGGATGGAACGGTACGGCTACCGACCTCGTGGCTTATCAGGAAGCAGAAGCTACTCTGGGCTACGACTGTGACTGCCTGATCGAGGCCGACAACAACGAAAACAACTACAGCGCTACTCCCATCGCTCATCCTACACTGAAAAATCTCATCCTCGTAGGCAACGGTGGTTCCAAGCAAGGCGTACGCCTGCGTCGCGGTACCCAAGTTACGATGGACAACGCACAGATTTGTGGCAAAGGCAAGGCGCTGACCGTAGAAAGTACTGAAACCGAAACTGCGCTGACCGATGGTACTTCCAGCATCATCAACACCACCATCGCCAACGATGTAGACAGCGAGAAAGGTATCTATACCAACGATGTCTTTGCTGCAGCTGAAGGCAACAAGGTAGACGCCAACCTGAGCTATGCTTCATTGGACGACATCAAAGCCGCTTGCGACTGGATGACAGGCAACTGGGTAAAATAATTCCCTCATCAAATAAAACTTGCAGAATTGCCCAAGTTTACGATATCAATCGTATTCTTGGGCAATTTATCTTTTCCAGCTGCTCAAGTAGCTGTTTACATCTTTCTTCATCCGAAAGCATTGCTTTATCCGATGCAAAAAATGGGTTCTCCCCCTCGAAATACACATTCCCGTTTCAAAAAATGGGTTTCGACCCCTCGAAATGTACTTT
>ULVG01048355.1_pt1 | contig 59575 bp, 35 predicted proteins | sample 1959221 | NCBI WGS metagenome assembly ULVG01 (sample SAMEA4835780, study PRJEB28245) | human gut metagenome | biome: gut microbiome; material: fecal sample | place: Denmark | collected 2008
ATCTAATTTTCTTTCAAAATTCGTGCAAAGATACATAATTTATTCATGTAAAATGGTGGGAATGAGATAAAAAGTTTGTATTTAGTTGTTTTTTGCAGTTTTCTATATGGAAGAACGAGGGAAAATGCTTTGACTGAACTTGAAAAGAAGTATATTTGCAGGCACGTTTGCAAAACAAAACTGAAGATACGATATGAAGAAAATCTTTTTTATGGCACTTGCTGCAATAGCATTGGGTGCATGTAATTCCGAACCGAAATTCAAAGTAGAGGGTGAAGTGTCTGGTGCCGACGGCAAGATGCTTTATTTGGAAGCCTCGGCATTGGAAGGTATTGTTCCTTTGGATTCTGTAAAACTGGAAGGGGATGGCTCTTTCCACTTCAAGCAGGTACGTCCGGTGTCTCCGGAATTTTACCGTCTGCGGGTAGACGACAAGGTTATTAATTTCTCGGTAGATTCGACGGAAACGGTTTTGGTAAAGGCGCCTTATACCGATTTCGCCACTGCCTATACAGTGGAAGGTTCTCCGAATAGCTCGAAGATAAAGGACTTGACGCTGAAGCAGATGAAGCTTCAGGATAATGTGAATGCATTGCTGCAGTCGGTGCAGGCACATAAGATAGGTGCCGATGTTTTTGAGGACAGCCTTGCCTCTTTATTGAAGAACTATAAGGATGAAGTGAAAATCAGCTATATTTTTGCCGCTCCCAATACGGCTGCTGCCTATTTCGCCTTGTTCCAGAAGTTGAATAATTATTTGATTTTCGACCCTCTGAACAATAAGGAAGACATTAAGTGTTTTGCAGCCGTGGCAACCAGCCTAAACAATTATTATCCGGATGCCGACCGCTCCAAGAACCTCTACAATATTGTGATAAAGGGAATGAAGAATACCCGTACTCCGCAGCAGAAGGTGGTGGGAATCCCCGAAGAGGCAATTTCCGAAACCGGCATCATCGACATTAACCTGCGTGACATGAAGGGCAATACACGTAAGTTGAGCGAACTGAAGGGCAAGGCTGTTATTGTGGACTTCACTGTTTATCAGAGTGCCGTTTCTGCTACACATAATTATATGTTGCGCGACTTGTACGACAAGTATGCCGCCCAGGGATTGGAAATCTATCAGGTTTCTCTGGATGCAGACGAGCACTATTGGAAAACAACTGCCGACAATCTACCTTGGATTTGTGTGCGCGACGGCAATGGAATTTATTCGTCTATAGCGGCTTCTTATAATGTGAAGAATGTGCCTTCTGTGTTCCTGGTCAACAAGAACAATGAGTTGAGTGCCCGTGGAGAGAGCATTAAAGACCTGGAGGCGGCAGTGAAAGCATTGCTGTAACATGTTATAAATAAGAAGTTTTCGTTTAAATATGTTACAAAGCAGCCTTTTATGCTTGACACGCATTGTATAAAAGGCTATCTTTGCAAAGGAAAATCGGAAAGAGGGTTCCAGCATGCTGACCATGTTGGAATTCTTTTTTGTTTATAGTACCATTAAAAACTAACATAACATTTAAGGAGGAAAAAGTATGGCTTATATGTCAGAAGACGGCTACAAGAAATTGATGGCCGAATTGAAACACCTGGAGACGGTGGAACGTCCCAAAATATCGGCTGCCATTGCCGAAGCGCGTGACAAAGGTGATTTGTCGGAAAATGCAGAGTATGACGCTGCCAAGGAAGCTCAAGGTATGCTTGAGATGAAAATTAACAACTTGAAGCTGACCATTGCCGACGCTAAGATTATTGATGAGTCGAAGTTGAAAACCGATTCTGTACAGATTCTCAATAAGGTAGAGCTTAAGAACGTGAAGAATGGCATGAAGATGGTTTATACTATCGTTTCCGAAAGTGAAGCCAATCTGAAGGAAGGAAAGATTTCCGTCAATACTCCGATTGCACAAGGTCTGCTTGGCAAGAAAGTAGGTGACATCGCAGAAATTAAAGTTCCGCAGGGCATGATTAACCTGGAAGTAGTGAACATATCCTTTTAAAGGAAGGCAGGTCCGCATACGGGCTTGCCTTATTTTATAATTTATAGCTATGGCAACAATATTCAGTAGAATTATCGCAGGTGAAATACCTTGCTACAAGGTGGCGGAGGATGACAGATTCTTTGCGTTCCTTGACATCAATCCGTTGGTAAAAGGTCATACATTGGTCATTCCCAAGCAGGAAGTGGATTATATCTTCGATTTGAACGATGAGGATTTGGCGGCGATGCATGTTTTCGCCAAGAGAGTGGCGCTTGCCATCGGCAAGGCCTTTCCGTGTAGAAAGGTAGGAGAAGCGGTATTGGGGCTGGAAGTGCCTCATGCGCACATACATTTGATTCCTATGCAGAACGAAAAAGATATGCTTTTCTCCAATCCCAAACTGAAACTGACGGACGAAGAATTCAAGGCTGTGGCAGAAGCTATCCGTGCAGTGCTTTAATCGGTTTATTTTCCTCCCCTAAATAAACGGAAGCGGGAGTTGGACTTCATCCAGCTCCCGCTATTTTTTTGCCTTCGGCACCTATCCTTTAATTTTTAATTTAAATGTATTCCTCTCCCAGTTTTATCTGGGCATCATTCACATATTTGCGGATGGTATGTTCTTCATCTTTTTTGCAAATCAGTAATACATTGTCCGACTCGGCTATGAGATAACCTTCCAAACCGTCGATAACTGCAAGTTTGTTGTCGGGCAGCACCACGATATTGTCTTTGCTATTATAGATGAGGGATTTACATTTTAAGGCTACATTGCCTGCTTCATCTTTGGGAGACAAATCATACAAAGACCCCCAGGTTCCTAAATCAGACCAGCCGAAATCGCCTAATGACACATATACATTGTCTGCCTTTTCCATGATGCCGAAGTCTATGGAGACATTGGGGCAAGCAGGGAAGTTCTCATCAATGAATTGTTTCTCTTGGACTGTTCCATACACATCTTTGCCGGGGGCCAGTTTGGAAGTCAGCTCGGGCAGCAGGGCTTCGTTTGCCTTGATGATGGTATTTACGTTCCACATGAACAGACCAGAGTTCCAATAGAATTCTCCACTTTCCACGAATACTTTTGCCAGTTCCAGTTCGGGCTTTTCAGTGAAGGTTTTTACCTTGTAGAAATTATCACCGGCGGCTTCGGCTATTTGTATATAGCCATATCCGGTTTCCGGACGGTTGGGCTTGATGCCGAGTGTCAGCAGATTGTCCGATTGGGAAACGAAGTCCAGCCCTTTTTCGATAGCTGCCAGAAATTCGCCTTCCTTCAGGATTAAGTGGTCCGAAGGAGCTACCACTATATTGGCGTTCGGATTCAAGGCGCGGATATGATAGGAAGCCCACGCAATGCAGGGGGCTGTATTCCTGCGTGTCGGCTCCAGTAGAATCTGTTCGGGTTTAAGTTCGGGAAGCTGTTCTTTTACAAGGTCGGCATACAAGTCATTTGTTACGATAAGTATATTTTCCATGGGGATTACCTGCTTGAAGCGGTCGAAGGTTTGCTGCAGCAAGGAACGTCCTGTACCGAAGAAATCCAGAAACTGTTTTGGAAGTGTCTTGCGGCTGAATGGCCAGAAACGGCTGCCGATTCCTCCGCCCATAATTACACAGAAATTATCCTTATTGGTTACCATGCTATTGATTTTAAAAGTTTCTGCTAATGTACTGCATATTTTACAAACAAGGAATGATTCAAGCAGGTTTTATCGTTTTTTTCGCCTTTTTTTAGGAAAAGTATTGCAGGTTTAGAAAAAAGCTGTATCTTTGCACCGCATTTGAGAAGTCAAACATGCCCAGATGGCGGAATCGGTAGACGCGCTGGTCTCAAACACCAGTGGATTCACTTCCATCCCGGTTCGACCCCGGGTCTGGGTACGAAAACAAAAGCTAAGTGTTGAATAATCAATTACTTAGCTTTTTCTTTTGCCTAAATTTTCCCCACATTTTCCCCACACGTGCAAAATATAGGATATGTAAGTGTAGATTTTGCTTGGTGGAACAACGCAAAAAACATATCTTTGAATAAAAATAAAGCCAATTAAATAGCAATCAATGGAACAAGGTATATGGCAGGAGATAGAAGCACTGCACCAAAAGTTTCAGAAACTTGGTATCAGTGAAGCGGTGGACTATGAAAAGTACTACCTCTATTCCCTTATTGCCCATTCCACAGCCATTGAAGGCTCTACACTGACGGAAATAGAAACTCAACTCCTGTTTGATGAAGGCGTGGTGGCTGGCGGAAAACCGCTCGTTTATCATTTGATGAATGAGGATTTGAGGAAAGCCTATGAACTGGCGAAAGAAGAAGCAAGGCACACGACACCTATTACTTCGGCTTTCCTGCAAACGCTAAACGCAACCTTGATGCGCACAACCGGAAGTGTTCATAATGTGATGGGTGGTTCTTTCGATTCCTCGAAAGGCGAGTACCGCTTGTGTGGCGTTACGGCTGGCATCGGTGGACGTTCTTATATGAACTATCAGAAAGTTCCTACAAAGGTCAATGAACTATGTAGCCAGTTACAAGAACGTCTTGGCACTGCATCCACTATTCGGGAGCGATACGAGCTTAGTTTTAATGCCCATTTGAATTTGGTAACTATCCATCCGTGGGTGGATGGCAACGGACGTATCTCCCGACTGCTGATGAATTATATCCAGTTCCTTTATAACCTTTTCCCGACTAAGATATTTAAGGAAGACAGGGATGGGTATATTCTCGCTCTACGGCAGTCGCAAGAGGAAGATGACAATTCGCCTTTCTTGGTATTTATGGCTGGGCAATTAAAAAAATCCCTTTCCTTGGAGATTGAACGGTTCAACACTTCATGCAAGAGAGGATTTAATTTTCTATTTTAGATTTTCAATGGTTTGACACAACATTTGATGAATAAACATTTAGCGGAGTATTTGAGAAATAACAGTAACGAATTAGCAACCGTACGATTTTCAGCGTTTTGCGGTGCTATACTGTCAAATAACTCTTTCAAAAACAAAAGTAGTGAAATTCTCGAAGAAACAAAAGAATGAATGATAAAAAGTTCCAAAAGGTGGATAAAAATATAGACTACCCACAAAGAGTAGTCCATATTTTTAGTTGTCAGGTTATCTAATTAAGCTTGACAGTATCAGAGAAATAGCTCATCCATGAAGAATAATCCGCATTCTCTGGGTAGTATAACGTCGTACACTGGGTTTTAAATTCATCCGGGAATGTGTTGGCTTGAATAGTCGGGGCTGTTATCGCCTTGCATACGATTCTCCAAAGATTCTTGCAACCGGAAAAGACGCTGCTGCCCAGCTCCTTGGTCGTAGCCGGCAATTCCAAATCTGGGATGGCGGTAGATTTGAAAGCTTGATTACCAATCTTTTCGACCTGCAAGGGCAGTGACACAGCAGAAAGATTTCCACATGACTCAAAAGCATGTGCCGGAATCTCTGTCAGCTTAGTACGGGCTATCGATACATGTTCCAAACCGGAATTGGCGAAAACAGTCTCTCCCATTGTTTGCAATGCTTTCGGCCATGCCAAATAACTATCGTTTTCATCATCCTTGTTCGTTATCAATTCTCGAAGTGAGGTACAAAATGTAAAACATTCCGTTCCGAATTCTGTAATCCCATCATGTAATGTAACTCGACTTAAACTCTCGCAATTGTAGAATAATGCATCGCTTAACACAGTCAGGCTTCGAGGTGCGGTAAAGCTTTTCAAGGCGTAACAATTGAAAAAGGCTTCCTTACCAATATTGCTGATATCATCGTGCAGGAAGATGCGTTCCAAATTCTTGCATTCTGTGAAGCAGTAAGCAGGAATCTCTGTCATCGTAGTCGGAATACGGATTTCTACGATACTGCTGCCATAGAATGTGCTTTCAGATAAGGTTGCCCCATCGGGTATCACAAAGGATGTCAAACCTGCCCCTTCCAGAATCCAGCGTCCGAGTGTAGTAACCGTAGAGGGAATATTCAATTTGTACAATGCCTTACACATGGCAAAGGCCGAATTGCCGATAGTCGTCAGTCCGTCCGGAAGGATTACCTCTTTCAATGTCTTATTGTCACTGAGTCCCATGCTACTGTAAAAGGCCAAAGCTCTTGTGGGCAATTCCGTCAATGTGGTAGCCGAAAGGTCGAGAACTTCCAAAGTCGATGACATATTATTTCGGATATACTCAAAATCGGTTTCAGCCATATCCCCTTTCCATGCCAAACGTTTGACGGTATTGTCCGTAATATCCGATTGGCTTTCCACAATCGCCCCGTCGAAATATCTGACCAATCGGGAAGCAGTAACTTCCGTTCCGTTTGCAGCCACGAGAGCCACACGCAGCAAATAAGTGTCAGCAAGGCGAGTATTCTCTGTTCCTTTTATCGCAACTTTTGCGCTCCCCTCTACCAGTGCACCGTCTGCTCCGAATGTAGGTTTCGTTACAGTAATATTCCACTGATTCCCGGTGCTTCGTGTCTGCACATCTGCACCGTTCGTTGTGGTAACGGTCGCCACGATAGAACGATAGTCGCTTTCTTTGAGAGTGACCGGAAGAACTAATTTCAATTCATTGTCAGAAGGAGAAGCATAGAACACCTCATCGCTCTCGAAAGCGATGGAGAAAGCAGCATATTTCGGCAGTTTGATTTTGGTTACACCGTCGGCAAGTGTCAATTCTACATAAGCCTCGTTTGAGTTGTCGATGCTGCTGAACATAGAATCACCTTTTTCACCTTGTGCCCCGGTGGCTCCGGTATTGCCTTTATTTCCGGTGGCTTTGACTCCGGTTGAAGTCCAAGTTGTGCCGTTATCGGTCGAGATTTCCCATTCGTTTGTATCTGTGTTGATGCGGACTTGCGGAGCGATAGCGTCCGCACCTTTATCGCCTTGCGCCTTTACGCCCGTATCTGTTGTTCCAATCCACCAGTTACCGTTGTCGCCGATGTGTGGTGTCTGCCCGTCAGTCCCAGTATTGCCTTGCGCTTTTACTCCGGTATCCGTTGTGCCTATCCACCAATTACCGTTATCACCGATATAAGGTGTCAGACCGTCGCCTCCGGCAGTTCCGATATCACCTTTGTCCCCCTTGTCGCCTTTCTCTCCGGTTACGGGTATTTTGTTTCCGCTATTGAGCAACCATTCGCCGTTCACAGTCCAGTAGTATTTTCCGTCAGTGTCCTGCTTCACGCTGATAACGGGCGTTGTTCCGTCCTCGCCCTTTTCTCCTTGCTCGCCACGTTCGCCGTGCTTGATGGTTATATTACCGCTTTTGAGGAATGAAATGACGTAGCCCGTTCCGTCCTCAAGAGGTGTAACCGCCGTAACATAATCCTTGTTTTCAAGGGCTGCGACAAGGCTTTGCAATGACCGTATGTCCGTGTTGACAGATTTCTGCCATTCTTCAAGGACGCTTATTCGGTCTTCAAGGCTCTCAATGTCACCCCTAAGCTCCGAATCGTCGTAGTCATCGCCGCAAGAGGACAACCCGAACATGCAGGCGCACACCATGGAACACACAATCCACACCTTACGGATTGTTTCCGTTCCGATAAATTTCTTTTTCATACTGATGAAATGTGTCTTTCCAGTTCCCCAAAGACCTTTAAAAAACACGAAGCGTGGAACTGCAATGCCACGTCTTAGTTGATGGTCGTAGGAAACCGTTGTGTACAGATGTAGTAATAGCAGCCCACGCTATAGCGTGAGAACCACTATGCTATCCTTGTACACATTTGAAAATTTCCTACGTTTTCAACTACAAGATAAGCATAACGCTTCTTTCTTTTCTAATATGTCTTGGAGAGGAGTTGCCCCCAATCCAAATGCAAAAGTAATAAAAAGCTGCGATAATCGCTTATCTTGTAATGTATTTCTTTACCTGCCAAAATGAAATAGAGGCCTTTTATAGTTTCATCCCTCTGCTTTTCCGTTGCGGTATAACGGGTTGGTGTATGCTCTGCCGTAGTTTCTCGAACTGTTCTTTGAACCACTCCCCGATGGGGCGCAAGTCAATAGTAAGGATAAACTTACCATTGTCAGAGAATACTTTGGCTTTAACATCTTTTGCCATGAATTTCCGCTTGTGTTTTTCCGAATATAACTCGCCGTTGTACTCAATGGGTTTACCTGTCAGCAATGTCGCAGTCTGCTCTTTATTGAAGCCTATAGCAAGGCACAACCTTTCTATGTTAATCATATCCTTAATTTGCGGAAACCATTTCAAAGTCTTGTTCAATAATACCGTAAGTTGTGAAATCTCACGTTTGAGATTTGTTTCTGTCTGTGCCAATTCGTTGATATGCTTCTGTTGCATATCCAACAGTTGGCGGCTGTGGTCTGCCTGCATGGTCTGTATCCGGGTTTGCAGGGTTTCAATGGTTTTCTCGTGGTCGGCTACCTCACGGTGCAAGGCTGTGTTCTCCCTCTCCAGCGTCTTGACCTTGTTGCTCCCGAAAAGAGAGCTGACACTCTCGGCGATGTTGGCGGCTGCGGTTGTCGCAGCCCCTTTCAGCCGCTCGGTCTGTATCTCCTTTTTCGCCAGTACAAGTTCCTCCCGTGCCGTGTCTTTCTGTTCCTGCAAACCCATCACCTCCGCTTTCAGTTCCTCCGTCTGACGCTTTATGTCACGGTAGTACTGCTGCGTGGAAACGTGTCTCGCTTCCGAACCGTCAATTCCTCTTTGCAGCCCATATTTTGCCATCGCTGCGGCATAGCTGTCTTGATAGGATTTCAATTTCAGACGGCTCATGATGTCATCAGCGCACAGCCTTACGCTGTCGGCTGGTTTCTTACGGTAGCGTTTCTTCGCCTGCTCCTCCCTTTTCCTGCGCTTGCGCTCCCCCTTGACAATGGGGACGAGCGTGACATGCATGTGCGTCGTTTTCTCGTCCCTGTGCAGGTGAGCCGCCACGATGTTCTCCTTTCCGAACGTGTCGGCGAAGTATTTCAGATTGTCGGTGCACCACTCGTCCAGCCGTCCCTCCCGTTGGATGCGTTCCATGTCCTCGGGCGTCGCCGACACGTTGATGCGGATTGCCCGTACTTGGTTGCTGCCTATTTTGCGTGTTAGCCCGGCTTCTTCCAGCCTCCTTTGGATAGCCGCCGAACGGTCTTTCACACCGTCGGGATATTCGATGAGCCTGCGATTGAGATGCGAGCGTGTGGGGTCGGCGTTTCTCGGTATGATGGAACGCTCTATGTGAGCAGTCGTTCCGCTGTCGGAACCGTGCGCCTTTTCCATGTGTAAAACTACAAATCCCATATAAGATTCCTTTCTTTTTTAGCTTGTGAAACAATGATTCTTCGTATTTTCGGGGGCGGCTGAAAGCCGTTCCCGATGGGGTGTGCAGAGGGGCTTGCCCCTTGCCTTATTGGGGAATTTTCAGCGATACGGAGTATTGCGGCTCGGAAAATTCCCTAATAAGCTATGGTATTTTCTGTCCGCAAATACCTGTGGGTGCATCGGCTTACATTCTGAACCCTTTGCTTTTCCTCACGGCTGGCATCTGTTTCTGCCGCTCGGCTGGCTCTATCCGCTTCACCTGTTCGGATGGTCGGGCTGGCATGGTTTGTTGGGATAAATCCGTTGCCTGTTCCTGTTTCTTGCCACATAGGTAGTCGTTCAAATCCGAATACCCCCTGTAATTGTGCGAGTAGTCATGCACATGGTAGGAGTATTCTAATGATATAGCCCGTGTAGCCTTATATCCTGCCTCGTCATTGTCAAGCATACAATGGATGCGCTCATACGGATATAGCACCTCAATGGCTTTCGACACGTTGGCGGTAGAATTGAGAATGACATAATCCTGCTTGTCAAGGTCGGGCATGGTCGAGCAGTGCTTCATTCGGAGTGTAAGGAAAGAGAGGTAGTCCATGAATCCCTCGAACACCATACATTTTTCTCTCGGTTCTCCCTGCTGCCGTATGTGGGTGATGTCTTTCGGGGCGATGCAACCTTTGAAAAAGGAGTTGCGTACCTCGTAGCCGCCAGCCACATTCGAAAAGCCGATGGCAAAGTAAGGCTTGCCGTTGTGGGTGAAATGGAGTTCCTTGCATTCTTCTTTCGCCAGCCCGATATTGATGCCACGACCTTGCAGGTAGCGGAGCAATGCCGGATGAGTAAGGTCATGCACTTCCAACTGCTGGAAACTTGGCTCTGCCCTTTGCTGCTGAAAAGAGAAGGACACGGGGTGGATGTGCGGTGTCTGTTCTGCTATCCGATTCAAAAGGTAGGGCAGGCTGTCACAAAAGTAGAGTTCTTTTGCCAGTGCGATGATGTTTCCGCCTTTGCCCGTGCCGAAATCATACCATAGGTTACGCTCCATATTCACCTTGAAAGATGCGTCATGCTCTTCTCTGAATGGCGACTTATACCATAAGTTGCTTCCTTGTTGTTTCACGGGATTGTAACCCAAACTGTGTAGGTAGTCTGCGATGCGTATATTCTTGGCTTCTTCTATCTTCATGTTCTCTATGGATTTGTATGTGAATGAAAAACTGATGATTTGATGAAAAAGGACATCAACACACTGGCAGACAAAGCGGTATATCTTCATCAACCATTCATCAGAATGCTCGCCAAAAGAGAAAAGACGGACAGACCTGCTTTCTCTTTTCATCAGCACTATATTTCCGATGAGTATCTGATGAATACATAAAAAGCTATCAACCAATATACTTGTTCCTTTTTTCATCATTTCATCAAATTAATTTAGATTACCGCCAGTTGCTCTTTGGTTATCGTATAGAACCGCCCTATTTTCCTTGTAGGGGCATAGTGGCATTCTCGGCTGACAGCTATCTCGTAAGTGGTATAGGTAAGCGAATTAGGGGCAGGAGTCAGTTTCCATGATTCCTGTATCACTTTCCGTACTTGGTATTTCTCCACCTTTACCTGTGAGTAAAGGAGCAATAGGATGAGGTCGCCCATGCAGAAAGAAACGCTTTCCACGTTCATGCTCTCCATGATGTCAAGCAACAGTTCGCTCATTTCTATCTCCACACGGTTGCGGTTGCTGCGGATAATCTTCTGCAGGGCTGCGGTATATGTCAGCTTCGGGCTGAACCACATACGGCTTTCCTGTTCCGTTGAGAGCTTCCGATGGGCAAGGAAATACAGGAATGCAGGGATTTCGTCTTTCAGCTTTTGCAAGAAATTGGTGTCATCGCTCTGCAAACGCTCAATCTTCCGCACCCAGTAGCGTGTTTCCCCTGCGTCTATGAGTATGGGCAGATGCTCATTGTTGGAGCATAGCACGAACTTGGCAAAGAAAGCTATCTCCGAACGGTCTTTGCCTTTGGCTTCCACCTTATAGGCTAAGGTGGTGCTAAGGTTTTTCAGCCGCTCGCTGTCCTCCCTTCGGTTGAGCAGCACTTCATCCACCATGATAAGCAGCTTTCCTGCCCAGTCGGAATTGAACTGGCTGCGGAAATCCTCGTTGGTATTGAATGTCACATTATTCTCGAACAATGCTTTCAGAAAGTTCAAGAACGTGCTTTTGCCCGTGTTGCGTTCTTCCGACACAAGAAGCAATATCGGCAGTTTCTGTATCGGTTGCAGGTACAGAAGTTGCAGATAGTCCATGCCCATCTCGTACTGCTCGCCGAAGATGTGCCATACCAAAGACTGGATATGCGTAAAATCCCCCTCCTGTGGTTTGTGTCCTATCGGCTCGTAGAGGTTAAGAAAACCGTCAATCACCTGCCGATAGTTCAAATGGTCGGGCACTGTACAGAAACCGTCATATTTCGGGACGCTTGCCATATAGTTTTTCCCATAATCCTGCCGCAACGTCTCGTTGTTCCAAACGACACGTTTCTTGGTATGCCCTCCGTTGATTCGGGGCTGGTTCACGACCTTGTATAAAGTCGTACCCACTCGGATATACTCTTCTTTTCCCATAGGCTTAGATTAACGGATTGCGTTCACCTAAAATCTTCTGAATATCCGACTGACGGTATCTCACCTTGTTGCCCACCTTTACAGGTTTGAGGTAGTTCTTCTTTCCCCAGTGCCAAAGTGTGGTGTCGCACACGTCGCACATTTCTTTCACTTCCTCTTTGGTGAGATACTTCTCTTTCCGTGCTTCCGCAAGGGCGGTGGAAAGTTCGAGTTTTGCACGGCTAATTAGCTGGTTGGAGAACATGAGCAAATCTTCCCCTGTAACCTCCAGCTTGATGTTGCCGTTGCCGTTTTGAATGATTGACAATAAATCTGTCATAGGCATATAACGCTGCCAGTTGTCAGACCCTCCGTTTCGGCAGCATTATAAACGAAAAGCCACTACCCCGATTAGGATAGTGGCGCAAATATATAACGAAAAAGTAATCGTAAATCACTGTATTTCAATACGTTTAATTCATAAAATTCAAAAACGAATTAAACGAACTTCATTCGGATAGATAAGTCTTTAATTCATCTATGGCTGTACGTTCATCACCTATGTCTTTCATTAGTTTTTTACTGTTGCCGCATGGTGAAGTGAGGCTGTTATACGCTCTTTGTATTCCCCTTTCTTGGACTATCTTCTGCTCCTTGAATTGATTTTGCAAAGCCTTTCTGAATGTTGTCATTGGGCAACGGTACATGAAGCGATATTCTACCAATGCGATATACAGGCGTGCGATATCTATATCTGTGGATTTAGTCTGTAGCCTTGTGCCTATTTTCTTAATGAGTATATCTTGGTTTCCTATCAGAAGTTCGGGCAGTGTGCGTGTATCTGCCTTGCGCCCTGCCGCTTTGGGCACTTTTTCGGTAACGAGTTCTTCCCCTTGTTCATCTTCGTTTTCTTGGGCGACACTTTCTTCCTCATCTTCAATAGACCACTCTATAAGGGTATTTTCCTCAATGGCTTTCTGCTGCCTTCTGAAATCCTGCCAGTCCTCTTTGGTTCTCATGCCGCAGGATATGCTCTTCTTTATAATGAACTTGACCATGCACGAAACCAGCCATTTGTGTAATCTCGAAATGTCTTCTCTTTTGGTCAGTTCCTCACCCTGTTCCACCATGCACTCATAACTGTGCCCATAATACAGCCATGCGAGCATGGCAGGCACTATGCTTCTTTTATTCGGGTTGTGGAACTCGTTCACAATCTTTTCAGCAAGGTTTGATTCTAAAAGAATGTTTTCCAGTTTTTCAAAGTCGGGATTCCTTTCATCGCTTATTCGTTTGTCGGCGACTTGCTTATATTTCGGTACGAGTTTTGCCGCCACATTGAAAACCTTGAAGAAACCTCTGAACTTCTTGTCGTTCATTTCCTCTACAAAGTCTGCGTATTCGTTAGGGTGGCTGTCAAGCCATTCTTTTATGAGCCTTTTGAAATTGTCATATTCTTGTTGTCCCATACGTCATTAATCTAATAATTTAACAAGGTCTTTTTTCATTTCTTCGTCAATATCCCTATACCGTCTGAAAGCCTTACTGCCCTCTTTGTGCCCCGATAATGCGGAAACAAGGTTAGGGTCTTTTACTTTCTTGTAGATATTGCCGATAAAAGTCCGTCTTGCCAAATGGCTGCTTGCCACTTCATAAATCGGTCTTTTGACCTCATTGTGCGTCAAGGGGTCTAAGATAGTCACAATCCTATCGACACCAGCCAATTTGAATATCTTTTTTATGGCATCATTGTATTTTTGTTCGGAGATAAACGGTAGGAGTTTTCCCTCGTGTCCTTTGTACCGTTCAAGTATTTCTTTAGCCTTGTCATTCAATGGAACACGTACCGTTACGGGATTGCCTTCTTTGGTTTTCTTGGGTATGTATTCAATGGCTCCACTGACAACATTAAGTTTGGTCATTCTATACAAGTCGCTCACCCGGCAACCTATCAGTGTTTGGAATATGAAAATATCCCTCTGTATTGCCAGTTGCGGAGTGGTGGACAAATCAGCATTGAAAATCTTGTCCCTTTCTTCGAGCGTTATATAATAAGGTGTGCCGTATGTGCATTCTTCTATCGGGAACTTGTCAAAAGGTCGGTTGGCAGTACGCTTGTTGTCGTAGCACCACAGGAAGAACGTGCGTATTCTTGAAAAGCAATCTATCAGCGTGTTCTTGCTTCTCGGCTGTGGTGTTCTCTTTTCGGGGATAGTTTCGTATATGCTTGGGTAGAGTTGGCAGTATTGGTATTCGTTCTGAAAGAAGTCCCACATATCCCGAAGTGTGTCTGGGGTGACTGCATCAACGTCAAGGGTGAAATCTTTCTGTCCTCTTTTTGTCTGTTGCACATACAACTCATATCGAAGCAAAGCCCTTTTGACTACTCTGAAATTCTTCTTTCTGACTTCCGACAAAGGATGCTTGTTCAAAAACTCATCAAAAAGTTCCCCGATGGTGGGTTTAATTACTACCTCTTCGGGAATAAAATATTTTTCGGGGTGATAGTATTTGTCTAAGGTGAGTTTTAGCCATTCTTTGTCTATGGCATCTTTTTCTGCTTGGAAAGATTTCTCCATGAAAGTTTTTAAGTTTCTAATCTCTCCGTTAATGCTGGAGCGCAAATCTTCATCACACACAGCCTTAGTCTTGACACATTCCCCCTTATCATCCCACAAATTGGGGTTGATGGAAAGTTGCGTGGGAGCAACAGAATCTAATTGCCGTCCATTTCTGAAACGGACATAGATTGTAGCGGTTGATTCGGTATCATATCGTTTAGCCGCCTTTTTGATGATAAAAGTAACTTTCATAGGCATGTTGCTTTAATCTGTTGTACTGCAAAGATAAATAATTTTCCCCACATTTTCCCCACATCTGCTGAATATTTTGCAATTCAGTTGAAACGGATTAAATTCCAATGTCGTTGTAATATATTGAAATACAGTTTGCTTGCTGTGATTTTCTTCATTTTGCTTTTTACCCACATTTTCCCCACTTTAATATTTTCAAATGCGGGTCTGGGTACGAAATAAAGAAGCGGGGAAAGTTTTAATGCTTTTCCCGCTTTCTTTTTATACTTATCTTTTATGCCCTTTGCTCATGGGAACAGATATCTGGCAAGAGATAGAAGTACTGAATCAAGAATTTGTGAGGCTTGGTATCAGTCAGTCGGTAGACTATGAAAAGTACTACCTCTATTCGCTTATTACCCATTCTACTGCTATTGAGGGCTCTACACTTACCGAATTGGATACCCAGTTGCTTTTTGATGAGGGGGTAACAGCCAAAGGAAAGCCGTTGGTCTATCATCTGATGAATGAGGATTTGAAGAAGGCATACGAACTCGCCAAAGAAGAAAGTGCACAAAATGCGGAAATTACGCCTGTTTTCTTACAAAAATTGAATGCTGCTCTAATGCGTACTACTGGGAGTGTATATAATGTAATGGGCGGTTCTTTTGATTCTTCTAAAGGTGAATTTCGTTTGTGCGGCGTTACTGCTGGGGTGGGCGGGTGTTCTTATATGAGCTATCCTAAAGTTCCCGCTAAAGTAGAAGAACTTTGTTCTATATTGAGAGAAAAGCAAAAGAATATGGAAACATTTCGGGAACGATATGAATTGAGTTTCAATGCTCATCTCAATTTGGTAACCGTTCATCCGTGGGTAGATGGCAATGGGAGAACGGCTCGTTTGTTGATGAACTATATCCAGTTCTGCCATCATCTTTTTCCGACGAAAATCTTTAAAGAAGATAGGGGAGACTATATTCTTTCTTTGCGGCAGTCGCAAGAAGATGAGAACAGTCAGCCTTTCTTGGACTTTATGGCAGCGCAGCTGAAAAAATCATTTGCGTCAGAGATTGAGAAATACAATACTGGACGTAAAAAAGGTTTTAATCTCATGTTTTGAAAAGCGACGATTCCTTCCTGATAAGCTCATATAGGCATTAGCTGATTGTGCTGTATCATCCTTTTGTATTGGGTTATTCTCAAAATATTCTCTTCTCGGCATTAAATACAAAATAATGGGTGTAAAATGCAAATTTATTTCGTAGATACTGTTTTCGCATTTATTTTTTTCTAAATTTGCAGTAGCTGGAATCTTATCTAACTATTTAATTATTAAATGTTTGCCAATTATGACAAAACATGTTCCTCTTTTTTTACCTCTCGGAAGTATTCGGTTACTGACGATATTCTTCTCTTTTTGTATAATCTTTGTTCATCCGGCATTGGCTGACAAAATGGCTGAAAGCCCCGAACTTTTCGATACTGCTTTCACCTTGCAGGAAAGGCTTGATATTCCCGACGGGTTTGTTCAAAGAGAGATGGTCTATATTTCCATTCTTTTAGGTACATTGGTGCTGTGCCTCTTCTTTTTCTTCATGCAGAGGCGGATGAAGAAATTGAGGGAAAGGGACCGGGAGAGGTATCTGCAACTGTTGGAAGGCATTCTTGATAATCTTCCCATTGCGGCAAAAGTGAAGGATGTGAATGATGGGATGCGCTATACTTTTTGGAATAAAAAGGCAGAGGAACTCTTTGAATGTTCGGCCAGAGAGGCTATAGGCAAGACGGATTTTGAAACAATGCCAGAGGCTGCGGCTTTAATTAGGAAGGAGGATGAAGAGTTGGTCAAGACGGGGATTCCACAAGAAGGTATACGACGTTTTTTTACCAAGAAGAACGAGGAGCGGTTTACCTTCCAGAACAATAATTTTATAAAGCTTTCTGATGGTCGCAAGTGGATTGTTTATACTGCTTGGGACATTACTGATTTGAAAATCATGGAGCGCAAGCTACGTCTGGCCAAAGAGGAGGCTGAGGAGTCCAACCGGATAAAATCGGCTTTCCTGGCCAATATGAGTCATGAGATACGTACTCCGCTCAATGCAATAGTTGGTTTTTCGAGTATTTTGGCCACGGAAGTGTCTGAGGAAGAACGGGTGGAGTATCTCGATATTATAGAGCGGAATAATGAACTGCTGTTGCAGCTCATCAATGACATTCTGGATTTGTCGAAGATAGAAGCCGGTACATTGGAGTATGTCTATGCTAACGTGGATATCAATAAAATGGTGTCCGAGATAGAGCAGGCTACAAGTATCAGGCTGACCAATAAAGACGTGCGTCTGGTCACGGTTACGCCATTGCCCGGTTTGCTGCTGTATACCGATCAGCGCAGAATTACTCAGGTATTCAATAACTTCATCAGTAATGCGCTGAAGTTTACTGCTGCCGGTAGCATTACCATTGGTTACGGAATGCCCGAAAATAGCTATATCCGTTTTTATGTCACCGATACCGGGACGGGGATATCATCTGAGAATGCGCAGGGGATTTTTAACCGCTTTGTGAAGCTGGATTCCTTTAAGCAAGGTACCGGACTGGGACTGGCCATTTCGCAAAACATTGTGAAGGAACTGAAAGGAGAGATAGGGGTGGAGTCACAGTTGAGCAAGGGCTCCACTTTCTGGTTCACGTTGCCTTTTTATAAGATGGACGCGCACCGTTCTATCTTTCCTTGATGCTGCAAGCTCAATCCAATGAAGGGACATCGATTGTCTGGCTTTCCTCGTTCCAGTTGTCAAGGGTGAATTCTCCGGATGATTCTTCGGAAAAGATGTCTCCCAGAGTGAGGGTCAGGGTCAGTTTGGAGTTTGCTTCCAAAGGTCCGTTCAATGTTTGCTTGAAACTTTTCACGTTTCCATTTTTCAGTATGATGCTCATCTGGAATTCCGGTTTCCCGAAAGAAGGGAAGAGCATGACGGTGGCGTTGCTCATTTGTGTACCGTCGACGGAACGGACCAGAGGGAAGGCTACTGTGCGTGGGCTTCCTTGAGGAGCGGCGGTGTAGAAATTCAGTTCTCCAGCAATATTGGTGATGCGCACCACCATGCTGTCGATGCTCGAACTGAGGATGCCGTTGTTCTTGTCCTTGATGATTACTTTCAGTCCGGTCACTACCCGTTTGAGGGATGCTTTCAGGTCCTCACTTCCAATGTTGGCAGGCTGGACGGCGTGTACCAGGTCGAATACCGGATAATAGGTTGTGTCCGCTTCCATTTTGAATAGGGAGAAGTGTTGCCGGGACATGTCTTCGCCTAAGATGTAGACCGGGTCCCTCATGAGAGGATGTGCATAAATCGGCTCCTCGTATTTAGGGGTTCCCCAATAAATCATGTTATAGAGACCTGCGGGTAAGGATAACTCTCGATTGACGCCATCGTTATAGAAAGCTCCGTCTTTAACTTGGTAGTAACCGTAAAAAGGTGTCAGCTTCCGGTTTATGTAGTTTCCATAATAAATAGAGGTGCCCGCCTTGCAGGGCATGATGGTCAGTATGCCGGTCAGCGGGCTTTGTCCGCTTTCTGTGGACACGTCCATCAAAAGTCGTGGTGATACCAACTCACTGCTTTTTTCTATCTGGGGCGGATTGTCATCGGCGCAGCTTGCCACGATTGCGGCAAGTACTGCAAATACTACTAATTTTTTCATTATCTGTTAAGCTTTAGGTTGTTCTTCCTTGAGAACGTTTTTAGAAAGAAATGGTTCTTTGTACTCCGGAGAAAGTATATTGGGGATGGAAAAGTGAGGTGAAACCAATTCCGGTATTGAGGGGAATGGGAAGAATAGCCCCTCTTCAAAAGGCTTAGAGAAGGGACGGAAAACAAATTATACCTTTTTTAGTAACATTTTAGAAGCCTTGATTAACGAAATCATATACTCTTCGTAACAATTTCTCGACATTCTTTTCTTGTTCCTCCATACATTTGCATCCGAGTTCTTTGGTATTAATTGAAGAACACAATGAATCTTTGATATTAACCATTAAATAATGTACAATGAGAAAAACATTCTTGGAAAAGTGCATAAATCTGCGTTTATGCCGTGTTGCATTGGTACTTTTGTTTCTTGTACCTGCAATCAGTAGCCTGCAGGCTAATCCTTCTCAAAACAAGACCATTTCGGGTGTTGTGACATCGGCTACGGATAGTGAGCCGTTGATAGGTGTCAGCGTGCAGGTGAGAGAAACCGCTACGGGTGGAATTACCGACATTGATGGCCGGTATTCGGTAAGTGCCCAACAAGGACAGACACTGGTGTTTTCTTACATCGGTTATCAATCACAGGAAATCAAGGTAGGTACTTCTTCCGTCATCAATGTGGTGCTGAAGGAGGACACGGAAATGTTGGATGAAGTGGTTGTAGTGGGCTATGGTGTCCAGAAGAAGAAATTGGTGACGGGTGCCACTGTTCAGGTGAAGGGTGACGAAATAGCCAAGATGAATACAACCAATCCCTTGCAGGCTATGCAGGGACAGACACCGGGTGTAAGTATTGCTTCGACTTCCGGTCAACCGGGTGCTGACATGAAAGTGAGTATCCGTGGTCTTGGTACCGTGGGAAATAGTGCTCCTCTTTATCTGATTGATGGTGTGGGTGGTGATATTTCTACTTTGAATCCTGCCGATATTGAAAGTATAGATGTACTGAAAGATGCGGCTAGTGCGGCTATCTACGGTTCGGCCGGTGCTAATGGTGTAGTGCTTATTACTACCAAGCAAGGGCGCGAAGGTAAAGCGCAGATTAGTTTCGATGCTTATTATGGAATACAGAATGTAGCTCGTAAGGCCAATATGCTGAATGCAAAAGAGTATATGGCCATTATGGATGAGCAGGCTTTGAATAGCGGACTTTCGGCTTACGATTGGAGCCAATACCAGTCTATTTACGATGCCAACGGCAATGTGTATGATACGGATTGGGTAGATACTATGTTCAAAGATAATGCCACAACGGAGAGCTATACGCTGGGTGTCACTGGTGGAAGCGCAACTTCCACTTATGCCCTTTCGTTAGGATATATGAGTCAGGAAGGTATTGTCGGCGGTTCGGATGTGTCTAACTATTCGCGTTACAATTTCCGTGTGAACAGCGAGCACAAACTTTTCAAGGATATTTTGAAAGTGGGCGAGCAGGTGAGTTTTGTATATAAGATGAATAACGGTATCAGTGTAGGCAACCAATATAATAATACCTTACGCGGTGCATTCGGAACATCGCCTATCGCTCCTGTCTATAGCGATAATAATCTTTATGATTCGCCTTACAATGACACCAGTACCAGTGACTGGAATAAAGGTGATGGAAACCCTTATGGTTTAATGATGACCGACAGCAACAATGAGAACAAAACGGCTACTTTTTCCGGTAATGTTTATGCTGAATTGCAGCCTGTCAAGAATTTGAAGATAAAGTCTGTATTCGGTGTGGTTTATGGTTCCAGCGAATACCGTAGTTTCAAGCCTCTCTACAAGTTCAGCCAATATATATATAATGAAGAACGTACTACCGTATCTCAGAATGCCAATCACTCTTTGGGTATGACATGGACCAATACGGCTTCTTATGACTGGACTATGGGAGAACATTCGTTCAACGCCTTGCTGGGTATGGAAGCCTATCGTTACGAGGGCACTTATATCGAAGCTAAAAATGGTATGCTGAAAGAAGGTTTTGATGATTGGGAACATGCTTTTGTGGGCAACGGAACGGCCTCCGATTCGACCAACGGCTTGGGTGCCAGTGGCAATCCGCATACCGAGAGCCGCAAGGTGTCCTATTTCGGCCGATTGGGTTGGAACTGGAAAGAAACTTATATGGTCAATGCTACTTTGCGTGCAGACGGTTCGAGCAACTTTGCCAAAGGCAACCGTTTTGGTTACTTCCCTTCGGTATCGGCAGGATGGACCATTACTAACGAAAAATTCATGGAAAATACGCAAAACTGGCTCGACTTCCTGAAACTACGTGCCAGCTGGGGACAAGTGGGTAATGCCAACATTGACGCATTCCAATATCTGGCTCCTATCAAGAGTACCAATACACACTATCTTTTCGGCAGCGGTTACGGCGACTCGGATGCTGCGGCACAGCTCGGAACCAACTGGGGAGCTTACCCTAGTCGTCTGGCTAATGCTGACATCAAGTGGGAGACTTCACAGCAGACCAATATCGGTCTTGATGCCCGATTCCTCAACAGTCGCCTGGGTGTTAATTTCGATTTCTACATTAAAGATACTAAAGACTGGCTCGTGGTGGCTCCTATTCTTGCTACTGCCGGAGCAGGTGCTCCTTATATTAATGGCGGTGGAGTGAAAAACACCGGTGTGGAACTCAATCTTACTTGGAATGACCAAATAGGCAAAGACTTTAGTTACAATATCGGTATCAACGGTGCCTACAATAAGAATAAGGTCGGAGAGATTCCTAACGACGATGGTATCATTCATGGCTCTACCAACCAGTTGTATGACAATACTCCTGAATTCTATCGTGCCGAGAATGGTAAGCCTATCGGTTATTTCTATGGTTTCAAGACAGCAGGCATATTCCAAAACAATCAAGAAATAGAGGATTGGATTAAGGCTGGTAACGGTGTGCTGCAAGCTGACGTACAACCAGGTGACGTGAAGTTTGTGGACATCAACCATGACGGACGGGTGAACGAGCTTGACAAGACCGATCTTGGTAACGGTATTCCTGATTTCACTATGGGCTTCAATCTCGGTTTCAACTGGAAAGGACTTGATTTCTCTGTAGTGGCCAACGGTGCTTTCGGACAGCAGATTGTCCAGAGCTATCGTAACCATACCTCCAAGCAAGCCAATTATACTACTGCAATTTTAGGACGTTGGACAGGAGAGGGAACCAGCAATCGCATACCTCGTGTCACAGACCAGAATCTCAACTGGCAGTTCTCAGACCTCTATGTGCAGGATGGTGATTACCTGCGAATCAGTAACATTACTTTGGGCTACGACTTTGCCAAGCTACTGAGATGTAAGGTCATCAGCCAGTGCCGTATCTATGCTCAGGTACAGAATGCGTTCACATTTACCAAATATGACGGCATGGATCCGGAAATAGGTTATGGTCCCGAAGGAGATAACGGACAAGGTTGGGTATCGGGCGTTGATTTAGGTTATTACCCCCGTCCCCGTACCGTATTGTTTGGTGTTAACTTGAAATTTTAAAATATAGACTGATATGAAGAAAAACAAAAATATATTTATGGCAAGTGTCCTGCTCCTGAGTTTGGGACTGGCTTCGTGTACCGACAGTTTTCTCGATGTTACGTCGAAGACTGAATCTTCAACCGGTACATTCTATAAGACTGAAAAAGATGCTTATCGTGCTCTGATAGGTTGTTATGATGGTTGGCGCCAGACTTCATCAGCCATGATGGTAGGGTTTTATATGGCTTCCGAGGTGATGAGTGCCGAGTGTTTTGGCGCTACCGGAAATGCCGATGGACGTGGCTATCAGGCCATTGACCGTTTTGACATCTCCCAATCGCCGGCTGACCTCAACCTATACGAAGGTGACTGGAAAAATTATTATGCGGGCGTCTATCGTTGCAACGAGCTGATAGCTCATGAAGAGCAGATTGTATGGAATGAATCGGATAGCAAACGTGGTATCTATATGGGCGAATGTCGTACGTTGCGTGCATTGCTTTATCTGGATATGGTTCGTTTATGGGGGAATATCCCACTCTTTCTGGAACCGGTAAACGAAAATCGCGCTCCTTCACCTGCCAAAGAGGTGTTCAGTGCCATATTTACTGACTTAAAATATGCTATCGAGAATATTCCCGGTGACGCTTATCCCAAGGCCGACTATACCAAGAACGACGGACATATTACAAAATATGCCGCCGAGGCTTTGCTGGCACGTGCCTATCTTTTCTATACCGGATATTACGGTGAAGAACCTGTAGAGGTGACTCGTGCCGAAGCTTTGGCTGCTGTAGAAGACGTAATCGCTTCAGGAGAATATGGTTTGGTACCGCAATTCAAGAATTTATGGCCGGCTTCTTCTGCAAAAGTGGCCGAAAAAGGAGACTATGAAACTTTGAAGGGTACATATGCCGGTGATGGAAACAAGGAAACCATTCTTGCGTTGAAATTTACCGCTACTCAGGATTATAACGGGAATAATGACTCCAACCGTTGGCAGGTGATGTTGGGTATGCGCCAGCTTAATGCTGCTCCCTATTGCAAGGGATGGGGCGCATTGACGGTAAATCCTGATTTTGTGGAAGCGTTTCCCACTGGTGACCTCCGCCGTTCGGCTTCTATCATTGATTTGGTAGGGGAAGGAATCACCGGTTCGGCCGACTTTACCACCAGTTTTAATGACTGGCGTGAATATACCGGCTATGCTGTGAAGAAGTATGCTCCCCTTTGCTATGCCGATGGAAGCCATGCCGGTAAGCAGGATGGTAGCGGTGACTTCCAGACACAGAACCGCCAAGACTACGTTATTATCCGTTATGCCGACGTATTGTTGATGGCCGCAGAACTGGGTAGCCCCAATGCGCAAACTTATTTCGACCAAGTGCGTAAGCGTGCTTATCAGGTTGATGACAACGGAACAGTATCGGCCAACTATCAAGCTAAGAGTGTGTCTCAACAAGCTATTATGGAAGAACGTCGTCTTGAATTTGCTTTTGAAAGCATTAATTATTGGGATCTCCTGCGTCAAGGTATAGACGTGGCAGCCGAGAAGCTCGCCTTGAATGGTGTCAAGGTGAAGAGTGGAGGCGCTGATGATGCAATAACCATACGGGCCGACCGTGTGAAAGCCACCAAAGGCTTGAGCCAGATTCCTTATAATCAAATTAACTTTTCACAGAGTGTACTTGTGCAGAATCCCGGATGGTGAGTACCATTAATAGAGTAAATAAAAAATAAAAACAATAAGATATGAGACTTAAATCATTCTTTTCCATATTGGCAGGAGCGGCTTTGATATTTTCCGCTTGCTCGCCCGAAGAGTACGAGATGGGGGCAAAAACCTATGTTTCCGATGATTTGGTGGAAGGTATCGCCTATACGGTGACCCCTGATGCCAATGATCCTAATACGATTCATCTGACTTCGCTCATCAAGGGAGCCACTCCCTTGTGGGTCACTCCAAGCGGTCCTTCTCAAAAGACCACTCTTGACTTGGCACTTCCTTTTGCCGGAGAATATAGCGTGACTTTCGGCGCTTCCACACCGGCAGGTCCGGTATATGGCGAACCATATACCTTCAAGGTAGAGACCAATAACTTTGCCATGCTCGAAGACCCTATCTGGGCTAACCTTGCAGGTGGAGTGGGCAAGAGCCGTAAGTGGGTTCCCATTGACAAGAACTTTGGTATTGGCCGTTGTTCGGGACCGGTGATGTACATGAGCCACACTGATGTGAAAAATGATGGAAGCAATATTACCGACCTTATGATTGGTAGCGCCAATTGGGCTCCCAACTGGGATCCGGGTATCCAATCGTGGCTCATTCCGGCAGACGACCCCTATTTCCAGTCGTACATCACTTTCGGCCTGGATGCTGTGAAAGGCTGTACGGTGGAACTTCATCGGGTGGCTGCTTCGGGCACGACGGATGCCACCGGAACTTTCAACTTGAATGTGTCTGACCCGAAACGCCCTGTCATATCTTTCTATGGCGGTACCTATTCATTGCATAACGAGGGTTTTGATGATGTCTGTTCCAACTATACCAACGACATCAAGATTATAGAATGTACTCCTTATCTGCTGCAGGTAGCTACGATGCGTACCAATAGCGAAGGTCCGTGGTGGCTGGTGTGGAACTTCATTTCCGAAGAGGCTTATAATGACCCCAGTATCATACCGACTGAAGATCCGGGTTTGCTTCAGCCTGCCGAAGTACAACAGCCTGCCATTGAAGATTTGGCAACCAAACTGTTCACTACTGAAATCAACGGTGTCACCTATGTGGGCAATGAGGCACGCTTCCTCATCAATGATGAAGAACCTTATGACTGGACATGGTGGAATGGTGGCTCTGCTGCTTGGGAAAGCGTAGTGAAGGGACAGTACGGTTCTTCATGGGCACCTGTGGCCGATGCTTCCATTGCCGACTATGAGCTGGTATTGAGCAGCACGGCCGATGGCTACAAATGGGATGACGGTACCAATGCCGGTAAGCTTGCCATTGAAGACGGCAAATTGAAATTTATGGATGCCGACGGCAATCCGGTTGAGATAACCGTCCTCACCGCTACCGGTGATAAGCGCACGGTGGAAGTGAAGGGAAGCGAGTTTACCGTAATGGCTTGCGATGTCACCAGCTCTTTCCAGATGGGTGTGCCTGCAACGACCAATGACAAGGGAGCCGTGGATTCTTATCTTTGTGCCAACCTCAACTACAAACCTATCGCTACCGGACCTACCGGGCCTACTGAAATCAAGGTAGACAACAGCAAGGTACAAATTCTTTTCGGTGACGGAAATCCCGATCGTTTGCGCTTGCAGTTCTACAATCCTTGGGGCGGTGGTGACGCGGGATGGCCGATCGACATCACGAAGGTGAAGTTGAAAAAGAACCAGACGCTGAAGATACAGTACAAAGTGCTGAGTGGAATCACTTGGAACGAGGGCGCGACTCCTAAGACCGTGATTATGGACAATAACATCGGAAATGCTTGGGAAGATGACTGCTACAACCTGGCTCATGCCGTGGCCTTTGATACTGCCGAAGGAGCTGTACAGACTGTGTCCGTGACCAATACCACCGGTGCCACTGTGACTTACGAAGGAAGCAGTTGTATCTGTATCGGTATCCAGAATAAGGGACTTGCTACTGTGGCTGCCACCGAAGACGGACAGCCGGATGTGAAGGTTGAGATAATTTCGATGACCATTGAATAACCACTTAAATGAATTTAGTATATATGAAGACAAAGATATATTTAGGAATACTTTCACTTGTACTGGGTCTTTCGCTGGCTTCGTGCAGTGAAGATGACGACTATACTATCCACACCACCCCGATTCTGAACGAATCGTCGGTGGTGACGGGGTCGTCCGATGTGACCGCCACTACCGCTACACTCCATGCCACGCTCTCCGGGTTGGATGGCATGGATGCCGGAAGCTATAAGACCGGCTTCTTCTATGGTTTTGCGCAAGACAACCTGCCCGAGGACGTGCAGGCTGCTTATGACGGCAGCGCCTTCAGTGCTCAGTTGAACGGGTTGAACAATAACTCTACGCTCTATTATCAGGCTTATGTATGCTTGCAGGGTAAGGTGTATTACAAAGGTGAGGTGAAAAGCTTGCTCACCACCGATGCCAAGGTGGCTACTGCCGATGCCGCATCTGTCGACTTCGCCTCGGCTGTATTGGGTGGGACATTGACCGATGCTACGGCCGATGCTACTTGTGGTGTTGTTATCTCTACTTCATCCGATGTAGAAGCGGTTCGTGCAGGCCTTATAGTGAAGAGTGAGGAACTTAAGGACAGCTATTCATTCGTCCATGAAGGGTTGGTGCCCGAAACGCAATACTATTATGCGGCTTACCTCAATCTGGGTAGCGGCATTGTGTATGGTGAGGTGAAGAGCTTCACTACTCCTGCCTATGACTTCGATCTCGACAATGACCTTGTCGACCTGGGACTCTCCGTGAAGTGGGCTCGCTTCAATGTGGGTGCCAAGAGCGAGACTGGACTGGGTGGCCTTTTCGGATTCGGTGACCTGACCGGATGTAACAATAGCATCGACCCTGCCGACTATGCTTCGGCCGATACTTATAAAACGGCTTCCGACTTGGCTTTCCGTGCATTTCAAGGGCGTGCCACACTGCCTACTGCCGATGATTTCGAGGAACTCTTCACGTTGTGCCAGAAAGAGTGGACTGAGCAGAATGGAGTGACAGGTTTCAAGTTCACCGGTCCTAATGGTAATTCCATCTTCCTGCCTGCAGCCGGTACGCGTGTGGCAAACGATGTGACAGCGCTGGGTACTGAAGGATATTACCTCACCGGTACTGTCAACTCTTCCAATACAGAATTTGCGGTAGGTTACCAGTTTGCAGCTTCTGTCAATCACCGTATCACTGCCGCAGTTTATCAAGGTATGGCTGTACGCGCTGTTTCCACAGCCAAGAACGTACCGTTCAACAAGGCTCTGCTCTATCAGAAGTGGTATCTTGACAATGGCCAGGACGGTAAGCAGCACGTGTTTGAAGGACCTTTCACGCAGTGGGGTGTTACGGACAACTGGAGCACAGTTTCCAACGGACAACCCAACATTGAACAGCAGATTCATTGGGAGATGGGTACGGATAATGGCTGGATAGGTTATACTTACGGAAAGGACTATGGTTATATGGAGCTCAAGGAGGACGGTACGGTGAATATTCATCGTATTGCCGAAGACGGTACCGTGACCGATGAAACCGGTAAGTTTACGATTGACGAGGCGAATAAAGTGATTGACATCGACATAGATGTGCTTTGTGCCAATACTTGGATTGGCACGAAGAGTGGTAAGCTGAACATTCTGTCGTTGACTGCCGACGGCCTGCAGATTGCCCTGCCCGATGGCGACTATGGCTATTCGTTGAACTATTACAGCCAGGCCAAGGCCGATGCCGATGCGCAGGTTCCTGTATTGCTCAATATCGCCGATTCATCATGGGCAGGAAGTTGGGATGCACTGCTTGTAGCCATTTCACCCGAAGACTTGGCTGGACAGCACACGTTTGTTTTCGAGGGAGCTTGTACCGATGCCATGGTGTTTACGCTTGACTTTGCCGGTATGGCGAAGCGCTATCCCAATTCGTTTGTACGCATTGACGAGATTAAGCTGGACGGTACTTCCATTCGGTTTGATGCCAACCGCTTCTATTATGGCGACATTGAAGGAAACGGTAAGTACCGTGTTCAGTTGTTCAATGCTTATGGGGCTGGTTCTGTAGGCAATGCAGTTCCCCTCAGTCCGTTCAGCAATGTAGAAAATCAAGGTACCGAGCCTGCCATCCATTTCAAGGAGAAGCTTGAGATTGTCTGCACCGTCATTACCGACGGTACCGGTGCAGGTATTTATACACCCAATCTGGTTACTGTCAATCCGGATTGGGGAAGTGCATGGGGATATAACGCAGGAGCTGCGTTCGAGGTGAAATACGAGAACTTCCAGTACAGCCTTGTGGCTTCTCAATTCGACATTAAGTACGAATCTGCCGACTATGCGGCAGGTTCCATCATGACCTTCGTTGAAGTGGCTGACATCTACAAGTATTTCCCCGGTTTGCATGCCACGCTTGACAACCTCTATCTGGATGGCAAGGAAGTGACATTTGATGCATCCAAAGTGCTCGATGCCAATGAATCCCCGAAGTATCGTCTGGAACTTTGGAATTGCTATGGGGCAACAAAGGATAAAGGGTGCGCTTTCGGTACTCCTGATGGTGATGTTATCAAGGAACTTGGTTTCAGCAGTTCTATGGAAGTGAAGTTCACGTTCCACACTCTTTTCTCTGTTCCTGAATGGTAAGAGAGATAGACGGAAATATACTGGTTAGATAGGAAATCCGGGATGCAAGTCATCCCGGATTTTTTGTTTTGCTCTCACCGGTGTGTCTCGTTCTGATATGGATTGAAGAACCATAGAGAGAATAAAATAAAGGAGGTGGTTCGTAAGGCGGCGCTTTGATAGCTCTTTGCCTTGTACTTTGTTCGGACGGGATGGGTACTTATCACGATAAACATAGTGGTTGTATGGTATCTTCACTAAGATGGTCCGCCTTGTTCATAGTAGTGAACAAATCAGCCCACTTAGGTGAACAAACCAGTTCACCTAAGTGGCCCGTTTATGAATCTTTGTACTGAATCGGACAGACAAAGGGGCGGAAGCGGAGAAAAGCAGGGGCTTTCTCTAAGATTGGCTGCTATTTTCCTTCGTAATCAAAGTATTCAAAGTCTGCATATGCTTTTGAGGTTTGAGAACCGGAGACAGCATATAATCCCAGCATGATTCCCGTAAAGCCACCGGCGGTTTCTGTACTGATATAGCGCGTATTCATTCGGCCCAGTTCTTTGAAGTCCTTTCCGTTTGTGGCATACTCGAACGAATAGATTTCGTTGCTGCCTTTTACACGGAGTTGTACTTTCTCCTGGGGCAGAATAACTTCCTTTTCCGTATGGGTCAATTCATTCAATTGGTAGCGCAATACTACAGCTTGTTTCCCGTCTGCCAATTGCTTGACAAATAAATCGTAATGGGACGGTTCGAACATGTAGACCGTCAGGCCGGCTTCGTCGCCACTGGCGGCTTTTTTCAGTTGCATGGAAGTGGTGGCTGTGAAGTCGATATGTTCTTGCCGGCGGCCGACAAAAGTAGGACTGCCTTTCCCGTTGTTCAGGTTTACGGAGGTTGCTTTCAGACGGAGGTTACCGGAAGCAAAGGTATAGTTTTCCGGATGATAGTTTCTGATATGAACCCATTCGGGACCTAATTTGCCGTTTTTGAAATCGGTGCGTGCAGGCTTGGGGGCAAGAGGATGTTGCGGTAGGGTTGGCACATCCATTTGCAGGGCTATTGTACCATCTCCGTTTACTACCGGCCAGGCATTCTTGTCCCAGCGCACGGGAGCAAGGAACGTTTCGCGTCCCAGCAGGTGATGGTTGCCGCTTTGCGGACGGAAAGCGAGACACACCATCCACCACGAACCGTCAGGGGCTTGTATCAGGTCGGCATGGCCGGTTCCTTGTATCGGGCTGTTTTGTGCATTCTTGTTGATGTGGGTCAGGATGGGATTGGCGGGGTTCTCTTCGTACGGGCCGTCTATATCGCGGCTACGGGCTATTGTCACTTTGTGGCCGTATTCCGTGCCGCCTTCGGAAATCAGCAGATAATACCAGCCGTCTTTCTTGTAAATATGCGGCCCTTCAGGGTGCCGTCCGCCCGTGCCGTTCCAGATGCGTTTGGACTCGTTGAGTTGTTCGCCGGTTTTGGGGTTGATTTCGCACAGATAGATACCTACGCCCGGATTACTGACAAGGTAACACTTGTCGTCTTCAAAATAGAGGGACGGGTCTATGCCGCCTTGCTTGAGCCATATGGGTTCTGACCATTCGCCACGCGGGTCGGTAGTGTGTACAAGGAAGTTGCCTTTGTCGGACACGTTGGTGGTAATCATGTAGAATGTACCGTCGTTGTAGCGGATGGTGGGTGCATAGATTCCTCCCCACGGGCCGGCGTCGTGAAGCGGCAGTTGTGAGGGGCGCGTCAGGCAGTGTCCGATTTGTTCCCAGTTGATGAGGTCTTTGCTGTGGAACAACGGTACGCCCGGAAAATATTGGAAACTACTGTTGACCAGATAAAAGTCATCTCCTGCGCGGCAGATACTCGGGTCGGGATGGAAACCGGGAATAACGGGATTTTGATAACCTTGCCGGTTTTGTGAAAAGCAGGACAGGCTGAGCGCCAGTCCTAAAAGTAACATCATCTTTCTCATAAATGCATTGTATTTTAAATAGTTTATCAGATATATGAATCAGGGTAGTTGAAGGAAGTGTTTATACACAAAAATAAAGTATTCTTTCGGTTCAAGCAAGCCGGATGTGTCTGATGTCATTCAATGATAACTTTTGAGCCCTATTCGGAAACAAATGATACCGTTGCAGATAACATGGCATCGGTGTGTTTTCCGCCTTTTCCGCTACTTTTGCTCTCACTGATTTAACCATTATTTTTAATACGTAAAGACATGATGAAGAATATCATTGAAAAATTCCAAATTTGCCTGGTGCTGTCGGCACTGCTTTTCTCTTCTTTCGTTGCCGCATGTTCCGGCAATGATGATACTGTGACTCCAGAAATAACGATTCCCGCGAACATTCTGACAGATGGAATGACTTTCTCCAAGACCGGAGGAACAAGTACGCTGAACATCAAGTCGAACGTTGCATTGGAAGTTACCAGCAGTGCACCGGAGTGGTGTAAGGTTACTGCCGAAAGTTCTGCTTCGAGTAGTATTTTGAAGTATACCGTTATGGCAGAAGCCAATACGGACACGAGTGACCGTGAAGCCAAGGTAACGGTGAAAGCCGGAGGCAGCGAAGTAGGGAGCTTCACAGTGAAACAAACGGCTGCGGACGGATTAATCATATCCAACTCTACCTCTTTCGACCTGCCAGCTGCGGGAGGAGATGTTTCTGTGGTGGTGGAAACCAATGGTGACGTACAAGCCGTTTCCGATGTTTCTTGGATAAAGGCGGTCAATACCCGTGCCATGGAAGACAAGATTTTCAAGTTTACCGTCTCTCCCAATCCTTTGGGAGCGCGCGAAGGCCATATCTCTTTTACTTTGGGTAGCCTGACGGAGACTGTGACCGTAAAGCAGGGTGCGGGCGAAACCGGCAATATGGAAAGCGATGCCAGGACACTTGCCGCCAAGATGTATGCAGGTATCAATATCGGCAACACGCTGGAAGCTTGTGATAACAAGAACAAGATAGCGAGCGAAACGTTATGGGGAAATCCTAAAGTGAGCGAGGCATATATCAAAGGGCTGAAGGCATTGGGATTTAATGCGGTGCGCATCCCTTGCGCGTGGGATTACTACATTGTGAATCCATCGACCTATGAGATAGATGCTGCATGGCTCGACCGGGTGAGCGAAGTGGTGGGCTACTGTGTAGCCAATGATATGTATGCCATTGTCAATATCCATTGGGATGGCGGTTGGCTCGAAGAGAGTATCACTCATGGTTACAGCAGCGAAGTAGATGCCAAGCAGAAAGCTATCTGGACACAGATTGCCAATAAACTGAATGCTTATGACGAACACCTGCTCTTTGCCGGATGTAACGAACCCGGACAGCAAGACCAGGGGAACGTTGGAACATCGGCCATAGATGCCATTCTGAAATATGAACAGACCTTCATTGATGCCGTGCGTGCCACCGGAGGGAATAATGCGAGCCGTTGCCTGATTGTGCAAGGTCCTTATACCAATATCGACAAAACGGTGAACGACTACACGATGCCCAAGGATGAGGTACCCGACCGTCTGATGGTGGAAGTTCACTTCTATGATCCCTATCAGTTCACCATGATGAACCATGACGAAACTTGGGGCAAGGTATTCCTTTATTGGGGTAAGGACAATCATGTATCCGGTTCCATTCATAACGCCACCGGTTACGAAGAAGATTATGTGAAGCAGCAATTCCAGAAGATGAAGACAGCCTATGCAGATAAGGGAATTCCTGTGATTGTAGGCGAGTATAGTGCCATGAAGCGGGCAAAAGAAGACAAGATAGAGGGTACTTCCGAACTTGCCTATCCCGACATTGACCGGGAGATGCACAACAAGAGCCGCGCCTATTGGAATGAGGTAGTCACCCGAGAGGCCAAAAAACACGGTTGTGTCCCCTTCTATTGGGAAACCGGCGGTGACATGAACCGTGGTACGGGTACGGCGAAGGAGGCTTATGCCATTGAGGGCATCATGAAGGGAGCCGCAGCCGGTCAATACCCTTATTGATTGAGTGGTGGATAGAATAAAAGACAGTTTTTAAAAGTATCATACAAATAGGTTTTATAGGTTACAAGGATTGTTGATATAGTTTTTTTGATTGGTTACGGAGAAGTATGTCCGCGAGGGATATGCTTCTCCTTCTTTAAAAATCCTTGCCTTTTCTTGCTTTTCTGTTCGTTTTTCACTTCATTTGCAATAAAAATAACTTCCCTTAGCTCTGATAGTATGAAAAGACTGCAACTACTGCTCTTGTGGGTTTGGATGGTATGTTTCTCTGCTGCTTCACACGACTACATGTTTAAACATTTGGAAGTGAAAGACGGACTTTCCAATAATCAGGTTAATGCTATTTATAAAGATTCAAACGGATTCATGTGGTTTGGTACAGCTTCGGGGCTGAACCGCTATGATGGTTACAATATAAAGATTTATCGCAGCCAGAAAGATGATGAGAAATCTCTTCCCGATAGTTATGTCGAGGATATACAAGAAGATACGTCCGGTAATTTGTGGATACGTACGGGAGGCGGGTATGCCATTTACAACTCGGCTTCCGATGTTTTTGACCGTAATGTGGAAGCCTGGATGTGGAACATCGGTCTGACCGGAAATCCTTCGCTTATCTATATTGATAAGGAAAAGACTTTCTGGATCTATATTAATGGTAAAGGTGTTTACAGCTATAGAGAGGAACAGAAAAATGCCGTAGCAGTAAAGGGGGCGGATGAACTGCTTGCGAAAGCCGAAGTGTCCGACATGAAAGAATGCGGCGAAGGAATCCTGCTGGTTCTGAGTAACGGTATCTTGGCTTGTATAGATGAGGAAAAGCAAAATATCAAGTGGACCAATCCGGGCATTGCCGAAGATTGCAGGGAAGTAAAGAATGCTACCTTTGATTTGTTTGTCGACCATAGTGGGCGGGCGTGGATATTCAGTGTGGAGGGGATGTGGATTTATAGCCTTTCTCAGAAGGTTTGGGAACAGCGTTCTCCCCGAACGGACACCTACAATACCGTACGTGCAGTGGCACAGGATAAATACGGATGTATATGGGTAGGCAGGGATCAGGATGGCGTTGAATTGATAGAACCGGCGGGACGGAAAATCCGTCTGGCGAATGAACCTAATAACGGGCGTACTCTGTCCAACAATACAATAACGGCTCTTTATGAAGATGAGGCCGGTACGATGTGGGTGGGAACCTACAAGAAAGGCATCTCTTTCTATAATGAAAGCATTTTCAAGTTCGGTATTGCCGATGTAGGCGACATCAATTGCGTGGAGGACGGAGGCGGTGACATCGTATGGCTGGGAACCAACGACCGCGGGCTGGTGCGCTGGAATAGCGTGACAGATGAACGTATGGTTTTTTCGCATACGGCAGATCCCCACTCTATCTCGAGTGATGTCATAGTCTGCCTTCTTCGGGACAGTAGCGGCAGAGTGTGGGCAGGTACTTTCTGGGGCGGACTGAATTGCTATGATGGGAACCGCTTTATCCATTACCGGTCCCGTAAGGGAGACAGTAACTCACTGGTCTACGACAATGTATGGGCATTGGCAGAAGATGCGGACAAAAATATCTGGATCGGTACGTTGGGGGGAGGATTGCAATGCCTGAATCCTCAGACGGGGATATTTACCACCTATTCTACAGGTAATTCAAACCTTGTGTCGGACTATATCTCATCCCTCTGCATCAGCTGTGACAATAATCTGGTTATCGGTACTTCGGCAGGGATGGCTTTCATGGACCTGAGGACCGGCGAGATTACAAATTTTGCAGGTACAAAATCGGGTAAGACCAGACTTTCCAACCAAAATATCAATCAAGTTTACGAAGATAGTCGCGGTTTGCTATGGATAGCCACGCGTGAAGGCTTGAATGTATATGACAGCAAACGGGATGAATTGTACGAAGTGCCTATCAAGCCCGGTTTCTCCAAACTATTGATATTAGGTATTACGGAAGATGAAAACAAAAGTATATGGATCAGCACCGGAGGAGAACTGATAAACGTGGTGTTGTCCGTTGACAGCAAGACGGAGCAGCCCGTGTTCCGTTGCTATACCTATAATGACAAGGACGGGTTGCAGAGTTGTGACTTCAACCAGCGTTCCCTCAAACGACTGCATACGGGCGAGATTGTAGTGGGAGGACTGTATGGGCTGAATCGCTTCCAGCCGGGCAACATAAAGTATAACCGTACGTTGCCCAAGGTTATGTTTACCGGTTTCCAGTTGTTCAATGAAGACGTGAAGGTGGGCAAGGAGTATGCAGGACGTGTCATCTTGAAGGAAGCTTTGAATGAAACAGAAGAAGTTGTCTTGGATTATAAGCAGAATGTGTTCACGGTGCTGTTTGCGTCGGACAATTTCGTGCTGCCCGAAAAGACACAGTATTTCTATAAATTGGAAGGATTTAATGAGAACTGGCTGACGAGTATGTCCGATATGCATCGCGTTACCTATACCAATCTGGCTCCGGGGACTTACATCTTAAAAGTGAAGGCTACAAACAGTGACGGATATGCGGGCACTGAAGAGGCTTCGCTCAAGATTGTCATTCTTCCGCCTTTCTGGATGACTCCGTGGGCATATATCGTTTATGCTCTTCTGATAGTAGGAGTTGTTTCCTTTTCACTTTATGCCGTACAACGGAGGGAACGTAATAAGTTCAGAATCCGCCAGATAGAGGAAGATGCGAAGAAGAGGGAGGAGTTGAGCCAGATGAAATTCCGCTTTTTTACGAATGTCAGCCATGAGTTGCGTACGCCGCTTACGCTGATTATATCGCCGATGGAAAGTATGATGAAGGAGATTACGGACGAAAAACTGCATGGCAAGCTGCAACTGATGTACCGCAATGCGCAGCGTTTGTTGAATTTGGTCAACCAGTTGCTCGATTTCCGTAAGAATGAGATGGCAGGATTGCATCTCACTTTGTCCGAGGGGGATATTGTGGCGTATGTGCGTAGCATCTGTGCTTCTTTCCTGATGCTTTCTGAAAAGAAACATGTACATCTGACATTCTTTTCGGCCATGGAATCGCTGAATATGTCATTCGACGAGGATAAAATTGGTAAAGTTGTGATGAATCTTCTATCCAATGCCTTCAAATTTACCCCGGACGGGGGACGTGTGGATGTGGCATTGGAAATGTCGAAAGAGATGTCCGGAAGATTGCTGATAAAGGTATCGGATACCGGTGTTGGCATTAGGGATGAAGACAAGGAGCGAATTTTTGAACGTTTCTATCAGGTGGAGCAGGAAGAACCGGAACACCAGTCAACGGGTAGCGGTATTGGCTTGAGCCTGGTACGCGACTTTGTGACGCTGCATGAGGGCACGGTGCGCGTTGTTGACAATGTGGGGTCCGGTAGTGTGTTCCTGATTGAGCTTCCGGTTAAACATGTGCATGTAAGTCCTTCCAAGCCTGCACCGCTTGCAGAAGAGGTGGAAGAGCATGAGGAACTTTTGCCGGATATGGAAGAGGAACCGCTTCCGGATGATTTGCCGGACGATATGGAGGAGGATAATGAAGATGAAAAAGAGAAGCCGTTGGCCCTGATTGTGGATGATAATGAAGATTTGGTTGCCTTCATGAAAGATAGTCTGAGCTTGTATTTCCGTATACAGTCAGCTTCTAATGGCCGGGAAGCTTGGCAGAAAATACCGGAACTGATGCCGGATGTTATTGTCAGCGACGTAATGATGCCCGAGATGGATGGAAATGAACTGTGTCGCTGGGTGAAGACCGATAAACGCACGAGTGACATTCCGATGATATTGCTCACTGCACGGCAGGCTGTGGAAGATAAAGTGGAGGGGTTGACCATCGGTGCAGATGATTATGTGACGAAACCTTTCAATGTGGAAATCCTGATTCTGCGTATGCGCAAGCTGATTGACCTGAGCAAGAAGCGCAAGGCAAAGTCGCTCATCGACCCCGAACCGAGCGAGATAGCCATTACTTCGCTGGACGAAAAGTTGGTGGAAAATGCCATCAAATATGTGGAGGCGAACATCGGTCGGTGTGACTTGTCCGTAGAAGAGTTGAGCCGGGGATTGGGTATGAGCCGGGTACATCTTTACAAGAAACTCTTGCAGATAACCGGTAAGACACCCATTGAATTTATCCGTGTCATCCGTCTGAAAAGAGCGGCGCAGATGCTGCGCGAGAGTCAGCAGAATGTATCGGAGATAGCGTATCAGTTGGGCTTTAACAACCCCAAGTATTTCAGCAAATATTTCAAGGATGAATTCGGTGTTTTGCCCTCTGTTTATCAGGAAAGAGAGGGCAAATAACAAAAGATACCCTTTATGGAAACATATTGTTTTTTAGGGGAATCAAAAGCGCCCTTTTGTTTCAACATCAGGGGGGCTCGTTTTTGGAGGAAATTTTCTATTTTTACATCAGAGAAAATTCACTTTAAAAACAGTAATATGAAATTGAAAAACACTTCAGTTTATTTGCTTGCCGGATGGATGCTCGCCGCATGTTCCGGAGGCGGATTCCAAAAGACCGAGAACGGTGTTGTTGTGGAAGTCAAGCAGCAGCAACCGACGGATGTGCGTAAAGTAAGATTAGAAGTAATGGGCGAGAAGCTCATTCATGTATCGGCTACTCCTGAGAAGGAATTCTCAAAGGAGCAGAGTCTCATTGTGATCCCTCAACAGAATAAGACCGACTTTAAGGTCGAAGAGCAGGGCGATGAAGTGACTGTCAAGACATCGGAATTATGTGCCATTGTGTCCAAGACAACGGGTGAGGTACGCTTCACGGATGCCGACGGCAAGCAGATTCTGGCTGAAGACTCTGACGGGCGGACCTTTACTCCGGTGGAAGTGGAAGGTACGAAAGGATATACAGTACGTCAGGTATTCCAGTCGGCAGGCAATGATGAGGCTTTCTATGGCTTGGGCCAGCACCAGGCGGATGAGTTCAACTATAAAGGTAAGAATGAGGAACTGTTCCAGTACAATACAAAGGTGTCTGTACCCTTCATCGTGTCTAATAAAAACTACGGTGTGCTTTGGGACAGCTATTCGCTCTGCCGTTTCGGTGACCCGCGTGACTACTCACAACTGGGTGATGTCTTCAAACTTTATGATAAAGAGGGCAAGGAAGGTGCTTTGACCGGTACATATATTCCGGGCAAGAAAGATGTGGAAACCCTTGTACGTCGTGAGGATTCTCTTTATTTTGAACATCTGGACCGTGCCGCACATCTGAGTAAGGTGATTAATTTGCCTGCGGGTTTCCCGTTCGGAGGGTCTGATGTAGTTTATGAGGGAGAAATAGAACCGGCAGAAAGCGGCTTATTCCGTTTCATCCTTTACTATGCAGGCTACATGAAAGTATATATTGATAATGAGTTGGTGGTTCCCGAACGTTGGCGTACGGCTTGGAATCCTAACAGTTATAAGTTTGCTGTCAATCTGGAAGCGGGCAAGCGCGTTCCGTTGAAGATAGAGTGGAAGCCTGATGCCGGTGTTTCTTACTGCGGTCTGCGGGTATTGAGTCCGGTGGCTGATGAAGAACAGAACAAACTCTCCTGGTGGGGTGAAATGCAGAATGAAATAGACTACTATTTCGTTTATGGTGATGATATGGACGATGTGATTAGCGGCTACCGTACATTGACAGGTAAATCCCAGATTATGCCGAAATGGGCGATGGGTTACTGGCAGAGCCGTGAGAAGTACAATACGCGTGAGGAGGTTCTCTCCACCTTGAAGGAATTCCGTGAACGTCAGATTCCTATCGACAATATCGTAATCGACTGGCTGCACTGGAAGCAGGATTCTTGGGGAAGCCATGAGTTCGACCCCGAACGTTTCCCCGACCCGAAAGGAATGGTCGACTCCATTCACGCCATGAACGGACGTCTGATGATTTCCGTATGGCCCAAGTTCTATGCTACGACCGAACACTTCAAGGAATTTGACGAAAAAGGCTGGATGTATCAGCAGGCTATCAAAGACAGCATCAAAGACTGGGTAGGCCCCGGCTATCTGGGCTCTTTCTATGACGCATACGATGCCGATGCACGCAAGCTCTTCTGGAAGCAGATGCAAGACCACTACTATCCTCTGGGTGTTGACGCTTGGTGGATGGATGCCAGCGAACCGAACATACGCGACTGTACGGATTTGCAATACCGCAAGGACCTTTGCGGCCCGACGGCACTTGGCCCCTCTGCCAAGTTCTTCAATGCATACGCACTGATGAATGCCGAAGCTATCTATGACGGACAGCGCGGCGTGGAACCGGACAAGCGCGTCTTCTTGTTGACACGTTCCGGCTTTGCAGGGTTGCAACGCTATTCTACTGCCACCTGGAGTGGTGACATCGCTACCCGTTGGGAAGATATGAAAGCGCAAATCTCTGCCGGCTTGAACTTTGCTGTCAGCGGTATCCCTTATTGGACCATGGACATCGGCGGATTCTGTGTAGAGAACCGTTATGTGGCTGGTCAGATGGAATTCAACAAGACTGGACGTGAAAATGCTGATTACAAGGAATGGAGAGAGTTGAATACCCGTTGGTATCAGTTCGGTGCTTTCTGCCCGTTGTTCCGTGCACACGGCCAGTATCCGTACCGTGAGGTTTGGAATATCGCTCCGGCAGGACATCCGTGCTACAACTCCATCGTTTATTATACGAAGCTGCGTTACAACATGATGCCGTATATCTATTCTTTGGCAGGTATGACTTATTTCAATGATTATACCATCATGCGTCCGCTCGTAATGGACTTCACAGCTGATGCAAACGTCAACAATATAGGTGACCAGTTCATGTTCGGTTCTGCCTTGATGGTGGCTCCGGTTTACGAATATGGCGCACGCAGCCGCGAGGTTTATTTCCCGGCAAGCTGTGGTTGGTATGACTTCTACTCCGGCAAGTATGTGGATGGCGGCCAGAAGTTGACAGTAGATGCTCCTTATGAACGTATTCCGCTCTACGTATGCGAAGGTGCCATTGTACCTTATGGTCCGGACATGCAATACAGTGATGAAAAACCGGCTTCGGAAATCACCCTCTATGTTTATACGGGTAAGGACGGCGCATTTACGCTCTATGAGGATGAAGGTGTGAACTATAATTATGAGAAGGGACAATATGCCACTATACCGTTTGCCTATAACGATGCTGAGGGTACACTGGTTATCGGCGACCGTACGGGTGACTTCCCTGGTATGCTGAAGGAACGTACTTTCAATGTAGTGAAGGTAAGCAAAGACCAGCCGCAACCGTTCGACTTAAAGGCTAAAGGTACAACGGTGAAGTATGACGGAAAAGCACAAACCGTAAAATTATAATCAGAATGATAGACGACGGTGCCAGGGAGAGAAATCTTCCCGGTACCGATCTCGTCGTTCCTCGGTGCCGGGCACTTCCCCACTTCTGAATAGCTGTGAGAGAGGAGTAGGCACTCGATAATCTTTTAGATATTTATTACCATGAATAAAATCATATTGTCTTTGGCCATCGGGCTGTCCCTATTGGCCGGTTGCAATGCTCCTAAAGAGGTAGCTGGCGATGACCGTAGCTTGGATTTTACTGCCGACTGGGCCTTTCGCTTGGGAGATGATACGGCGGCAGCCCGTCTGGATTATAATGACGCAGACTGGCGGAAACTGAACTTGCCCCACGATTGGGCTGTTGAAGGAGAGTTCAGTCGGGACAATCCGTCAGGAACAGGGGGAGGTGCTCTGCCTGGTGGTATAGGTTGGTATCGTAAGACTTTTATTGCCGATAAGGTCGATGAGGGCAAGCGCTATCGCATAGATTTCGATGGTGTCTATATGAACTCCACCGTTTATATTAATGGGCATGAACTGGGAACACGCCCCTATGGATACATCTCGTTTAGTTATGATTTGACTCCTTATATCAAATGGGGGGAGAAGAATGTGATTGCTGTAAGAGTGGACAATGCCGAACAACCCAATTCACGTTGGTATTCCGGTTGCGGTATCTACCGTAATGTGTGGTTGACGAAACTGAATCCGGTGCATGTGGCACAGTGGGGTACCTACGTGACGGCAGAAGAAGTGTCGAAGAACAGTGCCCGGTTGAAGATACGTACCAGTTTACAGTACGATGTAGAGACGCAGACGGAAGATTCCGTGCAGCAGGCCGACGGTACATATGTTGTGTTCGATTCGGAAATTATTCCTCTGATTGATGTCGTCCTGCAATCCCGGTTAGTGGATGCCGACGGTCATGTGGTGGGTGAGGCTGTGTCGGAAGCTCAGCTGATGCCTGTCGCTCCGGCAGAAATGGAGCAGGAAATAGAATTGAAGAATCCTAATCTCTGGAGTATTGATGCACCTTATATGTATAAGGTAGAAAGCATCCTCAAGGATAAGCAGACCGGCGAGGTACTCGACCGTTACTATACTCCTACCGGCATCCGTACTTTCCGCTTCGATGCACAAAAAGGATTTATCCTGAATGGTGAACAAGTGAAGATAAACGGTGTCTGCATGCATCATGACCTGGGTTGCCTGGGAGCTGCGGTGAATACGCGCGCCATCGAGCGCCAGTTGGAGATTCTGAAAGAAATGGGTTGCAACGGAATCCGTTGTTCCCATAACCCTCCTGCACCGGAGTTGCTCGACCTTTGCGACCGTATGGGCTTCATCGTGATGGACGAGACCTTTGATATGTGGCGCAAGAAAAAGACCCGCCACGATTATTCACGCTATTTCAACGAATGGCACGAACGCGATTTGACTGACCTTATCGTGCGTGACCGCAATCATCCTTCCATCTTCATGTGGAGCATCGGCAACGAAGTGCTGGAGCAGTGGACGGATGCCAAAGCCGACACCTTGAGTCTGGAAGAGGCCAATCTGGTCTTGAACTTCGGTCACAGTGCGGATATGCTGGCAAAGGACGGAGAAATGTCCGTCAACTCACTGCTGACAAAGAAACTGGCAGATATGGTGAGAAAGCTCGATGCCACGCGCCCCGTGACGGCAGGCTGCAACGAGCCGAACCCGAACAATCATTTGTTCCGTTCCGGTGCGCTTGATATTATCGGCTTCAATTACCATGACGACTGGTTTGCAGGTGTTCCCGAGAACTTCCCCGGCAAGCCGTTCATCGTGACGGAAAGTGTTTCCGGCCTGATGACACGCGGTTACTACCGGATGCCGAGTGATTCGATGTTCATCTGGCCCGAACGTTGGGACAAGCCTTTCTATGATGCCTCGTTCTCTTGCTCCTCCTACGACAACTGTCATGTTCCTTGGGGCAACCGTCACGAAGGTACTATGCGTCATGTGAAGAACAACGACTTTATCAGTGGACAATACGTCTGGACGGGCTTCGATTATATCGGTGAGCCTACTCCTTACGGTTGGCCGGCACGCAGCTCTTACTTTGGCATTATCGACTTGGCCGGCTTCCCGAAGGATGTCTACTACATGTATCAGTCCGAGTGGCGTCCGGATAAGGCGGTGTTGCATCTTTTCCCGCATTGGAATTGGACGGAGGGACAAGACATCGATTTGTGGGCATATTATAACAATGCCGACGAAGTGGAGCTTTTCGTGAATGGAAAGTCGCAGGGTGTGCGCAGCAAGGGAAAAGACGATTTCCACGTCATGTGGCGCGTGAAGTATGAGCCGGGTACGGTAAAGGCTGTTTCCCGCAAGGAAGGAAAGACTGTGGCCGAGCAGGAAATCCGGACAGCGGGCGAACCTGCGCAGATTCGTCTCAGCCCCGACCGCAGTACCATTCAGGCAGATGGCAAAGACTTGAGTTTCATTACGGTTGAGATTCTGGACAAAGATGGAAATTTGTGTCCGAATGCCGAAAACGATGTGACCTTTGCCGTAGAAGGTGCCGGCTTCATTGCTGGAGTGGATAACGGAAGCCCCATCTCTATGGAGAAGTTCAAGGACAACCACCGCAAGGCTTTCTACGGAAAGTGCCTGGTGGTACTGCAGAACAACGGTGAACCGGGTGGTGTCAAGGTGACGGCTACGGCTGATGGACTGGAGAAGGCGACGACGGCGATTAAAGTTAAATGATAATTTGATGTGCTAATTGGCACATTAGCATATTAACCAATTAAGACATGAAGAATAAATTTTTAGCAACCTTATTTCTTGCATGCTCCATCAGTACCGTGTCTGCACAGACACCGGTCTATATGGACGATGCACAACCTATTGAAGCACGTGTAAAGGATGCTCTCAGCCGGATGACACTGGAAGAGAAGGTAGCCCTTTGCCATGCGCAGAGTAAATTCAGCAGTGCGGGTGTTCCGCGGCTCGGCATTCCCGAGCTTTGGATGAGCGACGGCCCTCACGGTGTCCGTGCCGAAATCAACTGGAATGACTGGGGATATGCCAACTGGACCAATGACAGCATTACCGCTTTCCCGGCTTTGACTTGTCTGGCCGCTACCTGGAATCCGGACATGTCTGCAAAGTATGGCAAGGCCATCGGTGAGGAAGCGCGCTATCGTGAAAAGGATGTGTTGCTGGGCCCCGGCGTCAACATCTACCGTACTCCGATGAACGGTCGTAATTTTGAATATATGGGCGAGGACCCTTATCTGGCCAGTGTGATGTGCGTACCTTACATCCAGGAGTTGCAGAAGAACGGAGTGGCAGCTTGTGTCAAGCACTATGCGCTGAACAACCAGGAACTGTGGCGCGGACATATTGATGTGAATCTTAGCGACCGTGCTTTGCATGAAATCTATCTGCCTGCATTCAAGGCTGCGGTAGAAGAAGGAGGTGCCTGGAGCATTATGGGCGCTTACAATAAGATTCGCGGCCAGCACGCCTGCCATAACGATTTCACACTGAACAAGATTCTGAAAGATGACTGGAAGTTCGACGGCTGTGTCATTACCGACTGGGGCGGTGCCCACGACACCTATGAAGCTGCCGTCAACGGTCTGGATATTGAAATGGGTTCTTACACCAACGGTCTGACGTCCGAGAGTGTATTTACCTATAACGATTATTACCTTGCTAACCCTTATCTCCAGATGTTGAAAGATGGTAAAGTGCCGATGTCTACAATAGATGACAAGGCTTCCCGCATTCTTCGCTTGATATTCCGTACGGCGATGAACCGTCAGAAACCCTATGGTTCGGTAGCTACGGAAGAGCATTATGCCGCTGCCCGCGAGATAGGCAATGAGGGCATTGTGCTGTTGAAGAATGCTCCGGTGATAAAGAAAGGTGCCCCGTTGCTGCCGATTGATGCAGCCAAGTATCAGAATATCCTGGTGGTGGGCGATAATGCCGTACGCTTGCTGAATCAGGGAGGAGGCTCTTCCGAACTGAAAGTGAAGGATATGGTATCTCCGCTGGATGGCTTGCGTGCCGTTTATGGTGATAAGGTAGCCTATGCGAAAGGCTATGCCGCCGGTCGTCCGATGTACGGCCGTGCAGATGAAATTCCGCAGAATGTGGTAGACTCACTCCGTGCAGAAGCCGTGGAAATGGCGAAAAAGGCAGACTTGGTGGTACTGGTAGGCGGATTGAACAAGAACCACTTCCAGGATTGTGAAGGCGGCGATCGTCTGGAATACGGCTTGCCTTTCGGGCAGGATGAACTGATTGAAGCTTTGCTGGGAGTAAACAAGAACCTGGTTCTGGTGCTTCTCAGTGGTAATGCGGTGGAAATGCCGTGGGTATCCCAGGTTCCTGCCATTGTGCAAGGCTGGTATTTAGGCTCCATGGGCGGCAAGTCTCTGGCTGACATCCTGAGTGGTGCGGTGAATCCGAGCGGCAAGTTGCCCTTCTCTTTCCCTGCCCGGTTGAAGGATTGCGGTGCACATGCTTTCGATGAACTGAGTTATCCGGGTGACAGCATCAAGCAGGAGTACAAGGAAGACATTCTGGTGGGTTATCGTTGGCATGACACCAAGAAGATTCCGGCGCTCTTCCCCTTCGGTCATGGCTTGAGCTATACTACCTTTACATATGGCAAGCCGGTGGCTTCTGCCAAGGTCATGGCTGCCGACGGTACGCTGACGCTGACGGTTGCCGTGAAGAATACGGGTAGCGTGGCCGGAAAAGAGATTGTACAGCTTTATATAGGCGATGATAAATGCAGTGTGCTTCGTCCTGTAAAGGAGTTGAAGCATTTTGCAAAGGTCGCTTTGGCGCCGGGAGAGGAGAAGAACGTGACTTTCACCCTTACTCCGGATGATTTGAAGTTCTACGATGAGGCTTCCGCAGCCTGGAAGTACGAACCGGGCAAGTTCAAGGCATACGTTTGCGCTTCGTCTGCCGACGTCCGTGGTGTAGTTCCGTTCGAAATGCAATAATCTTATAATCAGTGCGTAACCACTGCAAAATCAGTGCAACTATTTTGCAGTGGTACTGCATACCTTTTGCAGCGCTACTGCAATTGCTTTGCAGCGTCACTGCAAAAGGTATGCAGCAATGCTGCAAAGTGTATGCAGTAATGCTGCAAAATGTATGCGGTAAGTTTGTAGCCTGAAATCAGAATCAAAAAACAATATGAAGACACTTGCCACTCTATTTCTGCTTGCAGCCTCGTTGCTGCTTCGTGCAGCCGATGCGCCTGCCGACAGTTGTAATCATCAGCTATACTATACATCGCCCGCCGCTATCTGGGAGGAGACTCTTCCTTTGGGTAACGGACGCTTGGGCATGATGCCCGACGGAGGCATTCTCCGTGAGCACATTGTGCTGAATGAAATTTCATTATGGAGCGGAATGGAGGCGGATTATAGCAATCCGGATGCTTCGAAGAGTCTGCCTGCCATCCGGCAACTGTTGTTTGAGGGAAAGAACCGAGAGGCACAGGAGCTGATGTACAGCAGTTTTGTTCCGAAGAAGCAGGAGACTGACGGGAGATATGGAACCTATCAGGTATTGGGCGATTTGGATATAGATTTTACCTACAATTCTTCATTATCCATTCTCAACTCTCCATTAAACAACTATCGCCGTTGGCTCAACTTGCGCGATGCGGTGGCATATACGGCTTTCAGGCTGGAAGATGTCGATTATCGCCGTGAGTATTTTGTTTCCCGTGACCGTGATGTCATGCTGATTCATCTGGTTGCCGGACGTGAAGGAGCTTTGAATTTCTCTGCCCGTTTGAGCCGTGCGGAACATAGCTCGGTGACTGTCCAAGGGAACACCCTTTTGATGGACGGCATGTTGGAAAGCGGTAAACCCGGTTTGGACGGTATGAAATACTGTGTAGCCATGCAACTCGTACAGAACGGTGGTGAATCGTCTGTCAGCCCGGAAAACGGTATCCGCTTGAAGAACGGGCAGGAAGCCTGGCTGATACTTTCTGCCGCTACCTCCTATGCCGCTGCCGGTACCGACTTCCCGGGCGAACGCTATGCGGAAGTCTGCGACAGCTTGCTCCGTCCTTTCACCGCCCCCGCTAATTCTCCATGTTCCATTCTCCATTCTTCATTCTCCAGCCATGTCACTGCCCACCGTTTCCTCTACGACCGTGTTTCCTTGACGCTTCCTGCCACGCCGGATGATACGCTCCCGACGAACGAGCGCATCCTCCGCTTCACACAGCAGGAGTCGCCGGCATTGGCTGCTCTGTACTATAACTACGGACGCTATCTGCTCATCAGCAGTACCCGTCCCGGCAGCTTGCCGCCCAATCTGCAAGGACTCTGGGCAAATGGAGTATCGACTCCCTGGAACGGGGACTATCATACGAACATCAATATCCAGATGAACCACTGGCCCTTGGAGCAAGCCGGCCTCTCCGAACTCTATCAGCCGCTGACGACGCTGATGGAGCGCCTTATCCCTTCGGGAGAGGCAAGTGCGCGTACCTTCTATGGCGATGAGGCAGATGGCTGGGTGCTCCACATGATGACCAACGTATGGAATTATACCGCTCCCGGCGAACACCCCTCCTGGGGAGCTACCAATACCGGTGGCGCTTGGTTGTGTGCCCATTTGTGGGAACACTATCTGTATACGCAGGACAAGGATTATCTGCGCCGTATCTATCCAGTCTTGAAAGGTGCCGCCCGGTTCTTTAGTTCCACCACCGTGCAGGAGCTTTCACATGGCTGGCTGGTAACTGCCCCCACTTCTTCTCCGGAAAACAGTTTCTATGTGCCGGGTGACAGCGTGACTCCCGTCAGCATTTGTATGGGTCCCACTATGGATGTGCAACTGCTCACCGAGCTTTATACTAATGTCATCGCCGCCGCTCGCCTGCTGGATTGTGATGCGGATTATGTGGCGAAGCTTGAGGTGGACCTGAAGAGATTCCCACCCATGCAAATCAGTAAGGAAGGATACTTGCAGGAATGGCTGGAAGATTATAAGGAAGTGGATGTGCACCACCGCCACGTTTCCCATCTCTACGGCCTGCATCCGGGAAACCTGATTTCGCCGGAGTCCACCCCCGAGCTTGCCGAAGCCTGCCGGATGACCTTGAACCGTCGTGGAGATGAGGGTACCGGCTGGAGCCGTGCTTGGAAGATAAACTTCTGGGCTCGTTTGGGCGACGGAAACCGTGCTTGGAAACTCTTCAAGAGTTTGCTGCATCCTGCTGTTGATGCTGCGACGGGAGGTCATGGTAGCGGCACTTTTCCTAATTTGTTCTGTTCGCATCCGCCTTTCCAGATTGATGGCAACTACGGTGGCGCGGCGGGAGTCGGCGAAATGCTGTTGCAAAGTCATGAGGGCTTTATCCATCTGCTTCCTGCCCTGCCGGATAGCTGGACTGCCGGCAACTTCCGTGGAATGCGCGTACGCGGCGGTGCTTCCATAGACCTGGACTGGAAGGATGGACGGGCAACGAGGGCTGTTGTTACCGCTCTTGTTCCGGGTAAATTCATCCTAAAGATGCCCACAGGCGCCGTCCGTGCCCAAGTGAAGATAGGAGGACGTACGCATACTTACAAAGAACCGGCATTTCCGTTGGATTTGAACAAGGGAGAGGCGGTGACCATACATTTCTTATAGGAACGTTCCCCTCCGACAAAATTATCAAGTTATTTGTCTTTCGCGTCCGAATGCTGTACATTTGCAGTGCATGTAGAACAAATATCTTAGATAATTATGAAAAATAGAGTACGTTTTTTCTTCTTGTTTCTCGGCTTGCTGGGAGCGTTGGCAGTTCATGCACAAATCAATGAGTTGCCACGTTCCACACCCGAGGCAGAAGGAGTCCCTTCCAAGGCTGTCACTGCCTTGTTTGATTCACTGATGGCATTGCCGAAAACAGATATCCACAGCGTGGTGGTGGTGCGTCACGGCAAGGTCATCGGAGAAATCTATCCGGCTCCGTTCGCGCCGGAATATCGCCATACCATGTATTCCTGCTCCAAAACCTTTGTCGGGGCTGCCGTAGGACTTGCCATTGCAGACAACCGCTTGCGTTTGACAGACCGCGTCGCCGCTTTCTTCCCGGAACTTCTTCCTGATTCGGTTTCCGCTAATCTGGCAGACATGACTGTCCGTGACCTGCTTACCATGACGTCGGGTATCACTCCCGACTGGAATATGCGCAACCTCACTTCCGACTGGATACGTACCTTCCTTGCCAAACCGGTGAAAACTCCGGGCAAGAAGTTTGAATATGATTCGATTAGTACCTATATGCTTTCTGCCATTGTGCAGAAGGTGACGGGCATGACCTTGCTGGATTATCTGAAGCAGAAGCTTTTCATCCCGATGCATATCACGGACGTTGCGTGGGAGATAAGCCCCGAAGGCATCAATACCGGTGGCTGGGGACTGCATATCCAGAGCGAGTCGTTGGCAAAATTCGGATTGTTGCTGCTGAACCGGGGTGTTTGGGAAGGCAAGCAGTTGCTTCCGGCTTCCTGGGTGGAGCAGATGATGACCAGACAGATAGGAGATTATGGCTATCAGATGTGGCTTTGCGAATATCCGGGTGCTGTACGTGCTGACGGGGCTTTGGGACAATACATTCTGATTGTTCCGGATAAGAATATGGTAGTGGTCATTACCGAATGTACATTGATAGACGGTCGTCGGCAGCGTCGTCTGGTCTGGAACCGCTTGTTGCCGGAGGTCGGTGACCAGGTATTAGCGCCCGGTAAGGACTACAAGCGCCTGCAGAAGAAACAGCGTTCTTATCAACTGCCGTTAGTGCAAGGAAAGGCTGCTTCCTCCCTTTCACAGAAATACGCAGGCAAGCGCATCCTGCTCGGAGAGAACAAATACGGATGGCAATCCATCGAACTGCAATTCAAGCAGCAAGAAGTAGTGATGACTGTGGTGGAGAAAGACGGAAAGACATACAGTCTTCCGTTTGGCTATAAGCAATGGTCGAAAGCGGCAATTGATGGCTATCCTCCGTATTCGGTTGCTGCAAAGGGGCGTTTTAAGGGTATAGAAGGCCCTTTCCAGGTGGCAGGCAGTTATGCGTGGGCGTCACCTGATGCTTTGCAACTGAAAGTACATTATGTCAACTGGATAAGCGCTCTTGGGCTTACGCTCTGCTTTGAGGATAACAAGGTACTCCTGACTGTTACGGAGAATTATTCTTCGGGTGAAGGGGTGACTTTCGAAGGTACATTAGCGCATTAAAATAATGAATCGTATTTTGCTTACTCTAAAACGGCCTTTTATCTGGCTGTACCGTTTCCGGCACCGTTGCGGCTACGGTGTACATTCTCCTTTTGCCTTTAACCTGATTACGCATGTAATTTACGAAAGTACGGCTTATTATAAATATGAAGAGCTGGCCAAGGCACAGAAGCAACTGGAGCTGGAGAAAGATAAACGTTGGAAGTACGAATCGAAGAAAGTAAAACGCCTTCTGTTCCGTCTGGTAAACTATACCCAGCCGGAGACCATTGTAGATGCCGGTACGCTTGCCGCTTCTGCCCTCTATCTGAAAGCGGGGAAGGAGGGAGCAGATTATACTTCGGCTTCCGACCTTTCCGAGCTCTTTCTGGAGAGTGGCGTTCCCGTTGATTTCCTTTATTTGCACGATTATCGTCATCCCGATTTTGTAGAGGAGGTCTTCCGCATCTGTTCTGCCCGTACCAGGGGAAAGTCTGTTTTTGTGATTGAGGGTATCCGTTACACTCCGCAGATGTCTGCCCTCTGGAAACGTATGAAGCAGGACGGGCGGGCGGGTATTACGTTCGACCTTTATGACCTTGGTATCATATTCTTCGATAAAACAAAGATAAAACAAGACTATATTGTCAACTTTTGATTATCTTTAGGCGTTTCAATAGTGATTAGCGGTTAGTGATTAGTGCTTAGCTCCACTTACTGGCTGCTAAACATTAATCCCTAACCCCTAAACATTAATTCCTTATGAAGATATACACCAAAACCGGAGATAAAGGAACCACCTCTCTTGTAGGCGGAACCCGTGTACCTAAAACGCATATCCGCCTTGAGGCATACGGTACGGTGGATGAGCTGAATTCCAATCTGGGTCTTCTCATCACGTACCTGCTTGACGGAAAGGATAAAGATTTTCTGCAGCAAGTGCAAGACAGACTTTTTGCCGTAGGCTCTCATCTGGCCACAGACCGGGAGAAAATGGAGCTGAAAGAAGCCAGTATCATCAGCTCGGAGCAGGTGGAAATGGTGGAGCGGGAGATAGACCGTTTGGATACTCTTTTGCCTCCTCTTTCAGCCTTTATTCTTCCCGGCGGAAGTCGCGGTGCGGCAGTCTGCCACGTTTGCCGTACGGTTTGCCGTCGTGCAGAGCGTCGGATTCTTGCTCTGGCCGAACAAGTGGAAATCGCTTCGGAATTACTGGCTTACGTGAACCGCTTGTCTGATTATTTGTTCGTTCTTTCCCGTAAAATGAATCAAGACGACAAAAAAGGTGAAATATTTTGGAATAATAGTTGCAAGTGAAATAAATTGTTATACTTTTGCCGAAAAATAGAAATAGGACTTAATATTCACAATTTTAATACTAGAGACTATGTATTGGACATTGGAATTAGCATCTAAGTTGGAAGATGCTCCTTGGCCGGCAACTAAGGATGAATTGATAGATTATGCCATGCGTTCGGGTGCTCCGCTTGAAGTGATTGAGAATCTGCAGGAAATGGAAGATGAAGGCGAGATTTATGAAAGCATAGAAGATATTTGGCCCGATTATCCCAGCAAAGAGGACTTTTTCTTCAACGAGGAGGAATATTGATACGCTTTAAAAGAAAAAACTTACCGGTATGTCTGGTAATATTTTGAAACATAGGGAGAAGTAATTCCAAAACCGATAACTATGGTTGAAGAATTACTTCTTTTCTTTTTAATACCCCCACACTACAATAATAATGAATGTACAAGAAGCAACGACACGCCGGTTACCGGATTTGAAGGAAAGGCATCTGCCTGAAAACTGCCGCGAAACCATAAACACGATTTTAAAGGAGACTTACGGCTACGAACAGTTTCGTAATCTTGAGATTTACGATGACTTGTCCAAGGGAAAAGAGAAACTCTGCATTTCGCAGGGACAGCTGATAGAGAACGTTATACTGGAGGCTGAAAAGGCTTGGAAAAGTGAAACGCAGGTAGACAATATATTGTTGACTGCCCCTACCGGCTCCGGAAAATCCTTGTTGTTCCAGCTTCCTGCCATCTATTTGGGGAAGGAGTATAATCTGCTTACCATTGTGGTTTCCCCTTTGAAGGCGTTGATTGTAGACCAGGTGGAAAGTCTGCAGGAACTGGGGTATGCGCGTGTGGCATACGCCTCGTCCGATTTATCGCCGGAACAGAAGATGGAGGTTTACCGGCAGGTGCGTGAGGGGGAGATTGATTTGTTCTATCTCTCGCCGGAATTGCTTCTCTCTTACGACATCAAGCATTTTGTAGGCGAGCGCCGCATCGGTCTGGTGGTGGTCGATGAGGCGCATACGGTAACGACATGGGGCAAGGAGTTCCGTGTGGACTATTGGTTCTTGGGGCGCTACCTGACTGCTTTGAAACAGACTCTCGGCTATAATTTCCCGTTGTTTGCATTGACTGCTACGGCTGTCTGGAATCCCAAAGGAGGCAATGACATGATATTCGAGACTATCCGTTCCTTGCAGATGGAGCCTTGTGTGCTTTATGTAGGTACGGTGAAGCGCCGGAATATTGGCTTTGACATCCGTCAGATGGAGATGGAGGACGGGGAGACATACGACAAGGCAAAGCAGCGCGTGGTGGCTGCGCGGGTCGAGGACTTCCTGGACGGACACAAGACATTGCTCTATTATCCTTTTGCGGGTGGCATCGACATGCGCCTGAAGACGTGGGTGAAGCCGGCAGACTGGCGTCTGGTCGCTTCCTATTATGGCAAGAAGGAAAAGGAACAGAAAGCTGCCATTGTGCAGGAATTCAAGGAAGGGACCAAGAAACTGATTGTGGCTACGAAAGCCTTTGGTATGGGAGTGGACATCAGTGATATAGACCGTGTATACCATGTGGCGCCATCCAGTACGTTTGTCGACTATATTCAGGAGATAGGGCGTGCCGCGCGTGATACGGAGATACATGGCATTGCCGCTACCGACTACCATGAACGGGATTTCTATTATATGAAGCGTCTGCATCAGACGGGGAACATTGCCCAGGAACAGCTGGTGCTTATTCTGAGAAAGCTCATGGAAGTGTACCGCATGAAAGGGGAAAAACCGGAAATCATGGTGTCTTTGTCCGATTTCGAGTTTGTGGTGAAACTGCCGCGTACAAAGAACAAGCTGGAGTATGAAGCAGAGTTGGGACAGCTCATCAAGACTGCCTTGCTTTGGCTGGAAGACGATTTGATGCAGCGTTATGGAAGGCATCTGCTTGAAATCAGCCCCAAGAATCTGTTGACCGAAGGATATGTCCAGGACAAGACGGGTGATGTCTTTGCCCGTGAATTCCATAGCTATCTGACAAAGGTAGAAGGGGAGGACGGGGTTTACGTCGTACGTCTGGAAGCGCTTTGGGAAGAGCGTTTCCCGGAGCTTGGCTACAAGGAGTTCAAACAGAAGCTGAATAATGGAACGTTGCGGGAAGGTGCCCGTGCCGTATCCGTAGGCAAGCATGAGGTGCTGTTGAAGGAAGATGCCACTGTCATCCGTGAGCGGATGGATGCCTTGTTCAAGAGCCTGACAACGATGCTGAAAACGGCATTGATAAAGTCGAAAGGACGTTTTGATGAAGAAGAACTGCGGGCTGTCTTTGCCGAGCATGGCATGGACGTGCGTTCTGCCAAACGCTTTATCGGTTCCCTGCTGGAGAGCCGCACGGAGGAAGGTCGCAGTGTGAGTTATATCAGCAGTGTGAAAAAGAAAGATTCCAATGAACTCTCTTTTACGGTGACCAAAGGCTTTGATTTGCTTTTGTCGCGCTATCAGAAACTGTTCAGCCAACGTATAGTGGGCAGTAAGGGAGACCGCCTGCTGTTTTATTGCACTCCTTTTTCGGACTTGAATATGCTGCTTAATCTGCTTTCTATGCTCGACTGCCTTTCGTTCAGTGTGGAGGGTGGCGGTACGCCTTGCGTATTTGTCCGTTTCAATGACCCCGAAACTCTGCAGGAACTTGCGCTTGGCGATGATTATCGCAATCTGATTCTGGATACCAACGAGCAGATATTCCAGGAGCAGATTGACTTGTTCTCTTTCTTCTTCGGAACAGATAAGCTGACGGATGAACAGCGCTGGGACTTTATCGAGGATTATTTTACGGGAATGGGAGTGGACGACTTGAAAAAGAAGTTTGTGTCCTTGTAGCACCAATTCGTTGAACAGCCTTTCCAGAGTTACAGTTCATCTTTGCTTTTACTGTAAAGATTGTGAGTAATTAGTCTAAGTGCTCCTGCAGAAACCGTTGCAGGATGCGTGCATGGTTGTATATCGGTGCTTTGGAAGCATATAGTAAGGTTATGGTATGGTGGTGTTTTATGGTGTCAATGAACCTAAGGGCGGCTTCCGAATTTTCCAGTTCCTTGCGATACATGGCTGCAAACCCCTCCCAGTGTTCCGCTTGGTCTTCGTGAAACCATTTTCTTAATTCAGGTGAAGGGGTAATATCCTTTTCCCAGACATCGTATTTCAGATGTTCCTTTTTTATGCCGCGAGGCCACAGCCGGTCCACCAATACACGGTAGCCGTCTGTTGCATCGGGTTCTTCATATACCCGTTTGATTCTGATTTGTGTCATGGCTGTTCTCTTAATTTTGCTTCCATTTTGATGGAGCGTGGGAAAACGATATTATTTTCCAGATGGATGTGCTGGTGCAAGGCCTCTTCAAATGCTTTAAGCTGTTGGAGTACGAGGCGGTAACTGTTGCAGGCATCTTCTGGAGCTGTATAGCCGTTGGTCAGATGCTCTATGTGGCGATAGCGTTCTCCTTCAATGTCATGTTCTGCCATCATGACGGATATGGGAGCTTCGATGCTTCCACAGTGGAATTCGGGCAGGGGAGTATTTTCCAGCTTAGCCTTTACCATCTCATAGATGTAGGGAAACAGTACCAGTTCCTCTTTGTCGAGATGGGCATTGAGGTCGGAGAGGGAATCATGAAAGAGAGCCTGCACATTGTAGAGTGACGGATGTTTTTCACCGTGTACGCGACATATTTTATCCAGCAGTTCTTCAATCTCGGGACCTTGTGTACGGATATTACGGTGGTGGATTTTGAGAATATAGTCCACCAATAAGTCCAGAGGCCAACTCTTGAAATCAATATTTTCGGAGGTTGTCGGAGCCAGATGCTCTATTTCTTCTATCACCTTCTCCATATCGGCTCCGGCAGTTTTACTGGCTTCGGGAAGCAGTGCGGAACCATGGCAGCAGAAATCAATGCCATATTTATCAAATATCCCGGCATTGTTGAAGTTGTCGGCTACGATTTCGCCGACTGTCATACGTTTATAATCCTTCATATGTTATCTTGTTTTTGTTTTCCACAACATTGTGGAAACCTGCTATATATACAATTATATGGCAGATAATGTTTGAAGGGTTATGATTATTTGAGTTTTCTTGCCCGGTTCTTTCATTTAAAGGAATTGGAGGAGTTATCACTTCGCTCCGCTCCGTCAGGAGTTGAAGAAGTTAAAGCCGATACTTCTGTGAATACATACGCACGAGTATTGGCTTTAACTCCTAAGCCGACTTGTCGGCTGATAACTCCTTTAAATGAAAGATTCGTGGTTTCCTTGTCTATCCTTCTACTTTTTGGAATGCCAGCCGTTCGTCTCCATTGGCCAGAAGGATGATGCCGCAATATTTGAATCCGTGCTTCTTCAGTATGTATTGCAGGATATGATTGTCCCGGTGGGTATCTGCACGTAGGTTGGGTATTTGTTCGTAGCACCATTGCAGGCAGGCATTGGCCACTCCTTTGCTGTGTTCTGTACTTGCCAGCCGGTGAATGACGCCGTAAGGAAGCGTATCTTCCACCCATTTTCCTTCATAGATATGCGTATATGTGGGGTCGTTTCCACGGATAAAGGCGAAGGTTCCGATAATTTCTTCGGTATCGTCGGTGCACACATAGCTGTTTCCTTGTTCGATGTCTGCTATGACGATTTCCCTGGAAGGGTAGTTGCCTCTCCACTGCAGCATATTTCCGTCTTTCCGCATGATGTGCTTCGCTTGTTCAAAGATGTCCATAAGGATTGTAATGTCTGTGGGTTGCGTCTTTCTGATTTTTATCATAGCTTTTTATTTTATCTGTGTGGTATCTTTCTTTGATTCAGGTTGCAAAGGTAATGCGTTTTGTGATTCATTGTTCTCTTAAATGAACAAATGCTAATAGATGTTGTTTCTTTAGGAAGAATTTGCATATATTTGTCCCGTAATATTAAACACAATTGATTATGAAAAAGATTTTTAGTGCTTTCATGATAGCTGTATGCTGTATGCTTATGGCTATGCCTGCTCAGGCCCAACTATTGAAGTGGGGTGTTAAGGGTGGTGTGAATATGACGAAAATAGATTGGGATGGCGGATATAAGGGAAACAAGGATAATTCTACCGGTTTCTTTATTGGTCCGATGGCTGAGTTTACCATTCCCATTGTAGGTTTGGGTGTTGACGGTGCTTTGCTGTTTTCCCAGCGCGGCAAGGACGAGGTGAAGCAAACAGGACTGGAAGTACCCGTAAATCTGAAATATACCATTGGCTTGGGTAGCTTGTTGGGTATTTATGTGGCAGCCGGTCCTGATTTCTTCTTCGATTTTAAGAAGAAAGACTACGTAGATCGCAAGAAGGCTCAAGTGGCACTTAATCTGGGTGCCGGTGTGAAGCTGCTGAAGCATCTTCAGGTTGGCGTGACCTATCAGCTCCCGATGGGCGACTCATTTACGTGGGAGGAGGCGGGTAAGGCTTTCGGTGCCAAGAATAAGACTTGGCAGGTGTCTGCGGCGTATCTTTTCTAAATCTGGCAAAACGATTTGTGGCATATAAAGAAAGGCTCTCCTACAAAAAGGAGGGCCTTTCTTGTGTTTTTGATTACTTTTCTACAATTACATCTACTGGGGCAGGTGCGTCATCGTGGAGTGGGATAGCAGCTTCGCGACTAGGCTGTCTACCGTCTTTGATGGCGAGTACCCATTCCCCATTTGCTTTTATGGGGTTGAACATGAACCCCATACTACTACCTGGAGTGTCAGAATCTGAACGTGGCGTAAATTCTATTTTGTACTTCACGTCATTGTTTCCTTGTGTAGAGAAGCTGAGGTAATCCAATTGATAACGAATTACCGGGAAACGCTGGAAACGTTTGGTCAGTGCTTCCCGTTGTTGTATTGTTAAAGGTTTGGCTATACCAGCGTCATCAATGGAGTAAAGCATATCAAGAGCTTTGTCAGTCTCTTTAGCTTTTAGAAGATCCATACACTGTGTACATAATGTAAGAACAGCACTTGAGTCTGCAGCAGTCAAAGTGGCTACAAACTCGTCTTCTGCCTCTTTCTGTGTCTTCATCTTCTCTTCGTGTCCTTTTGTTGAACATGCTCCGAGTAGAAAGCCTGCTGAGAGAAGAAGCATAAAAAGGATTTGTTTATTCTTCATTGTCGATATATTTATTAATCATGCATTGTTAAAGAAAAAGGTGCGTCACCTTATTATGACGCACCTTTATTATATTACCGCATTTTAGGATGCGATGAGTTCTTTACAAAATTATCTGTTGGCAATAGTACCATCAACAGCAATGGCAACTTTAGCACTTACTGTACCCCATGTGTATGTGACCTTTACAGGAACCATGATGGTGAAGTCTTTCGTGTTACCCATATTGTTCTTGTAGTTCAATACTACAGAGTTCAACTTGCTGATGTTGGTAGTTTTGATGTCAATCGGGTTAGAAATTGCAGTACCACCTACTTTATCAAGGATTGTCAGCTTGATAACGTCCTTGTTGATAGGCTTCTGTTCACCGATAACATTAACGTCACAAGTTGCATTGTCAATATCCAAAGTTATTGCGCTGATACCGTAGTATTCGTACAAGTTAACGTTGTTTTCTTTAGCAGCTTCATATACTTTGTCTTTATCATTGTATACGATAACCGGTTTGTCGCGCCAGTCGTTGGCCTTGAACAAGTTACCAAGTAATACGGAAGAACCGTTAGCCTCTGCATCCAAGAACTTGGCTTTGTCGTTGCTTTCAATATCCAGCGGACGCAAGAAGCGAGCGTTGAAGTTGTAAGCGGGAGCCAGTTCAATTTCGCAGTCACCATAAACAGCGGATACCTCGATGATGGCAAACTGTTGGTTAGGCTTGTTTTCGTTATGACCGAAAAGGTTCAAGAATACTTTTGCTTCATCGTTGTTTGCATAAGTAATTGTCTTGGCTGTCTTATCAAGAGTTGCGATGAGAGAAGCGGTTGCTCTCTTTTCACCCCAGTATAACTTAGTGCTGCTCTTGCTCTTGTCAGCTTCAACTGTACTTACAAACAACTTCTTTCCACCTATAGTCAGACCATCGTTCTTAGCAGAGAACAAGTAGCTGTACTTGATTTCCATACCTTTGTCTTTGTTGTTCCAGATTTCACCATAAACCGGCTTGGAAGCTTCTGATACAATGAATTCGATGCCTGATTTTTCAACTTCTTTTCCAGCTTCTGTTACGTAGTGATAGAAGTAGTCATCAAGATTCTTCACATAATTTGCTACATTGTTTGCTGCATCCGGAGCAGGAACATTGGTACGTACAGTATCTCTGTCAGCCAAAGCTGTTTCAGCAGGATACCAGAACGCATCACGTTTGTTACCATAACTTGCAGTAGTCGGCAATTCTGCTATGGAAATCTTGATACCTACGTAAATAGCGTAAGTTGTTCCACCTGCTACAGGTTTGTACTTGCCATAAAGTGTCAAGGCGCGATCTTTGTAATCCTTGATGAGTTGGTCTCTTTGAGTCTTATTGCTAGTCCAGTTCAGGATAGCATTTGTACTAGTGTTACCGTCAGGAGTTTCAGTAACTACACCGTAAGTATTGTCTGCTGCAAATTTATTAGCAGCTGTTACTTGAATGAAGCCACCCTTACCGTCTGCTACATAAGTTTCGTCTTTTACAAATGTATAACCCTTTGTGAATTCTTCCTTGGTCATACCCAGTTCTTCAAGAATCTTACCGGACATGTCTTTCCAAGTGATGGATACAGTTTGTTCACCACACAAGTACGGCAACTGCGGAGTGCTCTTGTCAATAACAATTGCATCAGGAGTAGCGGCTTTTTCAGTGATTTCCAACTTGATGTAACCTGCTAATACTACATTATTTGTTGCATCAACCAGTTTAACCAATACTGCCGGACGACGACCGATAGCACTTCTGCCAATCTTTTCTGTGCTTCCTTCAGGAATAACCACACTTTCTTCTTTGTCGTTTACATAGCAAGGAGTGAAAGTACCGTCTTCTTCCAATTGAGAGTAAGCATTTTCCTCTGTATCATTGTCACCGCTGATATAGTGAACAGCTTCAAACTTGAGAGTCAGATTATATAGCTGGGCAGCTTCAGCAAGACTCATGCTTTTGTGAGTGGTTGCAGTAATTTCCTCTCCAAAGTTTTCTACATGATGGATACACAGTAAATCTGCCAATTCAATAGAACCACCATTGTATTGTGCAGGAACAGTATATACGTTTTCGATAGCTTCCTTAGCTGTCTTATACAGTTCAGGTTTACAAGTGTTTTTTGTTACGATTTTGCTGTCATCGGTATACGCAATGGCTTTAAAACCTTGAATCATCGGCATGATGGCTGCATAGTCAGAAGTAACTGTAGACTTTTCTTCACCTTCTTTTTCGCCATTAACCAATGTTGCTTCCAGAGCTGCGATAGAAATATAGTTGTTTTCACCGGGAGTGCTCAAATTGCCCTTCTTCAAATCCTCTACAGAGAGTTTGTATGTAGCATACATTTTTTCGCCGTCAATGGTCTTACCTGCGTTTTGGAAGATAGGGGTTACCACAGCAGGAGTAGCTTTTGTAGCTACATATTCCGGAGTAGCTGCCAAGAATTTCCACTCAATATCTTTCAGCTTGGCATTTAGCGGGTTCAAGTGATAGTACATTGCGCTGGTTGAAGGCATCCAATAAGTTTTCTTAGTGGCATCTTTCAAAGTAATCCAATTGGTAGCACTTGTACCTTTCTTGATTACATAAGCTACATTGTGGTCATCTTTACTTTCTATTGCGTTCTTTTCAGCTTCGATGAAATCACCGTTGGCATATTTGTATTTAGTAGCTTCTACTCCGTCTTCATACAAATCAGGAATGAATACCAATGCTTTCAACTTAGTAGTCAGAGAAATAGTCTTTTCAACCAATTTGCCGTTCTCATCCTTCATGTTACCAAGAGTCAGGGTCTCATCCTTTGTATTCCAAACAGCCGAAAGTGTTCCTTCCGGTAACCATTTCGTAGTTTGTACTTCATACAAAGGATCTTTACCCTTTTCTTCTGTTACTTTCACCCAGTAGCCAGCTTCTGCTTGGCCATGCAACTTACCAGTTTCTTCAGTACCTGGGTAGTAATAGATAGTTTTAGCGTCTTGACCAGCGCTACCGTTGCCCGGTTCACCTTTTTCACCGCGTGCAGGGAACTCTGTTTGTACATTGTCTTTAGCCCACCAATAGTCACCGTTAGCGTCTTTTACAATACTCCAAACGGGAGCGTTTGTGCCGTTTGTTCCGTTCTTGATAGGATAAGATTCGCCATTGCTTAATTTGATGACAATGCCATCTTCTGTTTTGTCAACGCCGGTAATGACCGATCCAGCGTCAATCTTAGCTTGAAGGTCACTTACCAGCTTTTCTACTGCTGATACGCGATTATCCAAGCTTTCGATGTCGTCATCATAGTCCTTACAAGACGTGAACGTTCCTG
>ULVG01062225.1_pt1 | contig 56776 bp, 55 predicted proteins | sample 1959221 | NCBI WGS metagenome assembly ULVG01 (sample SAMEA4835780, study PRJEB28245) | human gut metagenome | biome: gut microbiome; material: fecal sample | place: Denmark | collected 2008
GCCGCAATCGACCACTCTGCCACCTCTCCAAAACTCCATTGAGGAGTACCTCCATTTTTCAAAGGCGGGGCAAAGGTACAAATATTTTTCTGAAATACAATAGTCTCAGAAAAAAAATACCTACATATTGCCATTTTATGTTATTCAGCATAGAAATACGCATAAAGATGCCATATATATGAAATATTTAATGTATTTTTGCACGCTCAAAAGAATTATTTCTTATAACCCATCAAAAACTGAATGAATATTATGGAATTGAACAAGACTTTCATTGACGGGCTCTGGAGCAAAGAAATCAACGTGACTGACTTTGTCAGCAGAAACATCACCCCCTACACCGGAGACGCATCTTTCCTGCAAGGACCTACCGAACGTACCAAACGCATCTGGGAAATTTGCCTGAAAGCACTCGAGGAAGAGAGAAACAACAACGGTGTCCGCTCCTTGGACAATACCACAGTATCCACCATCACTTCACATCAAGCAGGCTACATCGACAAGGAAAATGAACTGATTGTCGGCTTACAGACTGACGAACTGCTGAAACGCGCCATCAAACCTTTCGGCGGCATCAACGTCGTAGCCAAAGCTTGCCGCGAAAACGGCTTGGAAGTAGATGACAAAGTGAAGGATATCTTCACACACTATCGCAAGACACATAACGACGGCGTGTTCGACGCCTATACTGACGAAATACGTTCTTTCCGCTCGCTGGGCTTCCTCACCGGACTGCCTGACAACTATGCACGCGGACGTATCATCGGTGATTATCGCCGACTGGCCCTCTATGGCATCGACCGCCTGATTGAAGCCAAGGAAGAAGACAAGCGCAACCTGACCGGCCCCATGACTGACGCACGCATCCGCTTGCGCGAAGAGGTAACCGAACAGATCAAGGCGCTGAAAGAAATCAAAGTAATGGGCGAATACTACGGACTTGACCTGAGTCGCCCTGCCACTTCGGCACAAGAGGCTGTACAGTGGGTGTATATGGCTTACCTAGCTGCCGTAAAAGAACAGGACGGAGCCGCCATGTCGCTGGGTAACGTATCGTCTTTCCTGGATATCTTCATTGAATATGACTTGGCTCACGGACATATCGACGAGACTTTCGCCCAGGAGCTTATCGACCAGTTTGTCATCAAACTGCGTATGGTTCGCCACCTGCGCATGCAGTCTTACAATGATATCTTTGCAGGCGACCCGACTTGGGTGACCGAAGCTATCGGAGGACGTTTCAACGACGGACGTACAAAGGTAACGAAGACTTCGTTCCGCTTCTTGCAGACACTTTATAATCTCGGTCCATCGCCCGAACCCAACCTCACCGTACTGTGGAGCCCCGACCTGCCCGAAGGCTTCAAGGATTTCTGTGCCAAAGTTTCGGTAGACACCAGCTCCATCCAATACGAGAATGACGACCTGATGCGCGAGGTTCGCGGTTGCGACGACTACGGCATTGCCTGCTGTGTATCCTATCAGGCTATCGGCAAGCAGATACAGTTCTTTGGAGCACGTGCCAACCTGGCCAAAGCCTTGCTGCTGGCTATCAACGGCGGACGTTGCGAAAACACGGGTACCGTCATGGTGAAAGGCATCCCCGTACTGACCAGCGACACACTGAACTTCGAAGAGGTAATGACCAACTATAAAAAGGTACTTACCGAAATAGCACGTGTCTACAACGAAGCGATGAACATCATTCACTACATGCACGATAAGTATTATTACGAGAAAGCACAAATGGCTTTCGTAGATACAGATCCGCGCATCAACCTGGCCTACGGTGTAGCCGGACTGTCTATCGCACTCGATTCTCTGTCGGCTATCAAATATGCCAAAGTAACGGCACGTCGCAACGAAATCGGCCTGACTGAAGGTTTCGACATCGAAGGCGAATTCCCCTGCTTCGGCAACAACGACGACCGTGTGGACCACCTCGGCGTAGACTTGGTTTACTACTTCAGCGAAGAATTGAAGAAATTGCCTGTTTACAAGAACGCACGCCCCACCCTTTCGTTGCTGACCATTACATCCAACGTCATGTATGGCAAGAAGACAGGTGCTACTCCCGACGGACGCGCCAAAGGTGTAGCTTTCGCTCCGGGTGCCAACCCCATGCACGGACGTGACAAGAACGGAGCTATCGCCTCCCTGAGCTCTGTAGCCAAATTGCGCTACCGCGACTCGCAGGACGGAATCAGCAACACGTTCTCCATCGTACCCAAATCGCTGGGACCAACGGCCGAAGAACGTGTAGAAAACCTGGTAACAATGATGGACGGCTACTTCACCAAGGGTGCCCACCACCTGAACGTGAACGTACTGAACCGCGAGATGCTGGAGGACGCTATGGAGCATCCCGAAAAGTATCCGCAACTTACCATCCGTGTATCCGGTTACGCCGTGAACTTCATCAAGCTGAGCCGTGAACACCAGCTGGAAGTAATCAGCCGCTCATTCCACGAACGCATGTAACAAACTATGATTAGAGTTCATTCTTACGAAAGTATGGGAACATTCGACGGGCCGGGACTCCGGCTCGTCGTCTTTCTGCAAGGCTGCCCGTTCCGTTGCCTCTACTGTGCCAACCCCGACACCATCGACCCGAAGGGGGAAAGCAAAGAAACACGTCCTGAGGAAATACTGGAGATGGCCGTCAGCCAAAAACCATTTTACGGGAAAAAAGGAGGAATTACCTTCAGTGGTGGAGAACCTACCGTACAGGCTGAAGCACTGATACCACTGTTCCAAGCGTTGAAGGCGCAGGGTATCCACATCTGCCTGGACAGCAACGGAGGTGTCTGGAACAAGCATGTGGAGACGCTGCTTGGACTGACCGACCTCGTGCTGCTCGACGTCAAGCAAATCAACCCCGAACGCCACCGACTGCTCACAGGACGAAGCAACGAACAAACACTGCGTACAGCCGCTTGGATGGAAGAACACAACCGTCCTTTCTGGCTGCGCTACGTTCTTGTTCCCGGCTATAGCGATGCGGAAGAAGATATCCGCCACCTGGGCGAAATACTCGGAACCTACAAAAACATACAACGGGTGGAAATACTACCTTACCATCGACTGGGAGTACACAAATACGAAGCCATGGGACTGGACTACCAGCTGAAAGAGATAAAAGAAAATACTCCCGAACAGCTGGCACGAGCCGAATCACTGTTCAAGGAGTATTTCCCCATCGTGATAGTCAACTGACCCAACCAGTTATCTTCAAATTTCTACTCAATAAATGAGTCTCAAACCTGCCTGTAGCGTAAAGCTACAAGGACGTTCCTTGCGGATGGTCTGTACTTTAGAGCCGTCGTCAAAATAATAAGATATACCCGGTTCTATATACAGGCCCCATCGCCGGGATAGATTATATTGAGCACCCAGTGCACCCAAAACCGAAAGCTGTACAGGATCCACTGTCTGTTTTTCGTCACCAAACTTCCCATATACACATTTCTCTATAGCACCACCGGCAGAGAGATATACCGAGAACTTGCGCGTATCGACAAAATTCCAGTTGACACGCAACGGGATACCCAAATAGTGCAGCTTCTGCTCCACACTGTTGTTGCCTTTGCCAAAATACAGGTCGGAATACAAATAGGTATACATCAAGCCGGACTCCACAGACAGGCCATGCCCCAGATTCTTCCTGACTGAAAAACCTACACTGACAGGCTGACGATGCTTGGCATCGACCGGTTCATCGCTCCGTTTCAGCACGTAAGGCATACCGTCCTTGAACGTCAGCTCCTGCTCACCGGGAATGGCTATCACACCATTGGTGGTTGCACTCAGGTTGATGTTACTGCCCTGTACCAGACCGCCAGGTCCCGAATCATAAATAAGATCCTTATCACCACCATCGGAAGAACCACTGCGGTTTCCCACAGACAGGCCGAACGACCATCCATCCTCTCTCTTTTGTGACCGACTGATGACACGCGGTTCGTCCAGACTGGTCTTCTTCGGAGTAGAACGGCGTACAGACTCCTTTTTCTCTTCTTTGGGAACTGCTACATCTTCTACCTCGGGAACATCTACGACAGGCACTGTCTCAATGACATCTTCACCTTCTTTGGTCTCTATATTTTCTGCCGCTTCCGACACGGGCACAGCTGCTACATTCACCGGAACAACTGTTCTGGAATTCTTTGTCCGCGAAGGAATTTCAGATGCCAAAGCCAACTGTTCGTTTTCGGGAACGGAACCTGGTATCTCGTCCGGCTGAGTAACAACGGGCACCTCGGCACGACGTACCTCCTGCCCTACAGGACTCTGAAGCAACCACAGGCTGACCGCAGCAACCGCTACCAATGCCGAAGCGGCAGCTGCTACCGACCATCGGCGCATCATCACCAGACGACTCCGATGGGGAACCGCAGCAGGAGCAGCCTTGTCCAACTCTCGTTGCAACCTCTCCCAACCACCGGGAGGTAGAGGTTCCGAACAGTCGTCCAACCGTTCCTTGATTTTCTTTAACCACAATTCGTCGCTCATATCTTTAATACTATAATATAATGTATTATCTATTCGCTTTCATCCACGCCCTCACCTGTTCTGCCAATGAAGCCTTGGCTCTGGCCAGTTGAGAAGCAGACGAACGTTCATTTATGCCCAGTTGGGCAGCAATTTCCTTATGTGATTTGCCCTCCATTACATACAGGTTGAATACTGTACGATAACCAGCAGGCAGTCCACTGATAAATTGCATCAACACTTGTTGGGGAATGGTTTCACAGGCTTCAGGTTCTGGTTCGTCGTAAGCCTCAAGAGGAAGATCGTCCAAAGCCGTACTTTGGTTGAGTACATCGTTCTGTCGCAAGTATTGCAGCGCTGTGTTCACCATCACCCGCTCCATCCATGCCCGCAACGAACCTTCGCCACGCCAGGTAAACTTATCAAAGGAAGAGAACAGTTTCAAAAAGCCGTCGTGCAGCAGATCTTCAGCCACTTCACGATTGCCCGAATAACGCAGACACAAAGCCAACATGCGCCCTGCATAGCGTTCGTACAATTCCCGGCGGGCACGATTGTCACCCCGCCGACACTGTTCGGCCAATTCTTTTTCTTCCATTCTCCTTTTACACGTGTTTGTCTATAAAATGCGTTGGACGCAAAAATACTGCATCGTCCGGGAAGAAAAATACACTTTTGTTTCTTTAACAAATCGGAATGCAGTATTTTGTCTAAAACTGCGTTTATCAGACAAAAACCATTAAAAACTATACGAACATGATGAAACAAATCCGCACGACTTTCATTGCGTGCATACTTCTGCTATCGGTCATGCCGATATTCCAGTCGTGTCTGGACGACGACGACAGCAATCCCCTGTTTACGGTGGGAACCATCAAGACACTGAGTGACAGTGAAGGTGATTTTTACGTCCTCTTGGATGAAGACAGTAAGCTCTTCCCAGGCGACATGAGCAATCTGCACAACTACAAAGCTGTAGACGGTCAACGAGCTTTCGTTTTCTTTGACGAACTGCCCGAAGAAATGCCCGGCTATGAATACAATGCAAAAATTCGTTGGATAGAAGACATCCTGACTAAGGATATTTACTTCATGCCTGCTGAAAAAGAAGACAGCATCGGTGATGACAAAATCAACATTACACAGATGTGGCTCACGCGCAAGGATTACCTGAACATTGAATGTCAGTTCATGCACAGCGAAAATCCCGACAAAAAGCACATGCTGAGCCTGGTAGTAAACGAAGCCTCAACAGGCGAAAATGATCAGGCTGGTTATGTGACATTGGAGTTCCGCCATAATGCCAATGAAGATTCACAACTCGTACCCGGCTCGGCCATTGTTTCCTATAAACTGGACAATATAGCAGACTTGCTGGAAGGTAAGGAAGGACTGAATATCCGCGTGAACACCATTTATGAGAACGAAAAGTTCTATCAAGTGAAGTTCAAGGATGCAGCAACCGATGCGACTACCCGAGCAGGACATCACCCCTCATCGACACTGGTCAAATAAAGCAAACTCAAAAACTCTCTATATTATTCAGGCACGGATGCCAGACAGCTCGCGAGCTGCAGCATCCGTGCCTTTTTTATTTAAGACAATAATAGAAAAACGCTACTATCATTCACCAACCGTATCCTGCCGCTCTATCTTGCGATTGTCGATGCTCCGCCAAGCATAGAAGATGTAGGCCAGCACAAAGGGGACGAGAATGGATACATAAGCCATAGTTCGCAGAGTAAATTCACTGGAACTGCTGTTCTGCAAGGTGAGCGAGCTTTGCAGGTCGACCGTCGAAGGATAGTAAGCCGTATTGTTGTAGCCGGCTACCAATAAAAGAGACAGTACTGTCAGTACCGTACCAATGCCTGCAAACCAGATGCCCTTGTCGAAACCTTTCTTCCACAATGTACGCCCGATGCCCCAAAGCACACAGACCACACCTGCCAAGAACAGCACCAGCACTAGCGGCATCTCGAGGAAATTCGTCAGATACTTGTAGTGCTCCATGCACACAAGTCCTGTCTCAGGATCGACCGCATAGCCGTCGGCCAGCAGCGTGCGCACCAAGAAGCCCAAGAAGAACGCCAAAAACAAGCTCGCATTGGCCCACAACGAACGGCGGCAACGGCCCATCAACTCTTCGTCGGCAATGCTATTCACAAAGTACAAGGCACCCAGCACCCGTGCCAGAAAGAACACCGCCAGCCCCAGCACCACATTCCAGGGATCACCCAATGCGTCTAGCCCATGCCATCCGTTGGCCCAACGGCTAATGACGGGCATCATCGTCTCCGTCATGCTTCCCTTGTCCACATAGAAGGCCGAACCCGTGAAAAACGTGGCTACCGCTCCGCCCAGCAAGACAGGCCCCACCACGCCGTTCACTACCAAAAAGGCACGATACGTATTCTTGCCCAGCAGATTGCCCGCCTTCAGCTGAAATTCGTAGCTGACGGCCTGCAACACGAAGCTAAAGAGGATAATCATCCACAACCAATAAGCCCCGCCGAAGCTGGTACTATAAAACAGGGGGAAGGAAGCGAAGAAGGCGCCTCCGAAGGTAACGAGCGTCGTGAACGTAAATTCCCACTTGCGCCCCGTCGAGAGCACCAGCATGCGCCGTTGTTCTTCCGTCTTACCCAGACAGAACAGGAGCGAATTACCCCCCTGCACAAAAAGCAGAAACACCAGAATGGCTCCCAGCAGGGAGACCACAAACCACCAATATTGTTGAAGTAATGCCATAACGTCAATAATTTGAAGAATGAATGTCTACGTTTGAATTCTCAGGTCCCTTTCGGATGGCTTTCAGCATGATGCCCACCTCGGCCACCAGCAGGACGGTAAAGAGGAACAGGAAGAGGAAGAAGGTTGTCTGCACCGAACCCACCTCCAGCTTCGAGATGGCCGCACCTACGGGCAGCATGTCCTGAATGGTCCACGGCTGGCGTCCGCACTCGGCCACCACCCAACCTGCCTGTCCGGCCAGATATCCCAGCGGCACACTGAGCATGGCCACCATCTGCAACCAGCGCAGGCGGCTCAGGTCTTTCCTGAAGACCACGAACAGCACCACGAGGAAGAACACGATGAAATAGCCGCCCAACATCACCATCACGCGGAACATGTAGAAGGTGAGCGACACGTTAGGCACCAGCTCGTGCACGTCTTTGATGTATCCGTAGCCAAAATATGGCATGTTCTCCTTCAACTCGACGGAAGCGACCTCGGCCGCCGCATCGTCACCCTGGGCACGCGCCTCCCGATAGGCGGCAAAGGCCTCGATGGCCTTGCGTCCGCGCTCCATCTTCTCTGTGGCCGAAAGGGCTTTAGTGCCGTCTTTCATCTCGTAACCACCCTCCAGCAGGTCGTTGATACCTGGTACAAAGGCATCGGCCTTGCGCTCGGCCAACAACGAGAGCATCTTGGGAATCTCCATGCGGAAGAGGAAAGGCTCCACGCCGTCGTCGGCCTTCTGCTTGGCAGGGTTCAGCACGCCGAAGGCCACCAGGCCGGCTCCCTCCTGCCCTTCGTAATAACCCTCCATGGCGGCCAGCTTCATCGGCTGGTGCTGGGCCACCTGGTAGCCCGACCCGTCGCCCGTCCAGGCAGCCATCAGTGCCGCAAACAGGCCTACGGACGCACCCACCTTGATGCTGCTCAGGGCAAAGCGGCGTTCGCGCTTCTTCCACAGATACCAGCAGCTGACGCCCACCACAAACAAGGCTCCCAGCACCCAACCTGAAAGGACGGTGTGGAAGAACTTGTTGACGGCCATCGGCGAAGTGGCTACGGCCCAGAAGTCCACCATCTCGTTGCGAGCAGTATCAGGGTTGAACTCCATCCCCACAGGATATTGCATCCACGCATTGGCCACCAGTATCCACCAGGCCGAAATGGTGGCACCCAAACCCGTCAGCCACGTAGAAGCCAAGTGGAAGCCACGGCTCACTTTCTGCCAGCCGAAGAACATCACGGCAATGAACGTCGCCTCCATGAAGAAAGCCACAATACCCTCGATGGCCAGCGGTGCTCCGAAGATGTCGCCCACAAACCAGCTGTAGTTGCTCCAGTTGGTACCGAACTCAAACTCCAGAATAAGCCCTGTAGCCACGCCTATGGCGAAGTTGATACCAAAAAGTTTCATCCAGAATCGGGCGGTCCGTTTCCAGAAAAGGTCGCCCGTCCGATAATAAAAGGTCTCCATAAGGCCCATGACCACGGCCAGCCCCAAGGTCAGCGGCACAAAAATCCAATGGTAGATGGCGGTCAGTGCAAATTGTGCCCTCGACCAGTCGATCAGCGAAGAATCAATGTGTTCAATCATAAATAATAAAGATTTTAATCAGAAAATAAATGGTTAGGTTGTAAATAAATGAATCTTTTTACGGCATTCTTTCAATCAATTCATGGCTTACGTATCCGTCTTTTTCTCCACTTTCAGTTACCTGATTCAAAAAATCAGGGAAGAAAAACAATCGAAGAATGAAAAACAGGATGAAAAGCTTGATAAGAATAATCAGCCACAACGTCCGCCCCAGCTTCATACTGCGAAAGCCGTCGCGATAGAATTGCCAAACTGTCAGAATAAACTGTTTCATTGTTTAAGGTCAAACATAGTAATACAAAGATAATCCAATCTTTGAAACCACCAACCACTTTCACCAGAAAAAATCAATAGCCCACCACCTAAAAAAACTGTTCACCGACAGAAAAGCCGATTGGTCGGTGAAATCTGTCGACTGGCCGTTATCCATCCGCCCTATGTCCATCTTTTTTTCACATCTGCCAGTAGTCTACTACTTTTGTGTCAGGAAAAAGAAGAGAGATACAAAATCATAGAGTAGAAAAATCCAAATTCTCAAGCAATATGACAGATCTAAGAACATTCACCCTGACGGCTCTCTGCCTGGCAGGTATCACCTGCGTAGAAGCACAGACCGTCGAGACGATGCCGACCGTGCAGACCGACAGCATAGCCGACACTTCCATTCCTCAGCAATGGAACTTACAGACGTGCATAGACTATGCCTTGCAGCACAACATTACCATCCGCCGCAACCGTATCAGTGCACAGAGCACACAGGAAGACGTAAAGACGGCCCAAGCCGACCTCTTCCCCTCGCTCAACGCCAGCGTCAGCCAGCGCGTCGTAAACCGCCCCAATACCACCAACGGTACCATCATCAGCGGCGACAACATCACCACCAGTCAGAGCAAGACATCCTATAACGGAAGCTATGGCATCGATGCCAACTGGACGCTCTACAACGGTGGCAAACGTCTGAATACCATCAAGCAACAGCAACTCAGTCAACGTATCGCTGATCTGGCTGTAGCTGAAAGCGAAAACTCCATCGAAGAGAGCATCATGCAGGTCTACGTACAGATACTCTACGCCGCCGAAGCGGTCAAAATAAACGAAGCAACCCTCGAAGTAAGCCAGGCCCAATACGAACGCGGCAAGCAACTCTTCGAAGCCGGAAGCATCGCCCAGAGCGACCTGGCCCAGCTGGACGCACAGGTGAGCAGCGACAACTATCAGCTGGTCACCTCGCAGGCCACCCTGCAGGACTACAAACTCCAGCTGAAACAGTTGCTCGAGCTGGACGGCAGCGAGGAAATGAACCTCGACATGACAATGCCCGACGACACACAGGTGCTTTCGCCCCTGCCCACCAAGGCCGATGTCTACCGTACCGCCCTGCTGATGCGCCCCGAGATTGAGTCAGGCAAACTCGACGTCGAATCTTCCGACCTCAATATTAAGATTGCCCGTGCAGGTTACATGCCTACCATCAGCCTCAGCGCAGGAATCGGAAGCACTAACGCCAACGGAAACGACTTCAGCTTTACCGAACAGGTCAAGCAGAACTGGAACAATTCACTGGGACTCACCTTGAGTATCCCTATCTTTGACAAGCGCCAAACCAAGTCGGCGGTCAATAAAGCCAAACTCCAGAAACAGACCAGCGAACTGGACCTGCTCGACAAGCAGAAGACGCTCTATAAGACCATCGAGAACCTGTGGCTAGACGCCAATAGTGCCCAGCAACAATACGTGGCCGCCAGCAAGAAACTGGAGAGCACACAGACCAGCTACGACCTCGTCAGCGAACAGTTCAACCTCGGCATGAAGAATACCGTCGAACTGCTTACCGAGAAGAACAATCTCCTCAGCGCCCAGCAGGAAATGTTGCAGGCAAAATACATGGCACTACTCAACGCCGGCCTGCTCCAGTTCTATCAAGGCGAGAAGTTTGAACTCTAACAAAATAGAAAACAATCAAAATTTAGATTTAGAATATGAACAAGAAGAAAATCATCAGCCTCACGGCAGGCGTCATCATCGTAGCCGGAGCAGCCATATGGCTGTTCGGAGGAAGCAGCCGGAAGCAGCAGGTCACCTATGAGATGGTCAAGGTAGGACCGGCGGACATCTCGAACTTCGTCACTGCTACCGGAACCATCGAACCCGTCACCGAAGTCGAAGTAGGTACACAGGTCAGTGGTATCATCGACAAAATTTATGTAGACTACAACACCATCGTCAAGGAAGGACAGCTCATCGCCCTGATGGATAAGGTAACATTGGAAAGCGAGCTGGCTTCCTCACAAGCTACCTACGACGGTGCCAAAGCCGAATACGAGTATCAGAAGAAAAACTATGAACGCAACAAAGGACTGAAAGCCAAGAACCTCATCAGCGACACCGACTACGAACAGTCCGAATATAACTACCTGAAGGCAAAAAGCACCTTCGACAGCAGCAAGGCAGCTTTGGCCAAGGCTGAACGAAACCTGTCGTATGCCACCATCACCTCGCCCATTGACGGCGTAGTCATCAGCAAGGATGTGGAAGAAGGACAGACCGTAGCTTCCGGCTTCGAAACTCCGACCCTCTTCACCATTGCCGCCGACTTGACACAAATGCAGGTAGTAGCCGACGTTGACGAAGCCGATATAGGCGGCGTAGAACTGGGCCAACGTGTAGAGTTTACCGTAGACGCCTACCCCAACGATACCTTCCAAGGCGAAGTTACGCAGATCCGCCTGGGTGAAGCCTCCTCATCGACCAGCACCAGCAGCAGTACGACGGTAGTCACCTACGAGGTAGTCATCTCGGCTCCCAATCCTGACCTGAAACTGAAGCCTCGTCTGACAGCCAACATCACTATCTACACGCTAGACAAACGTGGTGTAAACAGTGTACCTGCCGCTGCCCTGCGCTTCACCCCCGCCCGTCCCATTGTAGGAGCTGATGCCGTCATCAACGACTGCGAAGGTGAACACAAGCTGTGGACCAAGGAAGGCAATGTCTTCACTGCCCACCCCGTCAGCACAGGTATCAGTAACGGAAGCTACACTGAAATAACAGGCGGCATCGAAGCCGGAACAGAAGTCATCTGCGAGGCCAACATCACCCGCGGCGCTCAACCCGAAGCCGAACTCGAAGCCGGCGAACGCAGCCCCTTCATGCCTGGCCCTCCGGGAAACGACAAGAAAAAGAGCAGCAGTAACGGCAAACAATAAAAAAAGAAACAGCCATGAACAAAGTTGTCATCGAACTTCAGAACATCAAACGCAATTTCCAGGTGGGCGATGAAACGGTACATGCTCTGCGTGGCGTTTCGTTCACCATCCGCGAAGGCGAGTTTGTTACCATCATGGGAACGTCGGGATCGGGCAAGTCCACCCTGCTCAACACCCTGGGCTGCCTCGACACGCCAACCAGTGGCGAATACCTGCTGGACGGCATTGCCGTACGCACCATGTCCAAGCCGCAGCGCGCCATCCTGCGCAACCGCAAGATAGGCTTCGTCTTCCAGAACTACAATCTTCTGCCGAAGACCACTGCTGTAGAAAACGTGGAATTGCCGCTGATGTACAACCCTTCAGTTTCGGCCGCCGAACGCCGCCGCAGGGCCATCGACGCCCTGGTGGCCGTCGGTCTGGGCGACCGCTTGGAACACAAGTCCAACCAAATGTCCGGCGGACAGATGCAGCGTGTGGCCATCGCCCGTGCACTGGTCAACAACCCCGCCGTCATCCTGGCCGACGAAGCAACGGGTAACCTCGATACGCGAACTTCATTCGAAATCCTGGTCCTCTTCCAGAAGCTTCATGCCGAAGGACGTACCATCATCTTCGTCACCCACAATCCTGAAATAGCCCAGTACAGCAGCCGCAACATTACCCTGCGCGACGGACAAGTAAAGGATGACCGCGTAAACCCGAACATCCTGAATGCAGCCGAAGCACTGGCCGCCCTCCCCGTCCCCGAAGAGGACTGAATCTAAAAAGCAAGTAACATTATGAACGGAACAAATTTATTCAAAATAGCCTTGCGTGCTCTTTCCAACAATAAGTTGCGCGCCTTCCTCACCATGCTGGGCATCATCATCGGTGTGGCCTCCGTCATCACGATGCTGGCCATTGGCCAAGGCTCGAAGAAGAGCATCCAGGCACAAATCTCCGAGATGGGTTCAAACATGATCATGATCCATCCGGGAGGTGAACGCAGAGGAGGTGTCCGCATGGATCCCAGCGAAATGCAGACTTTGAAGCTGACAGACTATGAATCGTTACGCAACGAAACGACTTTTCTCTCGGCTATCAGTCCTAACGTATCGAGCAGCGGACAACTCATTGCCGGTAACAACAACTATCCCTCCTCGGTAAGCGGTGTAGGCACAGAGTATCTGGAGATACGTCAGCTGACGGTCGAAGAAGGTGAGATGTTCACCGAAGCCGATATCCAGGTATCCGCCAAGGTCTGTGTCATCGGAAAGACGATCGTAGACAACCTCTTCCCTGACGGTACCGACCCCATCGGACGTATCATCCGTTTCAATCAAGTCCCCCTGCGCGTGGTAGGTGTTCTAAAAAGCAAAGGCTACAACTCCATGGGCATGGACCAGGACGACGTCGTACTGGCTCCCTATACCACCGTGATGAAACGACTGCTGGCCCAGACCTATCTGGAAGGCATTTTCGCCTCGGCCCTCTCTGAAGACATGACCGACTATGCCACGGAAGAAGTCAACACCATCCTGCGACGCAACCACAAACTGCGCGAAACGGACGAAGACGACTTCACCATCCGCAGCCAACAGGAGCTGAGCTCCATGCTCAACACCACGACCGACCTGATGACCACCCTGCTGGCCTGCATTGCAGGCATCTCGCTCGTCGTAGGTGGTATCGGTATCATGAACATTATGTACGTCTCCGTCACCGAACGTACCCGCGAAATCGGTCTGCGCATGTCCGTCGGCGCCCGTGGCATCGACATCTTGTCGCAGTTCCTCATCGAAGCCATCCTCATCAGTATCACAGGTGGTATCATCGGTGTACTCATCGGATGCGGCGCGTCGTTCATCGTCAAGAACGTAGCCCATTGGCCCATCTTCATCCAGCCTTGGAGTGTCATCCTTTCGTTCGCTGTCTGTACCGTCACCGGCGTGTTCTTCGGATGGTATCCTGCCAAGAAGGCTGCTTGTCTCGACCCGATCGAAGCTATCCGCTACGAATAAGACGCTTTACAGGCATGGATTGTACGGACTCTCACGAATAAAGCTCCTCCTTTATCACGTATATCCGTATCATCCATGCCTTCAAATAATTCTTCGTTCTTCATGATTAATTCTTCATTTAATCTTATCTTTGTCCCACTATGATAAAACAAAACCTGTCACAACGCCCCTATCTCGTCGAAGCCTTAACCCACATCATTGGCTGGGGTATCGTCTTCGGCTTCCCGTTCCTCATGATGAGCCGGAGCGGGTTCAATATCACATGGACCAGCTATCTGCGTCATGGATGTATCGTTCCCCTTTCGTTTCTCATTATTTTTTACCTAAATTACTGTCTGCTCATCCCTCGGTATTTATTCAGGAATCATGTCAAAACCTATCTTATACTCAATGTACTATGCATACTGCTCATCGCAACCGGATCGCATTTTTGGCAGGAATTTATCATGGTACATCCTGATACCCTCCGTCCCATAAAACGGCCTGACGGACCCCCAAAATGGATTTTCTTCCTGCGTGATATTTTCTCGATGATACTCACTGTGGGACTCAGCGCAGCCATCCGCATGAGTCGGCGTTGGGCTGCCAATGAGAATGCACGTCGGGAAGCCGAGCAACAACGTACAGAAGCCGAACTGAAGAATCTGCGCAGTCAGCTCAACCCTCACTTCCTGCTCAACACGCTCAACAATATCTATGCTCTCATTGCCTTCGATGCCGACAAGGCACAACAGGCAGTACAGGAACTGAGCCGTCTGTTACGTCACGTGCTTTACGACAATCAGCAGAATCTCGTTCCCCTCAACAAGGAAATGGACTTTATCCGCAACTATATTGCCTTAATGCGTATCCGGCTGGCAGCCAATGTCACGGTAGAAACCCACTTCGACATCGGGCCTGAGAACCGTACGGAGATAGCCCCGCTTATCTTTATCTCCCTCATCGAGAACGCCTTCAAGCACGGCATCTCGCCCACCGAGCCCAGTTATATCCGCATACGATTCAGCCAGACTGACAACTGCGTTTGCTGCGAAATTATCAACAGCTATCACCCCAAGTCGCAAACCGACAAGAGTGGAAGTGGCATCGGACTGGAACAAGTACGTCGCCGCCTCGAACTCTCCTACCCCGGCCGCTACACCTGGAAACAGGGAATTGACGAAACCGGAAAAGAATACCATTCGACACTTACCATTGAATGTTATCCCACTAACGAACTTCAAAACGAATAAAAGATATGAAACTGAAATGTGCCATTGTAGACGATGAACCCTTGGCTCTCGGCCTGCTAGAAAGCTATGTGGAAAAGACTCCTTTCCTCGAACTGACAGGGAAATATTCCAGTGCCGTACAAGCCATGAAAGAACTTCCTGAGAAACAAACCGACCTTCTCTTTCTTGACATCCAGATGCCCGAACTGAATGGACTCGAGTTTTCCAAAATGGTAGATTCGCGTACCCGTATCATCTTCACGACCGCCTTCGAACAGTATGCGCTAGATGGCTACAAGGTAAACGCACTGGACTATCTGCTCAAGCCTATCTCCTATACCGACTTTCTCCAGGCTGCCAACAAGGCCGTACGCTGGTTCGAACTCCTCAACCAACCCCACGACGAAATCACTTCCATCTTCGTCAAAAGCGACTATAAACTGGTACAGATCGAACTGGACAACATCCTTTACGTGGAGGGCCTCAAAGACTACGTCAAGATATACGAAGAAGGTAACCAACGCCCCATCCTGTCCCTCATGAGCATGAAGGCTATGGAAGAGCTGTTACCGGCCTCCCGTTTCATGCGCGTCCACCGTTCCTACATTGTGCAAAAGAGCAAAATACGTATCATCGACCGAGGCCGCATCATCTTCGGTAAAACCAGTATTCCTGTCAGTGAAAGCTACAAGGCCGCTTTTCAGGAATACCTCGACCGCAGAAGTTGAAGTGCCCACACTATCAACTTTTTAGCTATCCATACTTGATATTCCGAAAATAAATCGTATATTTGCGGACAAATAGAACAATGGAGTTGTGAAACTCTTCAATAGAATAGTTTAGTTAAGTCTAGTTTAGTTTTTGTTAGGCACTTCCACGTCAGGAAGTGCCTATTTTTTATTATTAATAATCAAGCGATTACATTAAAACAGTCCAAGCTACCCGAACAGACCGGTTACCAATCAACTTTGTTCTCCTATTCTGAAGCAAAATCGAACTTACCGATAAGATTTATCAATAGTATTGTGGGATTATATACAAAATATCGTATTTTCGCTTGGATATACAACAAACTATCAAAAACAGAACAAAAAACTAAAAACGCTATGATCAAAAAGATTGGATTATTATTACTGGGAGTAAGTTGTTTCCTGTCTGCATGCACAAACAAGAAGGAAACATTAAACCTTAAATGGGCAACCATGAACATCAGACTGGATAATCCAGCCGACAGTATGGACAACTGGAAATACAGAAAAGACGCTGTGGCCCAATTTATCAAAGAACAGGGACTTGACATTGTAGGTATGCAGGAGGTACTTCATAACCAGCTGACAGACCTCAAAGAAAGACTTCCTGAATACACAGAAGTGGGAGTGGGACGCGAAGACGGAGCCACCAAAGGTGAATATACTCCGATATTCTTCAAAAAAGACAAATTTGAAGTGCTCGACAGCAATACCTTCTGGTTGTCCCAATACCCGGACAGCGCAGGATTCATCGGATGGGACGGTGCATGTCCACGTATCGCCACATGGGTAAAACTTAAATACAAGAAAACGGGAAAAGTATTCATGGCGATAAACACACACTTCGACCATGTAGGAGGAGAAGCGAGAAACAAAGGTGCTCTGCTTATCATCGATCGAATCAAAGAACTGGCTGGAAATGAACCTGCAGTACTGACTGGAGATTTTAATGTCAACAACAAGTCGGACGCATACAATACCCTTACTAAAAATACATTTGTACTTAAAGACGCATTCCAAATAGCAGACAAGAAATCTGGTGTAGACTATACATACCATAGCTTTGGAAGAAGAGAAAAAAGCCAACGTGAAATGATCGATTTCATATTCGTTACTCCACAAATCAAAGTGAACAGCGTGCTTATTCCTGAAGAACCGACCAGAGGCACCGGAGTTACGTTCCTGTCGGATCACAATCCGCAGATTGCCGAAATTGAACTATAATCCCCAAAAACGGATTGAATATATCCTTTAAAATATACCCTCCTTATCAAACCTGTTTTGAACATTTGATAAGAAGGGTATTTCTTTTTTTGATCCCTAAAATAGAGCAAAAAAAAACGGAGCTTTTCACAAAGTCCCGTTTTCAGTTTTCAATAGGTATTAGTTTTTTTTTAAGGTAAAAAGATTGTTTTCAGGATAACGGTGCAAATATAGGCCCTTTTCGTTTGACAAGCCAAATAAAAAAGTATGTCCTATAACATGTTTCCTTAATTTTTTTTGCCTTTATTAGGATTTGTAAATTACCGTCGGCAACCAGAGAAATAAATGGGCAACACTCCCCTTCAGAAAGGTTCCAAACGGGATTTATGCCCGGTTTTTCAGCTCTCAAATATAGTTTTCTTTTTCGGATTAGCCAAAATTCCAGGCAACTTATTCCTGTTTTATAATCTATATATGGCCATTCCTCCCAATTAAAGATGGGGATTCCAAAGTAGGCAATGGCGATGCTAAAGTGGATAGTTACGACGCTAAAGTGGGTAGTTACGGAGCTAAAGTAGGTAGTTATAGCCTACAGAAACAGACATAAAAAAAACGAGTCAGTTCTCACGAACTACTCGCCTCGGCGTAAGAAAAGCCCTAAGGCTTTTCTTTTGTTTTACATCATCTTGTTATCCAAAAATCAATCTTAAAAATTTTACATCAAAAAAAATCTAATACGCTATGAAAACTCTAACTAAATAGCCTATGAAAAAAATTCTCTTTAGTACTTAACTAATTTACCTATGAAAACTGCGGTTTCACAACCACGATGCAAAGGTATGAATTCTTCTGTAATCAGCAATACGGCAGGCTCAAAAACCGCCAATCTATAACATCTTTTTCAAGTTCGACAGGATTGTTTACAATATTCATCAAAAAACAAACCACCGAAGCGCTCGAGAGAGTGCTCCGATGGTTGTCCCCTTAAACACCTTTAAACAAAATGAATATCGCATTTTCCCTTTCGGCTTTGCAACAGATTTCCGAAACCCACTGCTAACCTACACGGGACTGATACGTCAAAAAATTACTTTCTTGCTTCGGCAATGTAGCCCAAAGCTTCCTTGCACTTCTCAGTGACATAGGCCCAGTCCTCAGCAGCTACCTTGTCCTTCGGGAAGAGCTTGGATCCCATACCTACGCAGAATACGCCGGCCTTGATCCAAGAAGTCAGGTTTTCCTGAGTAGGCTCTACACCACCAGTCACCATCAGTTTGGACCAGGGCATCGGAGCCAGCAGACCTTTCACGAGTTTCGGACCAAGTACATCGCCCGGGAATACTTTGCAGAGGTCGCAGCCTACTTCCTGTGCGAAACCTACTTCAGATACGCTACCGCAACCCGGAGTATAAGCTACCAGACGACGGTTACAGATCTTTGCTATTTCGGGGTTGAACAGCGGACCTACGATGAAATTGGCCCCCAGCTGAAGATAAAGAGCTGCCGTAGCAGGATCAACGATGGAGCCTACACCCATAGCCATTTCGGGACATTCCTTGGCTGCGAACTTCACAACCTCGGCGAATACTTCGTGAGCGAAGTCGCCACGGTTTGTAAACTCGAAAGCGCGGACACCGCCGTCATAACATGCCTTTACCACTTTCTTTGCTACTTCTGCATCCTTGTGATAGAACACAGGTACCATGCCGGTCGAACCAATCTTGTTCAATACGGCTATCTTATCGAATTTTGCCATGATCTTCTTGATTTAATTTACGATAAATGATTGATGAATGTTTATCTCTGTACACGTCCGCTGGCATCGCCACCTGCCAAAGCTTCTACTTCTTCTGCAGAAACAAGGTTGAAGTCGCCGTTGATAGTGTGCTTCAAAGCAGAAGCGGCTACAGCAAATTCGAGGGCAGCACCCTGATTGGGCTTCGTCAGCAAGCCGTGGATGATACCACCGGAGAAGGAGTCGCCACCACCAACACGGTCGACGATCGGGTTGATGTCATAGCGCTTAGACTCATAGAATTCCTCACCGTTGTAAATCATAGCTTTCCAGCCGTTGTGTGTAGCCGAGAAGGATTCGCGCAGCGTAGAGATAACATACTTGAAACCGAATTCCTGGGCCATGGCCTTGAAGATGCCCTTGTAGCCTTCAGCGTCGGTTTTTCCACCCTCAACGTCAGCATCGGGTTTGAAGCCCAGACAGAGTTCGGCGTCTTCTTCGTTACCGATACATACGTCTACATACTTCATCAGCGGCTTCATGATAGACTGAGCTTTTTCCTTTGTCCAAAGTTTCTTGCGGAAGTTCAGGTCGACAGAAACAGTCACACCGTGACGCTTGGCAGCTTCGCAAGCCAGACGAGTCAACTCGGCAGCCTTGTCGGAAATAGCCGGCGTGATGCCCGACCAGTGGAACCAGTCAGCACCTTCCATGATAGCATCGAAATCGAAATCGGAAGGATCTGCTTCGGCTATAGCAGAATGGGCACGGTCGTAAATCACCTTGCTGGGGCGCATGGATGCACCGGTCTCCAGATAGTAGATACCTACACGGTCGCCGCCACGGGCAATGAAGTCTGTCTTCACACCATACTTGCGCAGTGCGTTGACAGCCGACTGACCGATTTCATGCTTCGGCAATTTAGTTACGAAATAGGCATCGTGTCCATAGTTGGCGCAACTTACAGCCACGTTGGCTTCGCCACCACCGTATACAACATCAAAAGAGTCAGACTGTACAAAACGAGTATTGCCCGGAGTAGACAATCTCAACATGATCTCACCAAGGGTTACGACTTTCTTTCCCATAATCTTTCTATCTTTTAATAAGTAATGAATAATAGTTTTCTTTCAATTTATAACTTTCGCGTTACAAATACATATAATTGCTTGAAAATATGCAAGTAAAGTCTGAAACCGACCATATCTCACATCTTTCGTGTGCGGGCACAAAGATACAACAATTTTTGGAATACAAAAAATTATTATATATTTGTGTCGAAAATATTAAGATTATTATTGTGTACGTACACAAAGACGACAAACAAGGTCCGTCCGACAGGTATATCACGGTAAAAGGTAACTGAACAGATGAGTAGAATCAGAATCAAAGACATAGCACAGATGGCCGACGTTTCGGTGGGCACGGTAGACCGCGTCCTGCATGGCCGCAGCGGTGTATCCGAATCCAGCCGCAAACGCGTAGAGGAAATACTGAAACAGCTGGACTATCAGCCCAACATGTATGCCAGCGCACTGGCCACCAACAAAAACTACACTTACGCCTGCCTGCTGCCCCAACACGAAGCCAGTGAATACTGGACAGCTGTGGAGGCCGGCATCCGGGAAGCAACCGCCACTTACTCGGACTTCAACATCCAGGCACACCTGTCCCACTACGATCCGTACGACTACCACTCCTTCGAGCAGGCGTCCCAACAAATCGTAGACATGCAGCCCGACGGGGTACTCTTTGCCCCCACTGTTCCCCAGTACACCCAACCGTTTACTGACGCACTGAACCACCTGAATATACCTTATATATATATAGACTCAAACATCAAGGAGCAGCCGGCCCTTTCTTTCTTCGGGCAGAACTCACACCAAAGCGGACACTTTGCCGCCCGCATGCTGATGCTTCTGGCCGGAAAAGACGCACAGGAAATTGCCATCTTCCGCAAGATAAACGAAGGCATCGTAGGCTCCAACCAGCAGGAAAGACGCGAAATAGGTTTCCGGGAATACATGAAGCAGAACCACCCGGCCTGCCACATCTGGGAACTCAATCTTCACGCCAAACGCGACAGTGAAGACACGCAGATGCTGGACAACTTCTTTGCCGCACATCCTACGCTGAAAAACGGCATCACTTTCAACTCGAAGGCCTACATCATCGGCGAATACCTGCAGAAAAAGCAGCTGACAGATTTCAATCTTGTAGGCTACGACCTGCTGCAACGCAACGTCGAATGCCTGAAGCAGGGAAGCATCTTCTTCCTGATAGCCCAGCAACCCACTTTGCAAGGCTTCAACGGCATCAAGTACCTCTGTGACCACCTCATTCTGAAAAAAGAAGTACCACACGTCAACTTCATGCCTATCGATCTGCTGACCAAGGAAAACATTGACTTCTACTACAACCGATAACGAACTAACTAATTTAAAAAGGCATTATGAATACAAAGTACCTGAAAATCAATCCGGCCGACAACGTTGCGGTAGCCATCCTGCCTCTGAAGGCCGGCGAAACCATCACGGTGGACGGACAGGACATCACACTGAACGAAGACATACCCGCCGGACATAAATTTGCATTGAAAGATCTGGCTGAAGGCGAAAACGTCATCAAATACGGATACCCCATCGGACATGCACGCGAAGCCCGGAAGCAGGGTGACTGGATGAACGAAAACAATATCAAGACCAACCTGGCCGGCCTGCTGGACTACACCTACAATCCTGTAGACGCCAGCCTGGACATTGCAGACCGGAAACTGACTTTCAAAGGCTATCGCCGCAAAAATGGTGATGTAGGTGTCCGCAACGAGATATGGATCATCCCCACTGTGGGCTGCGTAAACGGCATTGCCAACCAGCTGGCTGAAAACCTGCGCAAAGAGACCGGCTGTAGCGGCGTGGATGCCATCATGGCTTACCCGCATAACTATGGTTGCTCCCAGCTGGGCGACGACCACGAGAATACCAAGAAAATCCTGCGCGACATGGTACTTCACCCCAATGCGGGTGCCGTACTCGTAGTCAGCCTGGGATGCGAAAACAACCAGCCCGACGTATTCCGCGAGTTCCTGGGCGACTACGACCACGACCGCGTGAAGTTCATGGTTACCCAGAAAGTGGACGACGAATTCGAAGAAGGCATGAAGCTGCTGCGCGAACTCTACGCCAAGGCTTCGCAGGATGTACGCGAAGACGTGCCCTTGAGCGAACTGCGTGTCGGCCTGAAGTGCGGTGGTTCCGACGGCTTCTCGGGTATCACGGCCAATCCGTTGCTCGGCATGTTCTCCGACTTCCTCGTGGCACAGGGCGGTACAACCGTACTGACCGAAGTCCCCGAAATGTTCGGTGCGGAAACCATCCTGATGAACCGCTGCCGCAACCGCGAACTGTTCGACCAGACCGTGAAGCTCATCAACGACTTCAAGGAATATTTCCTGAGCCACGGCGAACCCGTCGGCGAAAACCCCTCGCCGGGCAACAAGGCAGGCGGTATCTCCACCCTGGAAGACAAAGCCCTGGGCTGTACGCAGAAGTGCGGCAAGAGCTATGTCGAAGGCGTATTGTCTTACGGTGAACGCCTGAAAGTGAAGGGCCTCAACCTACTCTCTGCCCCAGGCAACGACCTCGTAGCCGCTACAGCTCTGGCTTCGTGCGGTTGCCACATGGTACTCTTCACCACCGGACGCGGAACCCCCTTCGGTACCTATGTGCCCACCATGAAGATTTCGACCAACTCCAACCTGGCCAATCACAAGCCGGGCTGGATCGACTTCAATGCCGGTGTCATTCTGGAAGACGAACCGATGGAACAGACTTGCGAACGCTTCATCGACTACATCATCCGTGTGGCCAGTGGCGAACCGGTAAACAACGAGAAGAAAGGCTACAAAGAAATAGCTATCTTCAAGAATGGCGTAACGCTTTAAAGGATCATAGACTGTGGATAATGGATAATGAAACGTCGTTATCCATTATCCTTTTTTATCAATAACCCCTTCCTTACTTATGCAAGAAACCACCCAACCCAGGCAGGGAAGCTGGTGGGTACTCAGCCCGCTCGCCGTGTTCCTCTGCCTCTACCTCGTGACGTCGTTGCTGATGAACGACTTCTACAAGATGCCCATCACCGTGGCCTTCCTGTTCTCGTCGTGCTATGCCGTAGCCATCACCCGCAGCCTGAAGCTGGAGGAGCGCATCTACCAGTTCTCTCTCGGAGCCAGCAACAAGAACATCCTGATGATGATCTGGATCTTCGTACTGGCCGGTGCCTTCGCCCAAAGCGCCAAGCAGATGGGGGCCATCGACGCCACCGTCAACCTGACCCTCCACATCCTACCGGACAACTTGTTGCTGGCAGGCATCTTTCTGGCCGCCTGCTTCATCTCCCTTTCCATCGGCACCAGCGTGGGCACCATCGTAGCCCTGACACCCGTAGCTGTCGGCCTGGCGGAAAAGACCGGCGTCGACCTGGCTTACATGACGGCTATCGTAGTGGGTGGTTCGTTCTTCGGGGACAACCTCTCGTTCATCTCCGACACCACCATCGCCTCGACACGAACACAGGACTGCGTGATGACGGATAAATTCCGCGTCAATTGCCTCATCGTCGTACCGGCGGCCCTGATTGTACTGGGCGTCTACATCTTCCAGGGACTGAACGTCAGCGCACCACCCCAGACTGAGAGCATCCAGTGGCTCAAGGTCCTCCCCTACCTGGTCGTACTGGGCACTGCCGTAGCGGGCGTCAACGTCATGCTGGTCCTGATGCTGGGCATCGTGTCTACCGGCTTCATCGGCTTCCTGACGGGTATGTCGTTCTTCGACTGGTTCGGAGCCATGGGCTCGGGCATCACCGGCATGGGCGAACTCATCATCATCACACTGCTGGCAGGTGGCATGCTCGAACTGATACGCTACAACGGTGGTATCGACTTCATCATCACCCGCCTCACACGCCACGTCAAGGGCAAGCGGGGTGCCGAACTGAGCATCGCCGCCCTGGTAAGCATTGCCAACCTCTGCACCGCCAACAACACCATCGCCATCATCACCACCGGTCCCATCGCCCGAGACATAGCCTTACGGTTCCACCTGGATCGCCGCAAGACGGCCAGCATCCTCGACACCTTCTCGTGTCTGACGCAAGGACTCATTCCCTACGGAGCCCAGATGCTCATCGCGGCAGGCCTGGCGTCTATCTCGCCCCTGAGTATCATCGGCAACCTCTACTACCCCTTCTGCATGGGACTTTTTGCCTTGCTGTCCATCTTGTTGAGGTATCCGAAGAAATATTCCTGATGACCGGTCGCAATGTCCGCAGCCCACGCATTCCACACATTTTCTGTGCATTTGCTTGGCGATCAAAAAGAAAATGCTTACCTTTGCGCCCGCTATTACGAGTTAGTAGCATAATTCAAATCATTAAACTAATAAACATTTATGGCAACAAAAATCAGATTGCAAAGACATGGACGTAAGAGCTACGCTTTCTACTCCATCGTAATTGCTGACGTAAGAGCACCACGTGATGGTAGATTTATTGAAAAAATCGGTACTTACAACCCGAACACGAATCCTGCCACAGTAGATTTGAACTTTGAACGCGCACTGAAGTGGGTGATGAATGGCGCACAACCCACCGACACTGTCCGTAACATCCTTTCTCGTGAAGGTGTCTACATGAAGAAGCACCTGCTGGGCGGTGTAGCTAAAGGCGCATTCGGTGAAGCGGAAGCAGAAGCCAAGTTCGAAGCCTGGAAGAACAACAAGCAGAGCGGACTGGCCGCACTGAAGGCTAAGCAGGACGAAGCCAAGAAGGCTGAAGCCAAAGCACGCCTCGATGCTGAGAAGAAGGTAAACGAAGCTAAAGCTAAAATCGTAGCCGAGAAGAAGGCTGCTGAAGCTGCTGCCAAAGCTGCTGAAGAAGCTGCTAAGGCTGCTGAAGAAGCACCCGAAGCTCCTGCTGCTGAAGCTGAAACTCCCGCAGCCGAATAAAAAAACATTAATATACTTATTTCAAACAAACAAGAAAGAGGACGCGTCTTCCGGACACGTCCTCTTTTCTTTTGCAGACTTCCCGATAAAATCTGAAATCTTTTCCGTACCTTTGCCCCAATTACATTTAAATCCATAACAAAACAATGAAAAAGTTTACTTACCTACTCGCCGCAGCCGCCGTAATGGCAGCCTGTAACGGCAACAAGGGTTACACCGTAACCGGTACTGTAGAAGGAGCCGCCGACGGCGACACCGTATACCTGAAAATGGCAGAAGGCCGCCAGCTCGTCAGCCTCGACTCTGCTGTCATCGCCAATGGAACATTCACTTTCAAAGGTGTACAAGACACCGTTGCCAACCGCTATATCACGTATGCCGCACAGGACAAGGAACCGCTGATGATCGACTTCTTCCTCGAAAACGGACAAATCAACATCAACCTGACGCGCGACAACGATTCGGCCACCGGTACTCCGAACAACGACATCTACCAGACTATCCGCACCCAGCTCAACGGCCTGAACGGACAAATCATGGCTATCTACGAATCAATGGCCAACGACACAACCCTCACCGAAGAGCAGCGTAACGCCAAAGGCAGCGAGATCGAAGCCTTGCAAGACAAGTCTGTCAGCATCCTGAAAGACGCCATCAGCCAAAACATCACCAATGCCGTAGGTGTCCACCTGCTAAAACAGAACTTCTACTACATGGAGCTTGAAGAACTGGATCCGTTGATGCCTCAAATCCCCGCTGCGTATGACAACGACGAGGCTATCGTCAAGATCAAGGCCAACGTAGAAAAGATGAAAGCTACCGCCGTAGGCCAGAAGTTCACCGACTTCGAGATGCAGACCCCCGAAGGCAAGACCGTGAAGCTGTCCGACTATGTAGGCAAAGGCAAAGTGGTACTCGTTGATTTCTGGGCAAGCTGGTGCGGTCCCTGCCGTCGCGAGATGCCCAACCTGGTAGAAGCCTACAAGCTCTACAAAGACAAGAACTTTGAAATCGTAGGTGTATCACTCGACCAGAGCGGTGAAGCCTGGCAAGCTGCCATCAAACAGCTGAACATCACCTGGCCTCAGATGTCCGACCTGAAATACTGGAACTGCGAGGGCGCCAAACTGTATGCCGTAAGCAGCATTCCCCACACTGTCCTGATCGACGGCGAAGGCACCATCATCGCCCGCGGCCTCCACGGCGAAGGCTTACAGGAAAAGCTGGCCGAAGTTCTGAAATAATCATTTTCGACATAGAAAGCCTAGAAAGCTCCCGTCACCTGCGGGAGCTTTTTTATTGCATATATGCAAACACAAATAGAAACCACATAAAATACAAAGTTTTCCAAAACAATACAAATATATATTGTAAATCAGATAATTAACAATTTTTGTATCACAAAAAGTTTCCCAAAACGGAAAACTATCAGATAAGATTGATACCTTTGCATCACCTAAAAAGAACAATAATCCACATCAAACAAGATTCTAAACCGTATGATACAGACAGTTATCAAGCGTGACGGCCGCATTGTCGGCTTCAACGAAGAGAAGATTGCCACTGCCATCCGAAAAGCCATGTTGCACACCGATAAAGGCGAAGACATGCAGCTCATCCACCAGATCACCGACCACATTTCTTTCCGCGGTGCAGCACAGATGACCGTAGAAGCCATCCAGGACATGGTAGAACTGGAGCTGATGAAGAGCAGTCGCAAAGATGTGGCACAAAAATACATTGCTTATCGCAACCAGCGCAGCATTGCCCGCAAAGCCAAGACGCGCGACATGTTCCTGGAGATCATCAACATCAAGTCCAACGACGTCACCCGCGAAAACGCCAACATGAACGCCGACACGCCCGCCGGCATGATGATGAAGTTTGCCAGCGAAACCACCAAGCCGTTCGTAGACGACTACCTGCTGGACGAAGAGATCCTGAATGCCGTGAAGGGCAACTACCTGCACATCCACGATAAGGACTACTACCCCACCAAGAGCCTGACGTGCGTACAGCACCCACTGGACCGCATCCTGACTCACGGTTTCTCGGCCGGACACGGCGAATCGCGCCCGGCCAAGCGCATCGAGACAGCCAGTATCCTGGGCTGCATCTCGCTGGAGACCGCCCAGAACGAAATGCACGGCGGACAGGCCATTCCCGCATTCGATTTCTACCTGGCCCCCTACGTCCGCCACAGCTTCATCGAAGAAGTACAGACCCTCGAACGCCTGAACGGTGCCGACTATTCCCACCTCTACCAGACAGAGCTGGACGACTACCTGTCCCGTCCGCTCGACGGACTCCAGGGAGACGAACGCCTGGTACAGCACGCCGTCAACCAGACCGTCGCCCGTGTCCATCAGGCTATGGAGGCCTTCATCCATAACATGAACACCATCCACTCACGCGGTGGAAACCAAGTCGTGTTCAGCTCCATCAACTACGGTACAGACACCTCGGCCGAAGGACGCTGCATCATCCGCGAACTGCTGAACAGCACCTACCGCGGTGTGGGCAATGGCGAAACTGCCATCTTCCCCATCCAGATCTGGAAAAAGAAACGGGGCGTCAGCTATCTGCCGGACGACCGCAACTACGACCTCTACCAACTGGCCTGCAAGGTAACAGCCCGTCGCTTCTTCCCCAACTTCCTCAACCTGGATGCCACCTTCAACCAGAGCAAGGAATGGAAAGCCGACGACCCGAAGCGATACCTGCACGAAGTAGCCACCATGGGATGCCGCACCCGTGTCTTCGAGAACCGTTTCGGTCCTCAGACATCTGTCGGACGAGGAAACCTGTCTTTCTCCACCATCAACATCGTCCGCCTGGCTATCGAGTGCATGAACATTGCCAAGCCCGAGGAACGCATTGCCCGCTTCTTCGCCAAGCTCGACGCCATGCTCGACATCACCGCACGCCAGCTGCACGAACGTATGGAATTCCAGAAGACCGCCTTCGCCAAGCAGTTCCCTCTGCTCATGTCGTCCCTTTGGTTGGGATGCGACCAGTTGCGCCCCGACGACACCATCGCCCCCGTCATCAACCAGGGCACGCTGGGCATCGGTTTCATCGGCCTGGCTGAATGCCTGGTGGCACTGACAGGCAAGCACCACGGCGAGTCGGCCGAAGCGCAGGAGCTCGGTCTGAAGATTATCACCTACATGCGCGACCGCGCCAACGAATTTTCGGAGAAATACCAGCACAACTACAGTATCCTGGCCACACCTGCCGAAGGTCTTTCCGGCAAGTTCACCCGTGCCGACCGTCAGCAGTTCGGCGTCCTGGCCGGCATCACCGACCGCGAGTACTACACCAACTCCAATCACGTCCCCGTCTACTACAAATGCAGTGCCCGTCATAAGGCAGAAGTCGAGGCGCCCTACCACGACCTGACCCGTGGCGGCCACATCTTCTACGTAGAAATAGACGGCGATGCCACCCACAATCCCGAAGCCATCATGCGCGTGGTCGATATGATGGACCGCTACAACATCGGCTACGGCTCTGTCAACCACAACCGCAACCGCTGTATGGACTGCGGCTACGAGAACTCCGACGACCACCTGGACGCCTGCCCGAAATGCGGCAGCACGCGCATCGACCGTCTTCAGCGCATCACCGGCTACCTCGTAGGTACCACCGACCGCTGGAACAAGGCCAAGCTGGCCGAACTGAACGATCGTGTCATTCACCAATAAACCCGTTCGCCATGCTCTCCATACTCGACATTCTCGAAGACACGACTGCCGACGGCCCCGGTTTCCGCACTTCCATCTATGCGGCCGGGTGTCCCAACGCATGCCCCGGCTGCCACAATCCCGAGTCGTGGGACATTCGCCATGGCCGTCGCATGTCTACTGAAGAAATTCTGGAAAAAGTGCTCGACGATCCCTTTGCCGACGTCACCTTCAGCGGAGGCGACCCCATGTTCCAACCGGAGGGCTTCGCCGAGCTGGCCCGCGCCATCAAGGAAAAAAGCGACAAGAACATCTGGTGCTACACCGGATATACCTTTGAAAAGCTACTCGAAGACCCTCGCCAGAGCCTTCTGCTGCAGTATATCGACGTGCTGGTCGACGGACGTTTCCGCCAGGACCTGCGCGACGAGAGTCTCTGTTTCCGGGGCAGCAGCAACCAGCGGCTCATCGACGTACCGGCTTCCTTGAAAGCGCGAAAAGCCGTGGCCTACCACTACGCCCCTTATCACACCGTGTAATCTTTATTTTCCGTACATCGTTTCGTAGTATTTCTGGTAATCCCCGCTCGTCACGTTGTCCATCCATTCCTGATTATCCAGATACCAACGCACCGTCTTCTCGATGCCTTCCTCAAACTGCAGGCGAGGCTCCCAACCCAGCTCCTGCTGAAGCTTCGTCGAGTCAATGGCGTAGCGCATATCGTGGCCCAGACGGTCCGTCACGTACGTGATCAGATCCATATCCTCACCTTCCTTGCGGCCCAGCAGACGGTCCACCGTGTTGATCACCACCTTGATGATGTCGATGTTCTTCCACTCGTTGAAGCCGCCAATGTTATAGGTTTCGGCAATCTTTCCGTTATGGAAGATGACGTCGATAGCCCGTGCGTGGTCCTCCACATACAGCCAGTCGCGAACGTTTTCCCCCTTACCATATACCGGCAGCGGTTTCCGGTGACGGATGTTGTTGATGAACAGTGGTATCAGCTTCTCCGGGAACTGGTACGGACCGTAGTTGTTCGAACAGTTCGTCACGATGGTCGGCATCCCGTACGTGTCGTGGTACGCACGCACAAAGTGGTCGCTCGATGCCTTGCTGGCACTGTACGGGCTGTGCGGATTATACTTTGTCGTTTCATAGAAGAAGTCCTTGCCGTAGGCCAGATGATGCTTGCCCGACGACGCCTTCGTCGTAAACGGAGGCTCAATGCCTTCGGGATGCGTCATCTCCAGTGCCCCATACACCTCGTCTGTTGAGATATGGTAGAAGCGTTTTCCCTCGTACTTCTCCGGCAGGCTTTCCCAGTACAGCTTCGCAGCCTGCAGCAGGCTCAGCGTACCCATCACATTCGTCCGTGCGAAGGTGAAGGGATCCTTGATCGAGCGGTCCACGTGGCTCTCCGCTGCCAGGTGGATGATGCCGTCCACATGTTCTTCCTGCATCAGGCGGTAGAAAGCCTCGAAGTCGCAGATGTCCATCTTCACGAACTTGTAGTTCGGACGGTCCTCGATATCCTTCAGGTTTGCCAGATTGCCCGCATACGTCAGCTTGTCCAAGTTGATGATGCGATACTCCGGATACTTGTTCACGAACAGGCGAACCACATGGCTGCCGATGAAACCGGCACCGCCGGTAATAACTATAGTACGTTGAAATGTTGCCATTTGAATTGATAATTGAAAGTTGAAAATTGAAACATGACAAAAACTCGACTTTGAAATCTGAAATCAGAACCCTAAATTCAGAAATCAGAACTCTGAAATCTTAAACGGCGTTTCAAAGTCCTTCAGCACCGGATGCCTCGTGTCCTTCTCACTCAGAATCGCCTTCTCCGTCGGTATCCGCCAGTCGATGCCCAGACTTTTGTCCAAGATACTGATCCCCCCGTCCGCTTCCGGATGGTAGAAGTTGTCACACTTGTACTGGAACACCGCTGTCTCGCTCAGCACCGCAAACCCGTGTGCAAAGCCCTGCGGGATGAAGAACTGCCGGTGGTTCTCCTCCGTCAGCTCCACCGCCACGTGCTGCCCGTACGTCGGGCTACCCTTGCGGATATCCACCGCCACGTCCAGCACCGCGCCCTTCACACAGCGCACCAGCTTGCTCTGCGCATACGGCGGACGCTGGAAATGCAACCCACGCATCACGCCATAGCTCGACATGCTCTCGTTGTCCTGCACAAAAGTAACCAGTTTCACCTTCTCATCAAATTCCCGTTGCGAGAACGATTCAAAGAAATACCCTCTCGCGTCCTTGAAGATACGTGGCTCGATGATTACCACGCCCTCTATACTTGTTTTGATTATTTCCACTTGTTTAATTGATAATTGAGAATTGAAAGTTGAAAATTAATTCTTCATTCTTCATTTTTAAAGGTTCGATTTTCCTGTACGTTCTACCTCGTCTACCACCTGTAGCAGGTATTGTCCGTACTGGTTCTTCAGCATCGGCAGTGCCAGTTCCCGCATTTTTTCAGCCGTAATCCAGCCCTTGCGGAAAGCGATACCCTCCAGACACGCAACCTTCAAGCCCTGCCGCTTTTCAATCACCTCGATAAACGTCGACGCCTCGCTCAGCGAATCATGCGTCCCCGTGTCCAGCCACGCAAAGCCGCGGCCCAAGGTCTGCACCTTCAGTTCCCCGTCCTCCAGGAAACGTTGGTTCACCGTCGTTATCTCCAGTTCCCCGCGAGCCGACGGTTTTATATTCTTCGCGATATTCACCACCTTGTTCGGGTAGAAGTACAAGCCCACCACGGCATAGTTCGATTTCGGATGTTGTGGCTTCTCCTCAATGGAGAGACAGTTCCCTTCGTGGTCGAATTCCGCCACACCGTAACGTTCCGGATCGCTCACCCAGTAGCCGAACACCGTTGCCTTCTTCTCCTCTTCCGCCGTGCGCACCGCCTCTTTCAGCATCGCACTCAGTCCGTTACCGTGGAAGATGTTGTCCCCCAGCACCAGACAGGCCGAATCGTCGCCGATAAACTGTTCACCGATGATGAACGCCTGTGCCAGTCCGTCCGGACTTGGCTGTTCCGCGTACTCAAAGTGTACGCCGTAGTCCGAACCGTCGCCCAGCAAGCGTTTGAAGCCTGGCAAGTCCTGCGGTGTCGAGATAATCAGTATCTCGCGGATACCCGCCAGCATCAGCACCGATATCGGATAATAAATCATCGGTTTGTCGAAGATAGGGAGCAGCTGTTTGCTCACGCCCTTGGTGATGGGATACAGACGCGTCCCGCTACCACCGGCCAATACAATACCCTTCATATCTAATCGTTCTTAAGGTTTTCCATTTGCGTTATTTATACAAAGTTAGACAATCCCCCCGACATACCCAAACCTCCGCAGACAAAAATCGGGCGAAGCCGCCATTCCTCAGCTTCGCCCGATTCTTCATTCTATTATATTTATAACGTCATCAAACTTTCCATTTTGGCCACAAAAAACTCCGTACTCTCCATATAAGGCATCACTTCCTCTTCCGTTATATCACACATGTCATCATAATCTCCCGATTGCCTTAATTCATATAAACGAGAGAAAAGCCTTCCATATTCTCGCTCCAAAAGTCCTTGTGTAACAAACTTTGCTCCAATCAAATGTATCACACCACTATGAGTTTTAGCAGCATAACTCAATTCCCTCTTTCAAAACATCCTTATAAAGCGGAAGCATATTTCTACGTTCCCAATCACTAAAGGTATAAAGCATCGGATGAATTTCCGCATCTATCATCCAACCCAGCTCAAACAAAGGATACGCAAATTCATCAAAATCAGAAGGAGACAATTTCTGTTTGTCCAGCAGAATCAAGATATCCCAATCAGACCCCTCGTGATAGTCACCACGAGCCTGAGAGCCAAAAAGAATGACCTTAGCATTCATCGGCATTATCTCTGCCGACCTATTTTTGATAGACTGCAATATGTATTCTCTACGATCCATACATATATATTCTTTTTACAAAGATATACAAATCCCTGCAGAAAACCAAATCTCCACCGCTGCAATCTTTCTCTACCCCAACCATCCACTACCCCACCATAAAAATTATTTTACCAACTCGAGCCCATTTCTCCATTATTTTGTTTACTTTTGTCCTACACGTTGAAGCTACATGATTGTTAACCCTCTATTATATCAGGCCATGAAAAAATTTGCATTACTCACACTCCTCATTCTGGCAGGCATCTTCATGCCTATCCAGGGACAGAACCTTCTGTACACATTTCATTTCGATACCGTCAACGATTCGCCGGGAAAAGGATACATCAAGATATACGATAACCAGACGATCGAATACTACGGAAGCGGCAAAGATTCCTTCCACTACAAGTTTACATTTATGTCAGCCAATCTTTTAGCCGATACATTCTTCTCTCTATACAGCGCCTCCGGCCAGGAGCAGTCAGAACAAAAGCCTCATGTCATATTCATAAGCGGAACCTACGCCCTGTATTCCGAGGTTATATCCAATGACACCATCACCCATGCGCTCAAACATTCCAATGAACATGCGAACGACAATCCATACACATCCCTACTGGATTCATACCGTAACCGTACAGGCGCCTTTATCAATTTCAGAAGCCTATCCGACCTGGAGCTTCCTTTGTCTATCGAAGGATGGATCATACCTCACACCGTCGACATCCCCGGCAATGAAAGTGAGAAGGCATATCCCGTGCGTACCAAGACCGGCAAATACGTCAACGAAACAAACTTGAAAGACTATGAAGTATGGACCGATGCCAACTGGCTTACCATACGCACCCAAACAGAAACCGCTTTCCTGCTGAAATGGGAATCCAATCCCACCGGAGCCACCCGCAGTGCGAATGTATATGTCAAGGCAGGCGACAAAACCACCCAAATGACAGTAAGGCAAGCCGCTCTAAAGGCATCCATCGAACGAGTATGGGTAGAACACAACAAGCGCCAGGGCCTTGTCAAAGGCATGAAGATACACGTCCGGTTCCAGACTTATGGAGTAAGAGGCCTTCCCGGCAACTGTGCGGCCTACTTCAGCTTTGCCAACGGCACCCGCCTCATGGACTACAACGGCGCCTATCGTTCGGTAGACGGGCAAGTCTGCTGCGGCGGTTCCTTTATATCCAACTACGATTCCTGTATTTTCAACGACTACGTGCTGTTCATGCCCTACAGCGAACTCCACATCACCGGAAAAGCCGATTGCAAATTCCTGGTACAAGTCACGGTAGGAGGCCAATACATCTCCAGTCAGGAAGTCTTCTTCAATGTCTATTGACGCTTTCTGTTTCCGGTCCCCCACTTTCCAAACAAAAAAATCGGGCGAAGCCGCCATTCCTCAGCTTCGCCCGATTTTCTCATCCACACCTTCTCATTAAACATTAATCAGACTCTCCAGTTTGTCAAGTAGATGACGTACAGGATCCACCAATGGCAATACATCCTCTTCTGCAAAATCAAAAAAGTCATTATAATCCCCGGTTATACGATTCTGCAACAACCGTGAATACAACCGTCCTTCTTCTCTTGTCAGAAGCCCCTTGGATACATAATGCATCCCCAATTGGCCAACGACGCCATTATGCGTCTGCGACTTCAATCCCGCACTGACCAGCAAAGCTGAAGCCATATAAAAACAAGCATAATACATCCGTTGCATGGCCAGATTCCAATGCTTCGTCACGATCATGTCTTCAGCCTCACGCAATGTCGCATGCGCCTTTTCCTTACGATAAAAGACAACTGCTTTAATATCCTCTTCACTCAAACTCATAACAACAAAATACCTTCGTCTTTCACATTATGAAAAAAAGGAGTAAAATGATATTTCATCCAATCTCTTACCGTATAGAGTACAGGACTGATGCACTCATTAAGCGACCACCCCAATTCAACCAAAGGATAAGAGACATTATCATAATCTTCCGCCTCAATTTTCTGCTTGTCCAACAGGATCAATATATCCCAATCCGAATCCGGACGGGCATCACCACGTGCCTGAGAGCCATACAGATAAGCATGGGAGCCAGATGGTAGCAATTTCTGCAAAGCATCTTTCAATTGAATCAATACATCTGTCTTCATCTTTCACCTCCTTTTATGCAAAGAAAAGAAATTCCCCGCACAAAACCAAATCTCCACCGCCACAATCATCCTCTGTCCGCAGACAAAAATCGGGCGAAGCCACCTCTCAGTCGCTCCGCCCGATTTTCCAACATCCAATATCTGATACTTGATAGTTAATCTTTATCTTTGAATAATAGAAATACAATGTTCTCTGTTCAGCCCGAGAAGAGACAAGCAAATTATATTCACCTTCCATACTTCTTCAGAAACTCTTCCACACTTCTGCACTCCCCGCGTCTGTACTGCTCCATACCTATTCTGACGTCTTCCCACACATAGTCAGCTACCACGTCCTGAACCGTTTCCGACGGTTTACCATAAGTTGCTACAGGCTCATGCATTTCAGCCTTCAAATCTTCCAGTTTCTTATATATTTTCGATTTCTCCATATTTCTTTTTCTGCAAAAGTAAAGAAAAGAAGTCGCATAAACAACTGAAAGCAAAGCTTTTTGATTCATCCTTCTTCACTTCCAGACAAAAATCGGGCGAAGCCGCTCTATCGCTGCTCCGCCCGATTTTCTAATACCTCATACCTCACACCTAATACCTGAAACCTGATACCTAATACCTAAATCTCACCCGCTTCGCACTCCCCAGCTCCTCCCGTTCCGTCACCGCGAGCCATCCCTCCTGCTCCAGTTCGAACAGGGCCGGATACACCCGCAGTTTCTCCGCTCCGCTGTGGGCGATGATGTCCTCCACCTCCACCCCGTCGGGATGCGACAGGATATAGTCCTTTATCTTCTGGGTATCAAGTTCCTTGTAGTTCACTATTCCTCTAATTGAAAATTGATAATTGAAAATGGAGAATTATCCCTTAATACCTGATATTTGTCACTTTCCGTACATTGTCTCATAATACTTCTGGTAATCCCCTGAAGTCACGTTGTCCATCCACTCCTGGTTGTCCAGATACCAGCGCACCGTCTTCTCGATACCTTCCTCAAACTGCAGGCTAGGCTCCCAACCCAGCTCCTGCTGAAGCTTCGTTGAGTCGATGGCGTAGCGCATGTCGTGGCCCAGACGGTCCGTCACGTACGTGATCAGGTCCATATCCTCACCCTCCTTGCGGCCCAGCAGACGGTCCACCGTGTTGATCACCACCTTGATGATGTCGATATTCTTCCACTCGTTGAAGCCGCCGATGTTGTACGTTTCGGCAATCTTTCCGTTGTGGAAGATGACGTCGATGGCCCGTGCGTGGTCCTCCACATACAGCCAGTCGCGCACATTCTCGCCTTTGCCATATACCGGCAGCGGTTTGCGGTGACGGATGTTGTTGATGAACAGCGGTATCAGCTTCTCCGGGAACTGGTACGGGCCGTAGTTGTTCGAACAGTTTGTCACGATGGTCGGCATCCCGTACGTGTCGTGGTACGCACGCACAAAGTGGTCGCTTGATGCTTTCGAAGCCGAGTACGGGCTGTGCGGATTATACTTCGTCGTTTCATAGAAGAAGTCCTTGCCGTAGGCCAGGTGATGCTTGCCCGACGATGCCTTCGTCGTAAACGGAGGCTCGATGCCTTCAGGGTGAGTCATCTCCAGCGCCCCATACACCTCGTCCGTCGAGATATGGTAGAAGCGTTTGCCCTCGTACTTCTCCGGCAAGCTTTCCCAATACAGTTTCGCAGCCTGCAGCAGGCTCAGCGTACCCATCACATTGGTACGTGCAAACGTAAACGGGTCTTTGATCGAGCGGTCCACGTGGCTCTCCGCTGCCAGGTGGATGATGCCGTCCACGTGTTCTTCTTGCATCAGGCGGTAGAAAACCTCGAAATCGCAGATGTCCATCTTCACGAACTTGTAGTTCGGACGGTCTTCGATGTCCTTCAGGTTCGCCAGATTGCCCGCATACGTCAGCTTGTCCAGGTTGATGATGCGATACTCCGGATACTTGTTCACGAACAGTCTTACGACATGTGAACCGATGAAACCGGCACCGCCGGTGATGACTATTGTGCGTTGAAATGTTGCCATTTAAATTGAAATTTGAAAGTTGAAAATGAAAGTAATTGTCAATACCTAATACTTAATACCTCATACCTAAATCAATACCTGCATGTTTTGCAGACACACCTTCAGCGAATCCATCCAGTACGGAATGCAGATACCGAAAGTCTCCTTGATCTTGGTCTTGTCCAATACGGAATAAGCCGGACGAATGACAGGACTGGGAAACTCATGGCTGTGGCAGGGCTGGATGTCACACTCCGTATGCCCCGACAAGGCAGCAATCACCTTCGTAAAGTCATACCACGAGCATACCCCTTCGTTGCTGAAGTGATAGATACCGTTCTTGCTGTAGCCCTGCTGTGGCTGTTCCTGTACATAGTCTTCGAGCACAGTATGGATGGCCTGTGCCAGGTCGTAGGCATAAGTCGGCGTTCCTGCCTGGTCGAACACCACCTTCAGCTGGGGCTTGGTAGCGGTCAGGTTCAGCATGGTCTTCACGAAGTTCCTGCCGAACTCACTGTACAGCCAGGCCGTGCGGAGGATCACGTAGTCGCAGCCCGTAGCCAGGATGTTCTGTTCCCCCTCCAGCTTGGTGCGTCCGTACACACCGGTCGGCGTACCCTTTTGGTCTTCCTTGCAAGGCGTGTTGTACGGATCTCCACCGAACACATAGTCCGTAGAGACATGCACCAGCAGTCCGCCCACTTCCTTCATGGCCTGCGCCAGGTTGCGGGGAGCGTCAGCGTTCAGCACCCGGCAGAAAGCCTCGTCACTCTCCGCCTTGTCCACGTTGGTATAGGCTGCGCAGTTCACGATGCACTGCACGCCCTGTTCCCGTACGATACTGCGTACTGCTTCCAGATCAGTGATGTCGAGCAGCGTCGTTTCCACGCCTTCCGCCTCCACCACATCCGTAAACACAAATGTATGTGAGGATGCCTTACTGACCAGCCTCATTTCATTGCCCAGCTGACCGTTAGCGCCAGTAATTAAAATATTCATAATACTGTATTAGTAAAGCTCAATATTAATATCAAATGGGCTGTCGAAATCTTTCAGTAAAGGATGTTTGGTATCCTTTTCACTGAGAATAGCCTTATCCATAGGAATATGCCAGTCAATTCCAAGGTTTCCGTCCAGAATACTTATCCCCCCATCCGCCTGTGGAGCATAAAAGTTGTCACATTTATACTGGAAGATAGCTTCATCACTCAATACGGCAAAACCGTGTGCAAAACCTCTTGGTACAAAGAACTGACGGTGATTATCTTCTGTAAGTTCTACTGCTACATGTTTTCCGTAAGTAGGCGAATTTTTTCGTATATCTACAGCTACATCAAGCACAGCACCTTTAATCACTCTTACAAGCTTGCTCTGAGTAAAGGGCGGACGCTGGAAATGCAGCCCACGCATCACGCCATAGCTCGACATGCTCTCGTTGTCCTGCACAAACTGTATCTTGCCGACTTTCTCTTCAAACTCCCGTTGCGAAAACGATTCAAAGAAATAGCCCCTCGCATCCTTGAAGATGCGTGGTTCGATGATTACCACGCCGTCTATATTGGTTTTAATTACGTCCATTTTTTTAATTGATAATTGAGAATTGAAAGTTGAAAATTAATTCTTCATTCTTAATTCTTCATTCTTCATTTTCAAAGGTTTGGCTTTCCCGTCCGTTCCACCTCGTCCACTACCTGTAGCAGGTACTGTCCGTACTGGTTCTTCAGCATCGGCTTCGCCAGCTCGCGCATCTTGTCGGCTGTGATCCAGCCCTGACGGAACGCAATACCTTCCAGGCAGGCAACCTTCAGGCCCTGCCGTTTCTCAATCACCTCGATAAACGTCGATGCTTCGCTTAGCGAATCATGAGTCCCCGTGTCCAGCCAGGCAAAACCGCGGCCCAAGGTCTGCACCTTCAGTTCTCCGTCTTGCAGGAACTCCTGATTCACGGTCGTAATCTCCAGTTCCCCACGAGCGGACGGCTTGATATGTTTCGCTACGTCCACCACCTTGTTCGGGTAGAAATACAAACCCACCACGGCATAGTTCGATTTCGGATGCTGTGGCTTCTCCTCGATAGAGAGACAGTTTCCTTCGTTGTCAAACTCCGCCACGCCGTAGCGTTCTGGGTCGCTCACCCAGTAGCCGAACACCGTCGCCTTATTTTCTTCTTCAGCGGTGCGCACCGCCTCTTTCAGCATCGCGCTCAGCCCGTTCCCGTGGAAGATGTTGTCGCCCAGCACCAGGCACGCAGAATCATCGCCGATGAAATCCGCTCCGATGATGAACGCCTGTGCCAATCCGTCCGGACTTGGCTGTTCCGCGTATTCAAAGTGTACGCCGTAGTCCGAACCGTCGCCCAGCAAGCGTTTGAAGCCCGGCAGGTCGTAGGGCGTGGAGATAATCAGTATCTCGCGGATGCCTGCCAGCATCAGCACTGAAATGGGATAATAAATCATCGGTTTATCAAAGATAGGAATCAACTGCTTACTGATTCCTTTGGTGATGGGGTACAATCTTGTACCGCTACCACCAGCTAATACAATACCTTTCATAATTTTACTGAATGATTACAAAATAAGAACTAACTACCCTTCCATAAAAGTCCAAAATTGTTCTGCAATAACCTTTGAAGACAAATTATCTATCACATATTGTCGAGCGAGCTTTCCCATAGAGGCACGTTTTTCACGATCAGATAATAACATTTTTATTCCATTCACCATCTTATCTTCATCATCCCAAACAGCTATTTCATTATGGTTAATAGTCAATCCCTCTGCACCAATAGAAGTTGTAACCACACAGCAGCCATAAGACATTGCTTGTATAATCTTATTCTGAATTCCCGCTCCTGTTAACATTGGTGCAACCACAATTGTAGCACGTTGAAAATATGGCTCTATTGATTCAACAAAGCCCGTCACTTGTATATTCGGCTTATCTGATAATCTCTGAATTCTTTTTTCTGGATGAGCTCCTACGATTTGAAACTGCAAATTCGGATAAGTAATAAGTAATTTAGGTAATACATGTTCTGCAAACCACGTAACAGCAACTACATTCGGCTCATAATTCATTTTTCCCACAAACACTAATATTCCATCACTTTCATGCTTGGAAACAAATATATCGTTAGGGATTTCCACTTTATTCCCTATCACATAGATTTCCTTTTCCATTTTTTAATATATATTTTCTATCAACTTCCGAAATAATAGCACAACGATGAAATGTATCTAAAATCAGCTGTTCATATTTCCGGCATCTTCTATAATCTATCTCATAAATTATTTTCTTTAACCCGTGGGCCTTTTGCTTCGCTTTTTCATAATTCATAGAAATAGCATCTACAAAATCAATTACCTTCTTTATCCCATTCAAATCCCTTACATATTCTGCTGTCCGAATATTATTGCAAAATACAAAATCATATTCAGAACAATGTGCTTCAATATACCGTTTGATTCTACTGTCATAGTAGTAATTTACCTGCAAAGGCAATCTATTGCATAAAAACTTCAATGTATGCAAATAACTTTTCCACTTAGGAAGACTGAAACAAACCACTTTATCAACTAAAGGTTGGTACTTACTAACGGGGTCTTCTTGTTCCACAAAATATTCTGCCTGATAAATTACATCCACTTTATAACGTTGTATCAGAAACTCCAGTTGTTGGGCAGTACGAATTTGATCACCACCAACTATCGGGTAAATTGGACGAGAAGAGATAAAAAGAACTCTTTGCATATATGACTTCAATATTTATTAGACCGCTTATTTATTGCCCGTTTTAATCTCAGTATCATGAGTTGATACAATAATTTTAAGCGATACCAAACTTTAAAGAATGTACTATTGGGAGACTCCAAAGAACTGACATTTGTCTCGTGTCTTCTATACAAAATCAATGGAGTATCTATAAACTTATATCTAAAACCGCTGAACACTGCATTCAATCCAATCCAACAATCATGCAGAAAAAGAGCTTCCGGAAAAGGAAAGGCATTCTCTAACACTTCTTTTTTGAAAGCCAAGCAACAACCTCGGAAAGGTAAATATTTCAATACTTGGAGAATATTCATTTGAGAAAAACGCCCTTGTTCCCAAAACTCTCTTTGCAACAACGTTCCGTTTCCATCCATAATGGAAAAATTCGAGCATACTATATCACAATCCTGCAAATAAGAAAGAGATATTTTTACCTTATTACCATACCACCTGTCATCTTGATCCGAGAGAAAAATCACATCTCCTTTTGCCGCTAACAAAGCATTGTAAAAATTAGATGTAGCGTAATAATAAGATGATAATTTTTTCTTACTATAATTTACCTTCTGCTCATAGTGAAGGATGCGGATTCTGTCATCACGCAATGATTCTATCAGTTTTAGAGTACCATCTTTAGAGCCATCATCGGATATTATCACTTCATCATTTGTCGACAATTGGGACAAAATACTGCCAAGTTGCTCCAAAATGTATTTTTCCGCATTATGAGTTGCTATGCAAACCGAGATCATGAATATATTTTTGTTTGACTTCTTCGGCTAAATCTATTTGAGAGGTTTCAACACAAGGAACTATGCCATCGCTCAATTTATATTGCATTCCCCCTTCGATAGAAGAAACAAGTTCTATACGATAATCAAATTCCTTCCGCCTCAAATCGTTCTCTTTAGGAGTAGACAAATCAAAGTAATGGAAATGGAATATGTGAATAGAATTTACAGTATACACTTGAATGCCATAAAAATATCGCAAATACAATTTATAGCCTTTCACTAATAGAGCCATTAATCCTTTTTTCCAGATCCATCAACAACTCGTTTTCCTCTATAACTTATAAAATTATGCAAACCGTTCTTATCCTTAGTACCAAAACGAATCTGATCACAACGTCTAAATAAACGAAAATGCATATTAGGATACCATACCCGATCATCATTCAAATTAACGCGAATATGTTCAGACCAATAATGGCAAAAAGGGAAAGCTATTATTTCGCCTCTCTTAATTTGTAAAATATTTTCCTTAAAATTAAATGGTATCCGTTCATCAATATCTATATATAAACACCAATCCATAGAGGAAGCCTCTATCATCAAGTTTCTACGTGCTACCTCATTAAATCCCTTTTTATAGCTACTTCCTTGAGGTTGTTCCCATAGCAGCACATGAATAAACGGATATTTGTTTTTCCAATAAAGCAAGCGTTCATAAGTACCATCCGTACTTCCTCCGTCTAAGAATATAATCTCGTCAATGCCGACCTCTATCATATTCTTAACAAAACCATCCACTTGATTCTTCTCATTACGTACTAATACGTTAGCTGAAATAGTGCTCATAAGCTCTTTATTTTTGTTTTTATAACATCGTATCGTTTATCCCAAATATTACATTGGACAAATTCAAGATTTTTATCCGCAGAGCATTTCTGTTTCATACCATTTAAAATCACAGAAGAGCACAAACGGCAAAATTCTTTAGCAGTCGAATAGAGGTAAATGTAGGGTTCAAATTGATAAGTTTCTTCGTAAGCCGGAGCCAGTACAGGCTTATTGGCATATATGTACTCATATAGTTTGACTGGATTGACCGAACGTATCAATTCATTCACGACAAATGGCATAATCAAACAGTCTGCTGCATCCAAGAATGAAAAAATATATTGGCGGTCTACAGTGCCTAAATAATGTATGCGTTCGTGTACAGGAATTTCAACCTCATTAGGACCTATCAACACGGCATTGGCATCAGGATTTTTGGACAGCATCGATAGCAATGAATCAAAATCAAACCAAGCGGCAATAGTACCCACATACACAAATGTGTGAGATAATGATTCCAACACATCCAATTTTCTCTGAATGCCTGCAGGGACAGGAATATTTGTTCTTTCCGGCAATTGTATGGCGTTGTTTAATATCGTAAATTTATCCGAACTCACTCCTGAACGTTTACAGACCTTCTCCATTAAATAATGAGCAGAGCAAAAAACCATATCTGCCCTTTCTAATAGTTTTTTCTCTACTCTTGCTATTTTACGGGATAAAACAGGATTGCTTTTTATTGCAGGAAACTCCAATTCGTCATCCATGCAATCGTAAATCACTTTTTGGCCGTTGCGAATAAACGGAGAAACATAATGATACATCAGCACACTGGTCACCCAGATATAATCATAGCTTTTTAGTTTGGGTAATTGCAACCACACCAATAATGAATTGATATAATCAAATATCCACCATTTGGCAAAAAAACGTATTCTGTCAAAAGGCAAGACTATAAAGAACGAAATCTTGAAACATTGTTTACCGGCATCGCACAAATGCTCCTTCTTCGCCTTCAAAGCTTTTTTAAAAAAAACATCTACTTCAAAATCGTCCGACAATGCTTCTGCAAAAAAATGAGGACGCTGCTTAATCCATCTCCATGGAATATGCATTAAATACAATAGCTTCATTTTTCCTTATATTTATATGGAGAGTTAATAAAATTATACTGTGAACGTACTTCATAGGACAGATCTTTATCCAAGTAAAAAAAATAGTTTGTATATGGAACCATCCACACACTTGCCATTTGTTTAATATTAGAATTCAGCGCAAGCAATAAAATAAAAGCAGAATACAGCAATCTGTATTGTTTAGAAAAGGAGAATAATAAATATGCAACTACAATTGCATAAAAATAAGAAATAAACAGTTGTAATCGAGAAAAAATAAGCGTAGTCAATCCGATTCTAAAAATGAAAATAAAAGCTACAGAAACAGTAAACAAAAAAGGACCATATTTCAGTGCCTCTATTTTGCGCCGAGAATATAATATTAATATGAAAAACAAAGTATGTATAAAAAAACCGATAGAAAGGACTTTCCCCGATCCTAAAGTCTCGGCTTCCTCCCCAGTCGTATAATTTTCTATTTTGTAAGATACCGCTGGTATAAATGAGAACAAACGGGATGCTGCCTCAAAAATAAAATCAGTTTTCAACAATAATACATTCGCAAGAATAAAGCACAATAGAATGCTTTTTGTCGAATATCTCCTGTTAAATAAGAAATAAAACACCAATAAAAAAATCGATGAATAATGAAATAGTGTTGCACACAACACACATAACAAATACTTTTTAAATTGCCTTTCCAACAGAAAATCGATACAACGTAGAAAGCAATATACAGATATCATATTCCTAAAAGAGATATCTATAAAATTCATTATTCCCCAAAATCCTAAATAGAATGTAAATGCCAGCAATATAATATTATCGGGACAAAATCTTTTGAAGACACTTACTATTTGATAAAATATAAGGAGTTTCAGTATGATATAAAATACCCAAAAGTCCAAATGAAGCAAATTCCCTATTATATTTAGTATCAAATAGAAAGGCTCTACATACAAAAAACGCCACCAAAAATTTTCGCCATCATCTGTATTGAAAGAGGTGTATATTTCCTCATAAGCCCTCCAATCGCTACCACACATATATCCTGAACAAACAATAAAAGCTACAACCGCAAAAACAAAATTATAACCTTTATTGGAAGGTCTTTTATAAAAATAAAGAAACGAGCAGAAAACGAATAAAAGAATAAATATGTAAATTCCCATTACATTCTACTAATTGCGTACATTAAAGAAAACTACTGCTGATAATGAACCGGCTTTGTTCCTTCTCAAACCAATTTAACAAGTTTTATTAATAAGAACTAGTTGCATACGTTTCCCAACAAACTTTATGTCAGATTTTAACAGTATTAAAATCCGACATAAAGCAAAATAAACTTTTCCAAGATTACTCACATGTCAAGTGTTCTACAATTCTCTCACACGCCAACCCATCTCCATAAGGATTGACAGCCTTACTCATTTGGTCATAATACTGCTGATTATCAATCAGAGAAGATACTTCATGAATAATCTTATCATAATTTGTACCTACAAGCTTAACTGTCCCTGCGTCCAATGCTTCCGGACGTTCTGTGGTGTCACGCATTACCAATACAGGCTTACCAAGTCCTGGAGCCTCTTCTTGTATACCACCGCTATCAGTTAATACAAGAGTCGATTTCTCCATCAGATAGACAAAACTTAAATATTCTAAAGGCTCAATGAAAAACATATTACCTAAATTAGACAAATCCTCGCCAAATACTTCATGAATAGGTTTACGCACATTAGGATTCAAATGCATAGGATATACAAAATCTGCATCTGGGTATTTCTTCGTCAAATCTTTTATAGCGGTACACATGTGAATAAAACCATCACCAAAATTTTCACGGCGATGCCCGGTTATTAAAATCAGTTTTTTCCCATTTGCCAGACGATTGACATTATAACCAGCCTGCATTAATAACTTTTCAAGTCCTTCATCCAATATTTTATCATTCTTTATTTTATCAATAACCATATAAAGAGCATCAATCACTGTATTTCCAGTAACAAAAATATGCTCTTCGCTAACTCCTTCAGCCAACAAATTTTGCTTACTTAACGGTGTAGGTGAGAAATGATAAGAAGCAATACGCCCTGTTATCTGACGATTCATTTCTTCAGGCCATGGACTGTATATATTATGTGTACGCAAACCCGCCTCCACATGTCCCACGGGAATCTGCTGATAAAAAGCAGCCAATGCTGCTGCCGTAGAAGTTGTCGTATCACCATGTACCAATACTACATCCGGCTGAGCCTCCTTCAAGACATCGCGCATCCCGATTAGGACACGTGCCGTTACATCATAAAGATCCTGTCCCTGCTTCATGATATTCAAATCATAATCTGGTCGTATTTCAAAAATTTGAAGTACCTGATCCAGCATCTCACGGTGTTGACCAGTAACACAAACCACCGTTTCAAACTTATCGGAATTATCCTGGAACTTTTTCACCAACGGGGCCATTTTAATGGCTTCGGGACGAGTTCCAAAAACAAGCATTACTTTTTTCATAACTAATTTCAATATTTATAGTTGAAGTTAAATTTATGGGTATCATCATCTGCATACCACTGCTGAAGAAGTGTGCTATAAGTCCTTATGTAAACAGTATCGCTACCATGCGGAAATTCCCAAAGTTGGATCAGCCCATTCCCTCCGTTCTTCTGATACTGTAAATTGAACAAAATCTGAGGAACCTGACGGCCAATGGAATTTTCAGAAAACAAATGGTTCGAGAATCCATTATGCCCACAAATCACACATAAGATGTTGTCATTGTCTTTCACCAGTTTTTGCCAAACCTGTTCCGGCGAACTCCATGTAGTATTCCTGAATTGAGCTTCTGCTGTAGAATTGTATGCGATACGTTCTCCTTTATTGTTTAGAAATTCATGCGTCATGAGAATAAATTTGCAATCTCTATGACTTTTTATGTAAGCATCAGCCCATTTTAAGACTTCTATCCTTGGACCAAATTCTAGTACAAGGATATAATAAGGGTTTCCATCAATATAATTTTTAACAACGACATTTTCCATTCTACCTGATTCAAACCGAGCTAAAACTAAAGAATCAGTAAGAGAAAATGATACAAAATCTGAAAAGTAGGTATCATAACGGTTGTGGATGAGCCCTTTCTTGTCCCACATATAATCATGGTTGCCGATACAAGCGATATAAGGCACTTCCTCTGCCATAGGCAAGGTATAATGATAAAATACATTATACTGTTCTTTAGCGTTATAATTTGTCAGATCTCCTAGTTGCAGAACACACTTTATGTCAACCCCTTGAATGTGCTGGGAAAGTATCCAGTTAACGGTTGTATTATAATAGAAATCATATCCTTTTCCTGCTGTATACTCTTGAATATCGCCAATAACAACAATATACTCCGATTTAATATTTAAATTCGAATCCAAACAAAGAGTCTGCTTTAATACAGAAGGATCAAACTCTTGCAGACTCTCTGAGCATGATACTATTATAAAACAATACAGGGAAATATAAAATGCCCTACATCCCCTGTTATTTATAAAACTCCACATTAGTAGTGTGTACTTTTATACTATTAAGATCTGGCAATCTCATATAATCCCCATAAATCTTTCTGAGATAACTATCCGTATCCCCAGGAACTGGAAACATATAACCTTCAAAGTTCATCTGACTCAAAGGAAAAATATCTTTTTTATCACGACTCTTGGGAAAATAACTTCCCAAAGTATGACGTAACTGATTTCTCGCTCCCACTTTAGAAAAACAACGGATCACAGGAAATACAATGTGATAAAGCACAAAATATGCCGATGAAAAATATACAGAACGCAAAGTTTTATTTTTGATATGTGGATTCATGCGAAACAAAACATAATCTTGCAGCACACTTGAACATTTATATAAAAATAATGAAGAAGAAGGTTCCATGATAAAAACATCAATGTACACTCCCTGATACTTATAATACCAATCATTATAATTATCTTCCTTAATGCAAGAATACAAATCACGAAGCTTTCCATAAGGGGCCAAATAATCAAAATCGGTCTGATGAGTTTGAAAGACATATTGAGAAGATTTTTCTTGTTGCATTGCTTTCACAAATTTCTCATAATCGTCTCTCAGCATTTCTATATCTAAATCATCATCCCAAGGAATAAATCCTCCATGTCTGGCAGCTCCAATTAATGTACCAGAACATAACCAATACTTGATACAGTGTTTTTGGCATACTTCATCAATATATCTGAGCATTTCCAACATCCTCAACTGATGTTGTCGTAATAAAGATCCCTCTGGATTAAAGCGAGCACGTAGCTGTAGTTGTAAAGCCTCATCAATCATATAAACTGTATTTTACTTAATATTTATAGAAATAACGTTCAAACTCTCTTCTCAAACCATGATTACCTATTTGTGGCCCATTAATTTCCCAATTATCATTTCCTTCTATAAATATAGGGCCATTCTCTCCGATAGCAATATCCCACCCAATGGAATGAATATCCGAGAGTAAAGAGTGAAAACGTTTGGCTTCACTGATAGCTTCTTGAATATAAGGTATATAAAAATCCTCAAAAATGATGCCAGAATTTGGATGCAGGTTCACTTTTAATCCAAATTGAGGCTTGTAAAAACCATATTTATGAAGCTGGCCTGTATTCAAATCAAATCCCACAGCGATACCACCTTGCGATGTATTATCCACAATATTTCCATTCGCACCAATCCTTAAAATCGAAGGAAGCACTACAATATTGTTAGTACGCAAATCTCGAACTGTTACTAAACGAATCGAATTGATAGCTTTATCATATAGTTTGGACATTGAAGCATGTTGGTGAATAAATTCCTGAAACAAATACTGTTTACCATTTAAGCGATTTTTCAGTTCATCAACTGCAATTTCTTTGCCATCATAGAATATTTTACCGCTTACAATCTCCAGAACAAAAATACCGTTACCACATTCTCCATCAATAAGCTTGCAGAACAATTTATAATTGTCACGTGTTACAAATTCTTTCAAAGAAATATATTTCCGTTCTTGCAGCAAATACAAACCTTTATCTGTTGAATAAACGATATTTTTAGCAGTCGGGATGGAGAAGGCATCTGCGAAAACTCCAAAATACAACTTATCTCTCAGAATACAAGTACTATTATGTTTTGAAGCCAAATTCAACGCATCTCTTCTACGCATGAAAGGAACATAATGAAGATACTGCTTTTGTTCAGCGGTATTCTTCACATCAAAACCATACATAAAATAATATTCATTAGCATAACCATATTTGAATATTTGCACACATTGCTCCCAAAACATACGACCAACGGTCTTCTGTTTTTTTTCAGGGAAATAACTGGGATGTTTATATAAGTCTTTATGTCTAACCAAATAACAGAAACCAAGAGGTTTCACATATAAATTTATGGTGGCCCAATGATATAATCTGTACACCATATTTTTGAGCTGATTCATCTTCTTTTTAAAATATTATATATTCGCATTACATGTCTATAAGAATAACAAAAAGCCGGATAAAAAGGCGTTTTTAATAACCAACCGACCAATGCAAGTTTTTTGTTTATCTTTTTAAATTCTTGCATCGTATAAAATCTAATACAATTGTCTTTTCCTAAAAATGTCGGCTTAAATTCGCATTTTACATCTGTACCTATAGAGAGCTTAGCTATCATTCCAATTCTAGCTAAATATGGCCACAATTTCAATGTAGGTTCTTTTACATATGGATAAGCATAAGTTATTGGATAATTTTCAGTATTTTCTGTCGAAGAAGGATAATAAGTTGGACGAGGTGTATTTATATAGCGATCGAAAAACATAAAATTTCCCAAACTGTATATCACATATTTTTCTTTTAATCGACAAATCGGCTGAATTCTGTGAGTATGTCCTCCCAAAATTCCATCTGCGCCGGCTTCAATCATTCTCTTTGAAAGGTTCCACACTTCTGGCGCAGGCAAATAGGTATGCTCATACCCCCAATGTGGAATTACAAAAACATAATCATATATTTTCTTATATTTTTTTATCTCAGAAAGAACATATTCATCATATAATGGATTTATCCCTGGTTTATTAATCTCTGCAAAAGGTACATATCCTACAGTTTCATCACGATAATCACAAAATCCAATAAAGGCTAACGACTTGCCATATAAATTCACAACAGCAGGCCGAGACGCTTCTTCCAAATTCGCACCTGCTCCGCAATGTTTAATATTTAAATATTCTAATTGCTTTATTGTATTTTTCAGACCTTCGTACCCTAAATCATATATGTGATTATTTGCAATACTTACAACATCAATATTTATTTCTTTCAATCTTTTCAAATCTGCATTAGGTGAATAGACAATATCCTGTTTACGAGACATCTTCTCAGGATCAAAAGCCATCTCGTCACCTATTGCACATTCTAAAGTACCGACACGAATATCTGCATGCAATAAATAATTTGAAACATCTGAATCTATAAATTTTGACTCTTTATTATGCAGAATACCCCCAGGCATTATATCGCCTACACATGCGATTCTAAATATTGCATTATTATAATATTTCATTTCTTATAATATAATGACCAAGCGTTATAACATTCTTGAATTTGTTGTTTCCATCCTCGATTAATGAATAATTGTCCTGTGGTATCCCACCAATTATTAATCTCAACAATCATAGGTCCTTTTTCTGTTATTGCCACATCCCAACCAATTGTTTTAAGAAAGGGTATTCTAGATTGATATGTTTCAACTTGTTTCCTAATAGATAGCCAATTTTTAATTTCCACATTCTCCAACAATGCGCCTGAATCTGGATGCGATGAAATATTTCTTATATCACTCCATGAGTTAAACTCAACAGCATTAAATAAACGCCCTGAATTTATTTCCACACCGCAATCTATATTTCCCCCATTACCCGCATTATCTACTTCAGAACCTTTTCTTCCAATTTTAATAAAAGCTGCAATTGTACGAACATCACCTCCTGGAAACAAAGCTGTCATTATACGAACTGTATTAACTGAAGAAGGATTAAATGACATCATTTGAGAAGATTGAATAATTAATTCTTCAAATAATAAAGACACTTTTCCTAATATTTTTTTCAGACTTATTAATGTGCCATCTTGTTTGATCAAAAAACAATCATCTTTTGAGAATTTGACATTTTGACAAATAAAAACTCCTTCACCATGTGCACTATCAGATGCTGGTTTTACGACAAATGCATCTATTTTTTTATTATAGAGTATATTCCTAACAGAATCATAGTCATTGGCAAAATAATCTTCTGCATAAGAAAGTTCTGGATTATAATAAATATATAATTCTGCTTTAGGAATCTGAACAGATTCCAGCAAACGATGTGAAAGGAATTTATTCCGCGCTAAACATGCATTATGTAACGGATTTAATAATATCCAATACTTACAAGCTTCAGCATAAGATAAAAAACTCTCTCTGAAATCTTTCGATTTCGAATACATTTTATAATTTTGATATTCTAATTGAGAAATAGAATTTCTCTTCCTTAAACTTAAATAATCTATCAATAAGAATAAGATATTCCGTTTACTATCAAACGATATCCTCTTTAGTCTTTTTAATAAATTTACAATACGTGCTAGCATTACTTTCTATTTGTTTTTTTTATTGATTGCATTAATAATACCAATCCTTCCAATTTTAATATTTTAGAAACACACAAATATATGCATATATATAAAATTGCAATTATGACAATCTGCCATATACCATTTAATATGTAGAACTTGCAATTTATATATCCAATTAAAACTATGAAAAGGAATACAATTAATAAATTAGGAAGAATATCCTTAATTTGCTCTTTGATTGAATAATCCAAAACCTTAGATGTATAATAACAATTCATCAAGTAAAATAAATAGTTATTTACAACTATGGCCCACATCATCGCCATTAATCCCCATTGTATAGAAAACAAGATAACACCTAAACCGATTAATCTCTTTACAAACTGCAAAACAAAAAAGATATCACTACGTCCTATACCCTTAAATAGCTGTGTACTAACATTATTTAGCGGAATAGCCATACCTGCTATGCACAATATTTGAAATAACGGTACAGAATCAATCCATTTTTCCGTAAACAACAATACAAAAAGAGGTTTGGCTATCACGATCAATAATGACATAATACCAAAAGATATGTAATTTACGACCTTAACATTCTTCTGTACAATTGTTTTTAGATATTCTTTCTGGTCTGCAATCGATGCATAGACAGGAAAAGTAACTTGTGTAATCATATCGGAGAAAGCAGTCACCGGTATTTCTTCCAACTTTTTGGCTTGTGTATAATATCCCAAGTCTTTGGCTGAAAAAGCACGACCAATAATCAGTCCCTGAACATTCTCATACAGACGATTCACAAAACTGGCTAACAAAATCATAAATCCATAATTAAACAAAGACTTGAAAGAAGCTAGGCTGAATTTTAATAGAGGCTTCCAATGACACAATATCCACAAAAGGGTTCCCGTTATCAGCATCGTTACCATTTCTTTGACAACCAAACTCCAAACACCCCAACCGTAATAAGCTAACCCTATTCCAACAACCGTTCCTATCAATACAGCCACAATAGTAACCAGTGAATATAACTTAAATTTCAATTGTTTGATTAGCCGATTGGCTTGTATAATATAGGTGGAACTAATAATCAAAGAAAGTCCTTGAACCCGAAGTACATCGCACAATAGCGGAATACGGTAAAATGTGGCGATAGCCGGAGCAGACAAATAGAGTACTCCATATATCAAGACTGCAGCAATAATATTCCAATAGAAAATCGTTGAATAATCCTCTTCCGAAGGATTCTTCTTCTGAACCAGAGCCGCACCAAAGCCACCGTCAATAAAAGTTTGAGATACTACAATAAAAATGTATAGCATCCCGATGCAGCCGAAGTCTTCCGGACTAAGCAACCTCGCCAATACAATATTCGCCAAAAAAGAAATTGCCAAACTTCCAAACTTCTGGACGCCGCTCCAGATAATGCCAGATATTGTTTTTTGCTTAAGACTTTCTGCCATGGCAATTATTATACAGAGAACCTATCTTACCGCTTCAATATTTCCAAAATACGTGTAGCAAATAACACATCATGTAACCCAAGGCCGATATTGTAGGATAATATTCTTTCATCATTCGACTCACGTCCTTGAATATTGCATGTCAGGACATCTCCTATTTCTCCAAACTTCTTAAACTGATTGAAAAATTTAAATCCTTGTACATGAGCCGTGTCATCAGCAAAAACCTTGTCAAAAAATGTATCGCAATTTTGAAAACCTCTCGTATGTACTGGTACCAATAATATTCCAGGTTTAAACAAAGAGGTATCTTTTACCAATAAATCTTGTGCATCAGTAATGCACGAAATCAAGACATCTGTTTCAGCAACCAATTCTTCAATTGTATCAACTATTGAAAACGACACATTTGAAAAAGAACTAAAATCTTTGATAAAACGTTCTGCTTGGTCTTTATATCGAAACAACCTTACACATAGATGTTCATTGGACAATTCGGACAAAAGACATTTCATTGTAGCATGTGCCGTTTCTCCTAATCCAATAATCGAATATACATGTGTATTATTCCTGCGAAAAGTTTTAATAGCCAAGGTCGCTACAGCTCCTGTACGCATAGATGTGATCCAATTCGCATCAAGAATTGCTTTCAATTCACTATCCCGACTGTCAAAAAGCATCAAATTACTTCTTAAAGCCGGGTGTCTTCCATTGACTCTGGACACGACCTTTACACCAAAAGTATGATAACCGGTAGGTAAGAGACAAGGCATAGTAGTTATAAAGTCGTTCTGATTGGGATGAACAGAAACCTTGGCTGGCAACTGACACTCTTTCTTCATTTTAAAAGCTTCAGTTACCCACTCAACACATTTACGGGGAGATATATCAAGCTCTGCTATCTGACTGTCATAAATCTGTATCATAGTATTATATTAGAGTTTTCAAACTTTCAACTAAATTGTCATTATCGCGAGCACCACGTATAGCTATTCGGATATAATTCCTTCCATCGAAACACTTTTTCGTACTACAATCCTTTATTAAGATGTCTTTTTTCAAAAGCAAACTTGTTAACTCAGATGCCGTATATGGTGACAATACCTCACACAAAAAATAATTAGCTTGTGAAGGTATTACTCTTAAAAAAGGAATCGATTGTAGATTAGTGAATAATCTGTTACGTTCATGAAGGAATTTGCCACATCCCTTCTTGTAATCATTTTCATATTTCCCATAAATCTGCATATAGAATTCTGCAAACGAATTGATGTTCCAAATCGATACATCACTTTTAATCTGTTTTATCAATTCTACATTGCCTGAAGCCAAAACTCCCAAACGAAGTCCGGGAACGCCATAGGATTTGGAAATACTCTTCATAACCACCAGATTGTCGTATCGCTCCAACACTGCATCCCGTAGCAGAGTATTATTTTCATACCCTTCGCTGAAATCCACAAACGATTCATCAATGACTATACGAATATCTCGATCCTGTGCCCATGCTATCAAATCCAACAAATCCATATAAGGAATAAAATTACCGGATGGATTATCAGGATTTACTACCAGCAAGGTGGAAATAGATTTATCAGCAAAGTAATTTTTTAAATCTGTAGCCGAATAAGAAAAATCACGGTTTTGCGGTACAAAACAAACCAATTGTTCCTCCTTACAACGGTTAGGATATTCCTCAAACGTAGGATAAGTAACCCCAATTTTCCCTTCTGTGTGTTCCATAAGGGATTTGATCAGCTCGGCAGCACCATTACCCACCACCGCATATTCTTTCTTAATGTGAAAATACTTGGCAATCAGCAATGAGTTGATACGCATCCCGGAGGGATATTCACTCAACAACACATCAAAATTGGCCTTTAATTCGTCTTTTAATTTTTGAGGAGGGAAAAAAGGATTGACCAAATAGCAGAAATCTAGCAGATTCGGAAAACGCCAATAACCGCCATACCGTTTCTGATAAAGCGGCAAACGATCTTCCTCAGGGGCAAATATGGTTTCTGCAATGTCCAGATCCTGAACATCGTCAATTTCATACCATTTTTGTCCATTCAAAGGTAAAGCCTTCAAATCACATTTGTCAAGTAAAGTAATGACACGAAGTACTTGTTCGTAATATTCGTTGTTTCCCAAAGCTTTTGTGTAGGCGTCCAAGAAAGGAACATAATGGGTACGCAAAAACTCTTTACTGAATTTGTAAATGTTGACAGTCTTATAGTAGCAATCTACATCGCTGTATTTGAAAGCCTTCTTAGGTACAAAATTTACAATATTGTTTTCATCGTCCAGACGGACCATCGTACCATCCATCCATGTCTCGTATTTAGCAACCAAAGCTAAATTAGGATAGGGATTATCTACTATCATCGGAAATAGAGAATCATCGAAAATCAAATCAGACTCTACTAACAGAGTGTCATCTTCCTGCAATTCCTTCTTGGCCAAAGAAAGCGAATAAATATTGTTGGTTTTATCATACACAGGATTTTCAATGTATTCTATTTTTAATCCCTTATATTCATTTCCAATATACTGTCGGAGATTATCGCCCTTATATCCAATGACAATAACCACCCTTGCCAGATCCAACTGGGATAGTTGGGTCAAAGTACGGTCAATCAAAGAAATGCCGTTAACTTTTACCATACATTTGGTATTGTTTTGGGTCAACTCTCCTAGGCGTTTCCCCATACCTGCGGCTAAAATAATTGCTTGCATGTATAAATATTTTGTTTAGTTAATTCTATGATTTCATTAGCAGTCAGTACATATACCTCAGGGAAAGCCTTTTTTGGAGGCCTTCCTCTAAAGTTTTCAAAAACCGGAGTTAGCTAATGGTTAATGGTAAATGGTATATGTTCAGAAGATGATTTGTAATTCACCACAGAGGACACAGAGTTTCACAGAGGGAGAATTTATTTTTCACCACGGATGACACGGAGCGAAATAATGGTAAATGATTAATGCGCCAACCCATCTAACTTTTCAAATAAGCTTGCTTGATTTTTTCGTATATGCCAAACAGAACTTCTGTCTTTATAAAAAGCTCGTTCAACAGTTCTACCACATCATTGTCGGACACAGGATAATCGTGGGCCAGCTCGTTGCGCAACTCGCGGATATAAACCCACTCCTCGGCACTGGGGAGCAAACGGTAACGCTCCAGACGGTCAAGTATATCGCGCATCGGGAGGTTCGTTACATCCTCATCCCAAAACTCAAGCAGCGTACGGAAAATCTTGGCACCCATAGCATCCTGCAACTTGGCAAAACGGAACAGGAACTGATCGACACAACGGACTTGTTCGGGAGTAAAGGCTTCGTACACCTCGGCAGACAAGGGTACATCGGCGGACAACCCGGCCAAAGCTTCCCGAATGCGGAGAACGTGACGGTCGCATGCGTCAAAATCACGCCGCAAACGTTGTGCCAACTCTTCCTTACGCCCGGTCATACCAACAACACTCCTTTCTCCAGGGCCTCCCGTACCACTTCGTTGTCTTCGTAGTCGCCGATGACATCGATTTTACGGTCGCCCAACAAACACTTCAAACGGGCTATCAGGCGAATGCGAGCCAAGGTGCCTTGCTTCGTGCCGCTGTTCCGAATCAGCAGGTCGATGTCGCCACCCCGCTTCGTGTCGTCCAGACGCGAACCGAACAGGTAGACCTTCACATGGCTGCCATAAATTTCCCGGGCGGCCCGAAGGATAGCTTTTATTTCATTCCCTTGTAAACGCATACCGCAAATTAAGCGATTTCCCGGCAAATAAACAAGGATTATCCGAAATTTCAGCGCCGGATGTGACACCCTGACATTCACCACAGAGGGCACAGAGTCCCACAGAGGGAGAATATTTTTTCACCACGGATTACACGGATGAACACAGATTCTCAAAGCATCATCAGCAGCACCCCGTAATCCTGACAGGCTTCCGACTGCTTCACCTGCTCGAGACCTGCCTTCAGACGGGCTTGTTCCGCTATCGGAAACAGGCCTTGCTCTATCCTGCGGTTCATGGCCTGCATAATGCCATCGCAAACATACTCCGGACTATACATGTCGTCGAAATAGGTATAGTGCTCATCCGCTACAAAATGACGCGTCAGGGTTTCCAGGATTTCAAGAAACACGGTGACGGCACAGGTGTAGTCTCCTGCATCCATACGCGCTACGATGAGTTTCTCGTAGGGCGATAACAGGTGGGCTATATAGCTGCAATCTTCATCGAGATTGCACGGGTTGAAAATGGATTCGATGTCAGCGGCGTAGGACATGGGGTTAATGGTTAATCTTATCGTTTTGTCAAACGTTGCTTGGCATATACAAGAGCTTTATCCAGAAGCTGTTTCTCCAACTTAATTTGAATTGTTTCCATATCTTTCTTGGTTTCTTGCAAATATAAACAAAGCCGGATAAACGAGAAACTGAAAATGCGTTTTTAACGTTTCTGTGATACTTCACC